>Ga0307509_10000937_pt1 | contig 49975 bp, 45 predicted proteins | sample 10_EM_MG_FD_202245 | JGI IMG/M metagenome (GOLD analysis project Ga0307509, IMG submission 202245) | Populus trichocarpa ectomycorrhiza microbial communities from riparian zone in the Pacific Northwest, United States - 10_EM | ecosystem: Host-associated > Plants > Roots > Unclassified | place... | reverse complement strand
TTTTTTCTTTTTCCCGCTTACCAATTGAAATAGAATGGTGGGAGATGAGGAGTGAAATGGTGGCTGTCGCTTGGTGAGTGGTGGTGGTGATGATGCACATAGGAAGATTTGGGACTTGGGCTTGGTTGATGAAGAAGTGGAAGGGATGGATGGAGCGTTCGCGGGTGGTGTGGTTGTTCGAGTGATCGGGGGTGAATGAAGATGGGAGCTGCTGTCAGGTTCGGGGAGTTTTTTCTTAATCTAGAGTCCTTGGAGAAGGGGTGCTATGGATGTAGGGATTTCTGCTGCCTGCGGTGTGGGTGGGTGGGTGACTAAGTAGACCACGGGTATTCGAGTGAGAAGTTGTGGAGGGGTGGTTGTATCATATTGTAGTGGTGTTGCCGGCTATAAGTTAGGTTCAACCTACCGGTACCTTGCGTGTAGGGAAGAGAAAGAAAGAAATGAATTGTTGATTATAGGACCGAATTGTACTGAGCATACTGTATGTATGGCTTTGAGAGTTGAGGTTGGGATTACCGTCAGCTGTGTTATAACTTAATGCTATGGTAGACTAGTCTGGTTCTGGTGGTGTGTATCGTGCCGGACTTTGCTGCTCTCTTTCTGCTATATTGTCCGTTTTTGGCTGGGATGGGAGGTAAAGGAAAAAAAAGAAAAGGAAAAAGAGTCGTCGTCGTCCAGGCTTTTCATCATTACATACAACACCTCCCTCCCCTTATCAACAAACGATACCATCATCACAAGAGCCAATCCTGAGTTTCTTCTATCAAACACAAACCTTGTTACCACTCTCTCCTGTGGGTGCGCGACATCGCTCAAGCTATCTCCCCGCACTCCGCTGATCCACTTTAATAAAACCTACTTTTCACACATTCTCTGTAAAAGCCTCCTTCACAGCTGACACTTAAGTTACTCGCGCAACAACAACCCCCCCTCCCTCCCTCGTCCCGTCCACAATCCACCCCATCGTATGGACTCTATCCGACAAACCGGTTCGGATCGTCTCACTTTCGGCTGAGAAGATGGCGGATCCCTTTAATCATCACCACCACTCGCAGGGTCTAACGCACCACCACCACCCCCACTCATCAAATCTCCATCCCTCGATTCAGCCTCCCGCCCCTCCACCACTGCCACCGCTAGCACCTCCACTGCCTCTGCCGCCGGCACCCGCGCCAGCGCCAGCCGTGCCACATGGTAGAACTTCTAAAGCTGTCTTCGCAAGATTGGCTCAACCGTTTATCGGGACGAGTAGACCCCCGAGCTCGTCTGGGCCTGGGGGTGGGCTTCATGGGAATTTACCGACCAGTGCTCCGTATGTACCTCCCTCTTTTTCTTTTCCTTTCTTTTTCTTTTTCCTTCTTCTAAGAAAAGATGTATAAAAATATATAAGAGAGACTGGGGAGGGAAAAGAAAAGAAAGTATTGGGGCTAATTTGAAGTGATTACAATAATTTTTATTTTGTTGAAAAAAAAGTCGAAACCTATTGAAACCCCGAACAGCCCGATATGACCTCAATAGTCCCATCCTTGCGCTCTCCGCGAACGAAGAGGGTGACCAGGTCGTCATCGCCGGTCGTGGCATCCTCAGGATCCTGCGTGTGGGATATGATGAGATAGCTGAAGCTTCCATCTTGCGCGTTCCCACGGAGCACAAGAAGCACCCGCAGTACGACGTGAAATGGGGAACGCTCCATCAGAAGAACACTGTTGCGACGGCGGGGACGAACGGGACTATCTGCGTCTACGATACTAAGGATGGGATGCTGGACCGCCAATTGAGAGAGCATGGGAGGCAGGTACACAAGGTTGCGTTCAATCCTGCGGATGGGAGGTTGCTGTTGAGCGCTAGTCAGGATGGGACTGTCAAGCTTTGGGATTTGAGAGAGAAGAAGAGTCGGCTGACGTTTGTGGGGAGGGCGGATGCGGTGAGGGATGTGCAGTTTAATGCTGGGAATGCGGTAGAGTTTGCCGCGGCGTTTGATAATGGGACTATTCAGGTATTTCCCTTCTATCGGTCATAATTGGTGGAAGGAGGGTGCTGATTGGGTCTGGTTAGAGGTGGGACTATCGAAAGGATAGTATCTACGAGAGAAGTCTTAGTGCTCATAATGGACCCGCATTCACGGTGGATTGGCATCCAGATGGAAGGCACTGTGCTAGTGGTGGCAGGGATAGAACTGTGAAGGTATGGGACTTTTATGCTGATCCTAGGCAAAAGGCGAAACATACGATTTCCACCATGACATCCGTTAGTCGGATAGCCTGGCGGCCGTTGAAACAAGGGACTACGGAGTTGGCCACCTGTGCGATAAGTAACGACCACAGAGTTCATGTATGGGATCTGAGACGTCCTTATATCCCCACGAGAATAATGGACGAGCACGAGAATTCCGTTACGGGTATTCTCTGGAAAGATGAGGACATCCTGTGGTCTTGCTCCAAAGACAATATGTTTGTACAAAATGATGTTAGCTTTGCGAGCCGACCTATCAATTCCCTTACTTATGGAGCGTTCTCATGGAGCCCCACAGGGAGCTTTACATTCATGGTTGAACAGCGCAAACCCCGGAGGAGCGCATCCCGGGGCTGTGACTCGGAGGACGATCTGGCAGGTCATGACCGGCGAAGACACGGGAGAAGCAGCTCCTTCAGGAGCTCAAAGCCAACATTGGGAGGCCTAGAAACCCTCGACAGGGTATTTGTGCCGTCGCAGGCATCTGCAAGCGTGCACATGGGCAGCCTCTTCGACAAGGTGTCCTTTTCATACTTGGCGCGGAGCTACGTCTTTGACCTGGAAGGTGTAATGGGTGGACCAAAGATCTCACTCGGAGAGGCCTGCGAGGCGAACGCTCGGGCCGCCTGGATGATGCAGAAGTACAGAGCCTCGCAGACGTGGAGAGTACTTCAACTCGCACTCGTGCGTGAGGAGAAGGCGATTGAGCGCCAACGTGAGGCGAAGGCTACTAGCCTGTCATCAGCAACGGGGGTAGCGAGTAGTTTAATGGTGAAGAAGCAAGGACTAGCTGTTGCTGAGCAGAGTAATTCCGGGGGAGCGACACCGCTCGCGGGACCTACACATGTTGGCTCTGATAGGGGCATTGCAACACCCACGCTAGAAAGACCTAGTGGTGCTGCAGATGGAGCGTTGCTGCTGCCGCCCCCGGCTTTTGGAACAAGTCTTGGTTCTAGTACCACTTCCACAGACGGGGAAGAATATGCCGGGGAGCATGTGAATGGCGAAGGGACGGAGGGTGCAAACCGCCGATCCCCGTTAGATATCATGACGAATGCCGGGATGGAAGAGGTCAACCATATTTTGACAGACTCACACAGCCAGATGGCCAATGCCACAACTACTAATATTAATATTAATAATACGGCTTCCGCTATTATTGCAACAGGGGAGAGCGAGTCAATAGATTCACTAGCCCCCTTCTCGGGGAGTGCTGACTACTCCCCCGCAGCACCCATCCCACCCATACCCCCGATCCCGATGTATCAGCCAGCGGGCTCCCCAGTATCGCACATGCTACAAAGCAGGCTGTACTCCTCCTCCGTCTCCGGTGACACGGAGAAGCGGCGGGAAAGACTCTACTCGCAGGTCAGCAATGCCACAACCGCTTCCTCGTCCCCGTATGGTGACTTCCATAACCGCTTCAGCGAGGATGACGACGAGAGCACATCCCCGAAAACCGGCACATGGATGGAAGCGATCGTGGAAGAGCCCCCTTTGCTAGCGCCACCGCTACCCCAACAGCCCGCCGTTGCCCCACCATCACTACGCCTCCCCCCCTCCACAAAACATATAGTCAACCAAGCCACCCAAGAGAAAGAAGACGAAACATTCCCCCTCCATCCCCTCCGCCTCCTACAAACCCTCCTGGAATACTACGCCTCGACAACAGACGTGCAAATGCACACAACGATATTCCTCCTCCTATCTTCCTCTCAAACACTCTCTTCTTCCCCCCTGGTGAAAACCCTCTTCAGCACCCCAGCCTCAGACACACACCCCCTCCCTCTCCTGGAATCAATATCCTCGTATCTAGACCTCCTCCGCCGCTTCAACCTCCACTCTGTCGCTGCCAGCGTGATCAAGTGCGCCCAAACCCTCCCCGAATTCACCGCTCTCGGCCAGACAAATACTCATTTGGACTTTGCCTGCGGCAGGTGTACCCGCCCCATTACGGCTACTGCCGCCACCGCCAGCGCTACCACTTCGAAAGTTCGGGCCGGGGGTGGGGGTGCGGGATGCGGGAAGTGTGGGCCCGTGGATGGATGTGTGATTTGTTGGGGTAAGGTTGGGAGGTGGAGTATGTGTCAAGGTTGTGGGCATGGTGGACACGATGAGTGTTTAAGGGAGTGGTTTTTCGGAGGTAGTGCGGGGGGGGAGTGTGCTGCGGTTGGGTGTGATCATTACTGTTTGCCGGGCCAGTAGAGAGATGGAGCTGGTTGTAGAGGGAACGTATATACTAAATTAATATATTCATAAGACATTACCGATTATTGTGACATGTTCTTGTGTATGTATGTGTGATGGATAAGTGAGATGAGCCCAGGACTTTTTTTCCTTTCCTTTTCTCTTTTCTTTTTATTCATTTAGAATTCCCCTCCCTCCCGCCCGTCCGTCATCAATCAATTAATCAAGCCAGAAAAACACTATACAAGAAAAAATGGAAAAAAAGTGGAAAAGGGATCGAGAAAAACGTCACGAAATAAAACCAGGGATCAAAAAATAAAAAATTGATAAAAGACTCAAGGCAGCCTCGCAAGCTGTAAGCTACCTATCCCCCGGCCTCTCCCAAACCCTAACCCTTTCCTCCCCCCACCCAAGCCCCCTTCTCCCCCTCCTCCCCCTGCTCTCTACCACTCCCCGGCCACTTGCGGTAGCACCCTGCTGCAGCTTCCTAATAGCAAAACATCTCTCCTCCTCCCCCACGCCATCGAATCCCCCCGCATCTCCGGCACTACCGGTAGCACTACCGCCAATACTCCCAACTCCATCCACCGCGACAATCACGCCGGGTCCCTCGCGCACTGCGACGCCCAGCGCAACGACCAGTGCCACCACGAAGCGGACCCACAGCCACACATGCTCAACAGCTTCCTCGACGGGTTGGGGGAGGACTAGCGGTGCGGAGCCAGACCTTGCTCTCGCCTGCGCTACGGTCTTTGACGCGGCGATTGCGGTGGAGGATGGGGGCTGCTGGTGGCAGTGGCAATATGCACAAGTGGTGGCAGTTGTTGGCAGGGTTTTTTTCCCATTCTTTTCGCTAAGCACTCTTCTTGCCGGGCGCCTTGACGATAGAGACAAGGAGGAGGGTGGTTTTGGTGATGGTAATAGGTGGGGGTGGTGGTGGTGGTGGTAAGGCCGGGAAACCCGATTGCCGACTACCCCGCCGAGAATGTCCATTGCTTTGCGCTTCGCACGGAAGAATGTACCTTGCGGCGAGATGAAGGATTCGCCGACTTTACTAATGGTTTTGACGACGAGGGGGGTTGGGTTGGTTAGTCCTTCGGAGATGGAGGCGGCGGCGGCGACGTCGTCGTCCTCATCGAGGTCTCTTTCTGTGTCCTCCTCCTCCTCCGAGTCTTCACTGGAGTCTTGGGCTCGGGCTAGCTCTGCAAAGAGGGAGGTTTGCGGGGTCGCGGCCTTCAGTACTTGTTGAGGGGGTGCACAGCAGGAAGAGGAAGAGGAGGAGGAAGAAGGTGGGCGGGAGAAAGGAGCGAAGATTACGGATGTAGGGTCTGAGATGGCTGGGAGGGTTGGAGATATGGTGGTGGTTGCGGTTACAGCAGCGGCGGATGGGAGGATTAAAGTTTTTGGAGCGGAGGAACCGGAGGGGAAGCGGCGCATTCTGCGGTTTCGCAGAATCGCGGGTGGAGGATGAGGAGATGTTCGGATCAGTGCTGTGCTAGGATTTAATTCCGTTTCGTATTCCTCTGAGCACCCGAGTTCTCCCTCTACTCCTTCCTCCTCCGTTGCGGCCAGTTGGGATATGCTGCAGAGCACGGCTTCGATCGGATCGGTGATTCCGTAGTCCTCCAGAGCGCAGGTACTCCCCTCACGACTTACCCTCCGACTACGACTTTCTACAGGTGTATTCTTCCCACTAGTAGTGGTAATAGCAGCAGCACATCTCAACTGCGCCCTTGGCGAAGTCGCCGGTGACGGCGCAGACGACGACACAAGACTACTACTCCTCTTCGGGAACACAACGGAACCGGGCCTACTCGAAGCCACGGACGAACAACCACTCCCACCAACACCAACGCTTTGCGCCAGCCTCGTCGAGTCCGCCAAAAGCTCACTGAGAGCTTCAATCCTAAACTCCAAGGCGCGATTCTCCTCCTCCACCCCCTTCAAATCCGAAATCATAGCCCTGGCCTCCTCTAGGTCCACTTCGGCAGTCCTATACCTATACTCTGCCTCCTCGAGCTTAATCTCCAGGCTCTTGATCCTTGTGCGCAAGGATTTGTCAATAGCAGCGCGAGCGTTGACCTCCTCCTTCACACGCGCGGAAAACTTGTTCTCCCAGTCCGTTAGCTCACCACGGAGCAGGCGGGTCTCGGCCGCCAGCTTGCGCATCTTGACGGCGTGGCTGGTGCCCTCGCTCGGGGATGTGTAGCTCTGCAGCTGCGAGACTGTATCGGTTATCTGGCGCTCGAGGTAGTCGATGTAACGGGCCGAACTCCCCGGCGAGTCTCCACTGCCAACCCCACCGTTCGAGCGGTTCCGGCGATGGTAGGCGGTGGGGGAAGCGTAGTTCAATGGACTCGGGGTCGAAATCATGGACATGGGGCGCACTGGGATCGGGCTGGTCATTGCGCGGATGGGGCCCACTGGCGGGGGTAGCGATGAGGGGGGTCTTCCATTACTACCCCTTCTTCCGCTGTCCCCCGTTGTATCCTCCACCTCATCCTCATCTCCCCCATGATCAGCACCATCGTCCATTTCCCCGCCAATCAACGTCGACCCATCACTCAACAACGAAGAAGAAGAAACCCTATTCCTACGCTTCCTATCCGCCTCATCGCTGTTGTCGTTACTACTGCCACCTTCCTCCTCCTCCCCGTCCCCTCCCTGATCCTCCGTTTCCCACCCATTATCCTCCGGAAACGAGGACTTTCTGATAGGACTTGTCACCACCCCCTTATGCATGCAGCAGCTCGAGCTCAGTGGTAGCGTGCTAGGGTTTGTCCGGGCATTGCGAAGCCTCAGGCGACGATTTTGTAGGGTTGGGGCATCCGCTGTTGACATTTGCTTTCTTTTTGCTTTTTCCTTTGTTTTGTCAATCCGGAGAAGGGGAAGTGATTCAAAAAGTGGCACAATAAACGAATGAGTGAACGAATGTGTGCTAATGAGTGTGAATGAATGTGAACGAAGGGTGAAGGTAAGAGTTATTGAGGAGGAGGAGGGAAAAAATACCACCTCATCCGAGGATGATAACAGTACAAAGTAGAGCAGGGGAGGAAGAATGGTGGTAGGTTCGGGTTGAGAATAGGGGGGGGGGAGGTGGGTGGTAGTTAACTCCAGACAAGCCATACGCAAGCGGAAATATGTTTACTATTATGCTCCACCAGGGTGCGTTATTGGAGGGAAAAAAATAAAATAAGGCCCTCCGGATTCGCTCATACCCATGTTGAGCCTCCTTCCTTCCTTCCTTCCTTCCTCCTTCACAGATAGGCCCCCCAACCCCCAAAACAAGGCAGGGTTACGCCATCTCCTCCTTCTTCTTCTAATGGTCTTTTTTATTCTCGCAATTGGGGAGGGAGGAGGAGGAGGAAGAGGAAGAGGAAGAGGTCTGCCTGTATCCCACACCGAAAAACCGGGACTAAAACTATATCTTATTATATCAAAGGATTGGTGGGGAGGGATTGTATTGTATTTGTATTATTACTGTGCCGAACAAGGTTCAAGTTTGTGATGCATGGAACTTAAGGACACCGGTATGGATACTTCTATTCGGCTCCTCACTCAAACCTTCGCTTAGAGGAATTGCATTGTGCAATCAGCAGAGGTTAAAACCTTGTCAACCGGGGGGGGGGGGGGGGGGGGGGGCCTGGGGCTGAGCGATGGATGGTCGAACCGTGTCGTAATTGAAAAAGACTTAAGGCATCGTAACGAACCAGATTTTGTTCCTGCGTTTTTTTTTGTTTTGTTGTGTTTTCGGACGGCTGGACTTGGTTGCAGGTTGCAGCAGGTTGGCAGGTTGCGGGTTGGGGGGGGGTCCTGGTGCATGGGATTGGATAGCTCGAGTATGATATTATAGATGGATGGATTGGTGGCGTCAAGTGCCGCATGCGGTTCTTCGGGTAAGCAAGCTGCTTGCCGATTCAGAACTGGGAGTATGATACCGTATGATAGTTATTATTAGGCCATCAATATTATCAGAAGTTAGGGGAATCGATATTTTGGCTGGTCGGTGCAAGGGCAGGCTCGTTGAATTGATATTTACCGTAACCCACCACAGCCAAAAAGATAGGAAACTATCTATATCATATTATCATACAAGTAAAGTTTGGTATGATACAGCAACTATTCTTTAGCATTTAAAATTGCAACTATGATATTCCCAAAACTTCTTCTTCCCGGAAATCCCCTTTGAACCCAAATCTTATTAAGGGCTTCCGTCAAGTATCTATCACCTCTACGAATATTAGCAAGTTCTCCTCCTCCCCCCAACAGCTAGAGAGTTGATAATCAGGGGAAATTGGAAGACCCCATCCACTCCCTTTATTAAACCAGCCTACGAAATTGATATATCAGATGATGGCAAAAGAAAAACCATGCTTATAATAACAATATTATTATAGCCAATTAGTTGCAGGAACCAAGTTTACCAAGCCCCAAAGACACGCATACGAGCGCACATTTGGAATCGTGATGATGGAAGGAAGGAAGGGTTCGGCCATTCTCATGGCACTGTGCTGTGAACGTTCATCCGTAGATTGGTTACCGGTATCATAGCACGATAAGCCCTATCGCATACTTATGACATGGACTCTTTTTTCCAATATTTGTACTATAGTAAAAGGTCCGGGCTTATCAGAGTACCGTATGAAGTCACAACTTTTCAGGGAAATAAACTTCTAACGCCTCTATGCCATTTAACCGGATTCACCCCACGGTTTATCCACGGTTATCATCTCCACTGCAGCTTGCTAGGTTGGACTGCCTTGGACAACGAAACACCCCCCGGTCGCTACTGCAGAGCACTGTACGGCACAAGAGTGAGAACGTGCTCGTGGTATCATAAGCATCGACTACAAATGGCGAGCCGCCAGAGTATAATACGTGTGCGGTAGGCCATTGGCCCATTGCAATCACCAACGGTAAAACAATCACCCCCTGCGCAGCTACCACCCTATCCGCACTTTTTTCCAGGATACCAGTTATCATGCCATATCATATGCAATCCCTTTAGCTACTAGTACCTCCATGCCTCCACTCCATACTCACATCTCGTAACACCGGTATAAAGCGAGAATGAGAGAACGAGAGAAAACTAAAACCACCTGCAGTGGCGGGAGTCTTCCCCCCTCCCTCTCGTCTTGCATTCCCAATCCGCCACCTTCGGAGCACACGCACTACCCCTCAACAACAGAGATATGGGAACGGGTCGAAATGAAAAACAAAAACAAAAACCCAAAAGTATAATATGAGGGAAGGAAGAAAAAAAGTTTCCCCATTAAGCCACCAAACAAAGCGAGAAAACAGCCCAGAAAATCCTTAGCTCTTTCGTTGAGAAAAGGAAATAAGAGCAATAGCAACGACAATCACCTTCCCCTATCCTCCCTTGTGTGTCGGGCCGCACACCACAAGAGAGATCCCGAATGGTAATTACACTATGTATATGGTATATGTACGGATGGGTGAGCTAGAAAATTCCCAATTTTCCGAAATCCGCGAGTACGTGCTCGTCCACATTCACCACCCAGTCATTCCTAAAAGCTTCAGGTCCGCCATTCTCGTTCTGTGCTTTGGTTAGGTGGTGCTTGACCAGCGCTGCAATATCTATCGACTGGGCCGGATCCGACAAAAGAAGCTACCGCAAAAGAATGAGAGAAGAAACCGAATGTTAGTGGAGTGCAAACAAACATTGCGAGAGATTAGGTGGAAGAACAAACCTCCTTTCTGCGCGTTCTCTCCGCAGTTTCAGGGTCTTCGGATGCGCTCTCTTGTCCAGTCTCCCAGTAGATCAGTGCACTATAGTACTCACTCTTAGTCGAGGGTCATTTGATCACTACCACACAAGTCACGGTTCAACTTACTCGGCCCCCTGGTTTTCTTGAAGCTCGGTGACCACATCAGTCCAAACCGTCATGAGATCCTGCAGCCTCTTCAGGATCCATCTCTGGTTGGTCTCGAGGAGTTTTGTCAAAGCAATGCAACCAAGTTTTCTCTGCTTCGGATGTCCGATGTTTCCGAACTATATCACCCACCATTTCACGTCAACACTCGTCGCCACCAACATGCATCCCAAAAGCAGATTTTTGGTGTCGGAGGTCAACAAACGCACATGCCTGAACCACTCCTCCAGAACCCACTCCATGTCAGACCCAATTGTGCGACCCTTCCTCTCCGCACAAACCCTCACGTTCTCTACAAACATCGTGGTGCTCGCCAACACCATCCTTGATAATACTGAGAAGTAGTCCGTCATTACGATAGTTTCCAATGGCGCGTACTGCTTGTTTGGACCAGTGGTTTGATGTGCTTGATGGCTCTTCTCAATACCTTCAAGGAGGGTAGGTAAGAAGCCACTCCGAATCAGCTCATTGCCGACCACGCTCAGCGCTTGCTCTCCACCCAATGCCTCAGCAGCTCTGATCACAATCTCGACAACATTCGTGACAATGCCGTTTGCTTCTGGCTTTAGTGCGCCCTGCAAGGAGGCGAAAGCATCAAACATCCCCGCACGATGCACTTCGATCATTTCCCGGGGCGCGAGTATGACATAGCTTTCAATTATGTCAAGCGCTTTCCTGAGGGTTAGGGTTCCGATCTCTACACACGGCAAAAGGTAAGTGACGAGGTCCAGCAGCCCTTGCGGCGCAGGTGCAGGGGTAGCTTTGATGGTTGCCTCCCATAGGTCAAGGGCATCTTCCAAGAGATATACTTGCATACCCTATGAGATCGTCAGCCCGTATATTCCAGATTATTAGTCAGGATTGGTCAGTGAGGGGCACGGGGTTATTGCGGTACACACCGAGCCTGGCTCCACCGAGAACCGAATAAGTGGGATCACCATGTGATGATACTGTATGCTCTTGTCCTTCATCGCCGAGACAAGCTTCGTGAGAATGGTTAGAATCGCCTGTTTAAACAGATGCTCATCCCCAGTCTGCTCCCACAGTGGTGGCAATATAGTAATGATACTCTCTGCATAGGGAGCTATTCTATGCTCCAGTCTCTCTACGACGACCCCAATGACGTCTAAAAGCCCCATTCTTACTTCTGTCTGTTCTACCTCATCTATCAAACTCATGAGCTTCGCAAACAAATCATCCACATATGGGAGAAACGACTCGACTCTGAACTCCCACTCGTCTACACTCCGCTTGAGATTCCGAGCGGCCGAAAGTCGTACCACCAAGTCATTCAGCGGATCTTCACGATTAAGGAGATGCTGTGTAATCCGGTAAACGGTGGGGCGGGAGTTGGGAGAGATCTTAACACTAACCCACTGCCCAATCAGGATGGCGATCCGACGGCGTAGAATGTTATATCCTGGCTGCTGGATCTGGATTTCCTTCACGAGGGTATTATGCATAAATTGATCAAAGTTAAGAGCTGTGTGAAGCACCGGCGCCGCAAGGCCTACGGCTGTATATATGGCATCCTTTATGAGAACGTCACCCTTCTCATCGGACGAGACCGAGCTAAATACCCTCATCAACGGTTCCCCAAGGGTCTCCTTGAAGTTGAGAACCAGATCCATAAACAGCTTCTCGGCGCATGGTCTTATGAGAAACTCCCAGCTCTCCACGGCGTTCTCCCACTGCTCGCTCCAACCCTCCGGGTCTTCCTCCCATTCGGCTAGATCTGAGGGTCGTATCACAAAGTATTTTGTCACCAGTACCTCCATACAGTGCGTGACAGTTTCCGGGGTGAACAACTGAGTTTTGAAGATGGTAGTCGCCTCTTTGGTCTCATCTTTCTCAGCTTTGTGCCTGTCTGCAAGAGTCCTCCGGTCAGTCTGTGTGAGCTTACTGGCTGGGGTTTGAGTACATTTAAAGGTAGATACCGGGTTAAATATCATCCGGAGGCAATTTCTGAATAAAAGCATTCCTTGAAGCGCCACTCTCTGTCTAAACTTTGTGCGTTCTCCCTCGGCTTTTTGCTCAGCCTCTGATTTCCCATTTGGTTCTCTACCAACATCTTGACTGCTCTGTTGCATCTGCGAATTTCCATGATCAACTACGACCTCCCAATATTTCCCAAGCAACTGGAGTGTATCAGGTAATAATGCAAAAGCCGCTGCATGGCTTGACCCAACCTCCAAGAATAATTTCCCTATGTTAATCACGTGCTTTTTTAAAAGCGTCGACACTGCCTCTTCGCTAGGCGATATCTGTTTCTCAGCTTCGAATATAGCCCATACCTGGCCAGAGAGGATAGACCAAAGCTCCCGGACCTCCGCTACCCTGTTAGGGAACTCGTAACCGGCAACAATCAGTCTCCGGAGAACCTTTAGAGTCAGTAACGAGACCGTCATTGAATCAACTAGCTTAGTAGGTGCTGGTTGTTGATCCAGGAGGGCATGCCAAACTTCAACATGGCGGACGTAGACACCCCCGAGCGCTTTGAAGACTTCTGGGGTTACGGACTGTAGGTTGGCCTTTGTGCGGACTAGCCGTCCCGTTGCTAGCTCCTTTACTACATGGAGCATCATAGACAGAGATCTCTTCAAGCGCAGTGTAGCTGCCTCACCCTCACTGATCTCAGACGTAGACTGCGACGCATCCCTAATTATAGAGGTGAGCTCAGTGAAAACTTCGGGCCAGTCGAACGGATACTCTAAACGAGCCACTTTCGCAACGATAACGGCATTTTGAAGAGCCAGTTGATGGTGGGGTTCGTCAATTGAGCTAGAGAGCAGGCGAGAACGTAAATAGGCCTTTTCGTCTTTGCTTATTGCACTGTGGAGGTTGTTAGTGAAACAAGCCCCATAAAACTAGCAAGGTGAGAGTGTGTGAACTTGCTTGGTTGCAGTTTTCCGCCAGTACTTGTCCACTCCCTGTTTCAGCGTAATGATGGCGAGCCACCGAATCTCCACTGGTAACGATCGGTCGAAGAAAGCGTCCTGTAGATATTAAAGCAAAAAAGTTAGATCAGATTTCCCAGAAGCGGTTCACACGCCGTTACTAGAAGAAGGAAGAAGAAAAAACAAGGCAGAAATTCTAACCTGAAGTAAACTCCAATAGCCAGGCCGTGTCTCCCAATCCTTAAGTTGGGCAGATGCATGCTTTACCAGCTCTTGGGACTGTGAACTCGCAGCTTGTAAAGCCTCGAAGAGAAATTGAGGCGTAAGGGGAACGGCATTTCCACTCGCCGCACTCATGGCACTCATTTTCCAAGGAGTATCTTCCTCACCCGGAAGCTGGCGGCAGGAGAAGCGTTAGACTTCCGCGTACAGGAGCAAGAGAGGCCAAATAACTTAAGGGGTAGAATTCCCGGTGGTGCTTAGGCAACCGCAATTTGAGATGAGATAGTTTGGTTGGGTTGAGCAGAGAGAGAACTGAAGAAGGGTAGGAGTTGGTATGGCGAAGAGGGCGACAACGGCGATACAGGCCAACGGCGCGAGGGGCTCTGACAGTGAATGATAGAAAACTGCAGAACAATACTGTAACAGGAACAAGAAAGCCGATGACGAAGGAAGAGGGGTAGGTTAAGATCTAGGAAGCGAAAGTAAGCTGTCCCTCACCAAAGGAATATCATGGAATAAAATGGAAAAGCACTTCTTTAGGGAAGAAGTTTTCCTAGGGGGATTTTTTTTTTCCCTTTCCCTTTCCCTTCACTTCCCATCTTTTCTCTCCAATGGTGAGGTTATCCACACTGATACCCCGCTGCATCAATGCAGACTGTATCCAACATGAAACACGCCTGACGGGCCCCTGCTTCAAACAAGCCCGTGCCCTACAAACCCTGAGTTAAAACATAAGTTAGACAAGGTTATTAATATGGCGAAGGGCATGATCGGCCCGTACCGAAGGACACCTGGTTCGGGGGAGTGACAAGAGGGAAATCTGCTAGGAGAGACGGAGTGTCCCATATTCGGGCCGTTTGTTGGTTTGTTGCTCGAGTTTAGAAGCACTGTTGGAGATAGGGGTATCTGTATTGTGGGTCTTGGTCCTTAGGTTCCTTGATACCACCTAAAAGCTTCTAATCGCACTACATCGTTCAGAAATTCCAGTCAGTCACAGCAACAAGTGATAAGTTTTAATTTCGGTGACCCCAGTACTTGAAATGTCGCGACGTTTGTGAAACCGGCTACTATTGCATGCCACCAAGGTCTTGAGGCTCTATCCTATTCTTGGCTGTATGCAATAGCAGTCCGTTTTGCAAACGCCACGACATTACAGTACGAGTAAAGTGGCATTGGCCACAGGTACTCGAGTACAGTACGAGTATGCCATAACTCTCTCACTTGCTTTTTCCCATCCCGTGCACTAAGAAAGCAGACTGTGCTGTGCTATACTCGAGTACACGTGCGAGATGGGCTTAATCAATGCACCTTTGATGCCTTGTGTACGATGCTCGAGTGCTTGGGAGATATGCGCGAAACATAGGCCACCAGTATCATAAAAAGCTTCCGCATTCTAGTCTAAGTGAGGTATGATAGCACTGGCTTAGAAGAGCCTGAAGCAAGATACAGCCTATGTTTGATCCTCATATTCTGTGGTCACGAACCCTCACTCGAAAAATACAACCAGTACCTAAGCTACGCCTCCTCAGGCACAACCAGGCACAAGTAACGATCCGCCCATCACAACCACACCTCAGCACCTCGGCAGTCTGTGTGTGCGTCCTCACAAACCTGGCAAAGCAGAGCAGGACAGCCGCGGTCCAATCGCGCCCTCACACCCCCCCTTTCCCGGACATTGTCGCGACAACTCAACCAGACTTCCGAACCCCCTTCATTCAATGTACCCCCATCATACACGATGGCCACAATCACCACAACTGCACCCGCAGCGACAACAACAGCTACAACAACCGTAACAACAGCAACAGCAATCACGGGAGTCACGGCTAGTCCACCGACAACGGACTGGCAGCTAGCTCATCAGCATGCTCAGCAGCGGATCACTCGTCTGCAGGAACAGAGGGCTGCGGAAGCTTCGGGACACAATCGGATTACCACCTTTTTCCGCGGGAGTAATGGCGCAGAGGGGAGGCCGGCATTCAGGGTCGGGCAGCTCGACACTGAATTGCTTGACGAGGAGTTGTTGGAATTGATGAAGGGGCAGCTATGGAATGGGCTCAAGTATTTTAGGGTTTGTTTTCTCTTTTTATTATCTATTGTTCATTTTTGCTTTTGTCACTGTTATGGTCGAAATGTCTCGTTTGCTGTTGGGTGGAATTCTTGCTGATGACTGGGTTTGTGGGGATAGCCGTCTCTTAAAGAATCCTACGAACCAGAGTTCTTACTTTTGCTACGCGCGGCGTTGTTCAAGCTTACCATCTGGGACCATAACGCGACATATGGCGCCGCCTTGCAAAACTTAGTATACGTCGATGCCCGATCGAAAGGCCCAATTGATCAGCCTCCAACAGCACTCCAAAAATCCCTCTACGGCCTCGTTACCGTCGGCGGTAGATACATGTTCTCCAGAATGAACCTATTTCTCCTTTCCAAATCGAATCCCGAGGACGTATGTTTCCCCCCCTCAAACCAATAAAGAGAGAGGAGAGCCGGTGCCTCCAAAATCTAACAGAAAACGTGCGCACAGTCGACCCCCTTCACGGAACGTCTCTCCAACCTCGTCGAATCCCTCTCAACCCTCCACTCAGGCCTAACCCTCCTCTCCTTTACTGCATTCCTAGTAACGGGCCACTACCGTACCCTCCTCGACCGAGCGCTGCGCATGCGTCTAGTCTCCCCAGCCAGACTCGTCTCGCGCGAGGTCTCCTTCGAATACCTCAACCGCCAGCTCGTTTGGCACGCCTTCACAGAATTCCTCCTCTTCATCCTCCCGCTGATTCGAGTCAGCCGCTGGCGCCGCTGGTGGACCCGCCTCAACCGGAAGATCCGTGGCAACCCTGGCGCCACCGCCACTTCGGCCGGGGAAGGCTACGGGGAGTTAAGCTTTCTCCCGGAACGTACCTGCGCCATATGTCATAAGGAGACAGACGGTGGGACCGAAGCCATGGGCGCTACATCTACAGGCGCAGGTGGGAAAGCCACCGATGTGGTCAACCCATATGAGGCGGTGGGCTGCGGACATATTTATTGCTATGTATGTCTCGCCGGGAAGATCGAGTTGGAGGAGGGTGACGGATGGACATGTCTTCGCTGCGGGAACCTGGTCAAGAGGTGCAGGCCCTGGCGAGGTGGTCTTAAGGGACTCACCACGGTCGGGGATTGGGGCGAGGATGTTGTCGACCGGCGTCGGGTTGGCTTCGACGAGGATGGTGCCGCTGATGGGCTAGAGATCGACACGGAGGATTTGGAAACTACCGCATCAGACGATGACGATGGAGAAGGAACTGAACGCGCAGACGAAGAAGTCGTCAGCGATATTGGCAGCGAGGAGACGGAAAGGCCAGGTCGTGGACGTCCTGGTTTCGGAGAGAAGCATATTGCTGGTCTATGGGCCGAGGAGACGCTCGATGAGAGTGTTTATAATACTGCGGAGGGGGAGGATGAGTGAGATATTAACTGCATTCCTTTCTTTCTTTCTATTTATACCTCTCTATATTATCAACTTTATTCAGCCTGGGTTGATGGACGCTCGGGATGAATTGCTTTTGTACCCTTTTCTTCCTTTATTTTCCAAACGCTGGATTAAATCTAAACCTAAATCGGTTGGTGGTGATGATAACCTTTCCTTTTTCCACTTTTTCTTTTTCTCCTCGCCTCCCCGGGGAACACGGGATTTGGTGGCCGGCGATTGATGGGAACCATACTCGTAGTAACTGTTGTAGTCTAATTGCATTCGGATTGGGTGGGGTTTTCTTAACTCGTGAGCACTGTACGGTAGAATTTTTTTGCTCTGCCTGCTTATCTACCTTACCCACCTCACCCACCCATCGTATCTGCTAAAGCGCTGAACATACGACCGGGATGTAACACCCGTGCCGATGTGCTCTGAGGCATGGACCACCAGAGTTACGAGGCGCCTGCTGCCAATCGCAGCTGTGAGACTAGCAGCAAGCACTACGCATCTTTGGTAAAGTGCGCCCATTAGAGGAGTATGAGAGTATCGGGAACGGCTTTAGAGCGTGATTGATGCTGTCGAAAAATGAACAACTGTAGCGTTGGCCTAGTCGGGGGGGGAATATTGTGCGAATAAATGGATACTTTAGTAATAAGTTGATACGTACGAGCTGAGTATACAAAAATTAGCAATATATTAGAGTAGTAGAAGGCCCGGGAAGGTAATTGCGAAGTGGGATAATTAAGGATTAGGATGGCTAGGATTTCTCCGTGATATGATAGCTTGATATGTTCAAAGATATGGCAGTTGACTTGTTTATATATTCAGTGGAAACCCTGTCTGATATCATTATATCATAGTCGGAAATTATCCTTGGATAAGGACCAGATCAGTAAATCCCTTATCGTAATATTATTATTATACAAAATTCAGAATTGGCAGGATAGTTTGGTATGATATTTCCCAATTGGAAATGCAGAGATCGTTAAGGGAATGAATGAATGACTTAGTGCTGCTGTAGGAATCAGTATGCCGAATTGAGAAATATGTAGTCTGTTAGTAAATTTATAGCGTGCAAGCTTTTCCACATTTTCGACATGGAGATTGGCGAAATAGGTCTCATATAGCAGCAGCAGAGGGTTTTCGGTGGCCATTGCAAACTGGAAATCCACAAGGTTATTCACAATGAATTAGCACTTGTTATATCATACTACTTGTAGAATTGAGATGACTTCTGCGTCTAGCTGTGCTAGTCCTTTTTTTTATCGTTAATAAGGAGGTGGATGCTGCCTTGAATAGTATTATAACATAATCGATAGAGATCAAGGCTTTTCACGCTAGAGATGGGTTGATGATCGGCTGACTTTGGAGTTGGGTTATGAGTCTTCTTAACTTATGGTCTGCTCTTTATGAAGATTAGTTTGCCGCGTTTACCTTGATAGTTGTATGATATCCCATAATATTATTATAATAATTTGAATTTGTTTAATGCTCCCTCAGTGCAGGGTTTACCTTCATCTGCTCATTCGGCCCACTTACTGCAGACATTAGATGTCAGGCTGCTTGGCACTTGTACGCATTTTTTATCGCCTGGAGTGAGTATTTTTGCTCTTCGGGTTGTTGGGATGGGCAAGGAATTACAGAAACAGCATTGGTCCTGCTTCTTACAAAACCTTGTGATGGTAGCATACGGCCTGCACATTTGGCAGTCATTTATACAGTAGTGGCTAGAATGTGGCCGCTAAACTTGTGTCGAGTTGTGGGAAAACTGGTCCTTTCGCTCATTGAATGTCGGGGAGCCCTGGCACAGTGTGGGCGCCCTAGGCCGGGTGTGAGGCCGGCATTTAAGGCTCGGCACGGAGCAGAGACATTGGGAAAAAAGTAGAAGGGGAAGAAATGGAATAAACTTTTGTTTGCGCTCTCTGAAAGACATTACAGCTCAGCACTAGAGGCTTCATATTATGTACAAATTGGCGGCAATAGAGGGGAAGGGAGGAAGTGAGAAAATGGGAGTGGTTTGATAATGGATATCAACTACTTGTCATTATGTGAAACGAAGGGTAGGGTGGTTGAGGCGCTTTTAAAACGCCAGCTCTTGGGCGAGGAGGGCGGTTTCTTCTTCGTATTCGACTTCGACGTGGGCCCCGCCTATTTGAAGTTGTTAGTATATCGGGATCGAGCAGATAAAGGAAGGGGGGATAGTACGTTTCCTCGGCTTCTGAGGAGCTTGAGTTCTCTTACGCTTTTTATTTTTAGTGGCATTCTTGGTTGGTGCCTTCTTGGTAGACTTGGTGCCCTCCTCTTCCTCCTCTGTGCTGCCATCATCGTCGTCGGAGCTATCGTCGTCGTCGTCCTCTTCGAATGAACTGGCGCCGCTATCCTGTAGCCAGTCTTCCAGGTCCCCCAATTGCTCTTCTTCAAGGTCTTCATCGCCGGATACGTATTCTACTTCGCCAGCGTATTCCTCATCTTCATACTCTTCCTCCAATTCATCCTCATCCTCCAGTTCATCCTGGTCCAAATCCCTCTCCATCTCCCCACCCTTCTCCAGGCCCTTCAGCACCTTCTTCCAAATGCTCTCTTCAACATTCAATGGCTTATCCCCATACGCGCCACTCCTCAACCTCTCCACAAGCTCCTTCTCAATCGCCCTCTCAACCTTTGCTGCTGCCAATGCCTTTCTCTCCCTTGTAGCCTCACGCCTCCTGATTTTTGGCTTAACACCGACCAGTTTCTCGCCCAGGCGCTCATCCTCGCGGGCCACTTTGCGGCTCTTGATGGCGACCTGGGTAAGCCTGGTGAGGCGCTGCTTGCACTTGTGTATGAGGAATTTGGGCCAGTAGATTAGACGGTCATCGATTTGTGCGAGGGCTTGCACGTAGTTTTGTGAGAGCTTGATTCGCTCCCAGAGTTTGCTGGGCATGTGCGCACGCTCGATCGTCTTCATATAGAGGTATAGGATTCCATTGTCTGAGCGGATTGTGGCGTAGCGGGAGTTGGCTAGTGGACAGGATTGACGGTTGCAGAGGCCGGTTACCTGTATTTTTGTGAGGTCGGTCAGGCATTGGGGGTGGAATGGGAAACTGAGGGGACAGGAGAGGGAGGGAGGTCAAACATTGTATTCGTTTCTGCAGAAGTTTTGGCCTTTGGTTGTTCTATCACGAGGTGGGATGTGTATTAGCAGAGGGGTAAATTTGTTTAATTGCCCGGGGAGACTAGGTACTTTAGCTTGAAAGAGCAGAATTGGTGGTTTATTACTTGCCACACGATCTCGTCGGAAGCCATGATTGTTGCTCAGTAATTTGTTTGATCGATTGATGTTGATTGCAAGAGTTGTCCCTGTGGGGCTGTTGCGGTGGTTGTTGGGACTGATTACCGAAAATTAAATGGAAAAAGAACAAAAGGCATTGTTTGTGACGCCAAGATTTCGCGGCAGGAGCAACCTTGAGGCTTAAAGGTCTAGACTATCAATTAGCGTGCTTCCAGGTTCTAGATTGGCTTGTCCTTGAGTAGCTGCTCGCTGCTGCCCCTCCGATTAAATTATTCCCCCACCTACCTGTTGGCTTCCACAAAGAGTCTTAATCAATGGAGAACAGCGATTTCGGGGATGACGATTTCATGAACGAGGAGTTCGGAGCTGAAGAGTTCGAGTCGGTATTCCTGGCTTTGTGCTATTTCTGCGGTACTAGCTTTACTAATTCTCCGGTTTCACAGTGAAGTATACCATGACGAAGGCTCCGATCCAGATTATACAGAATCCGACGAAGATATCGACCCTGCGCTGGGAGCGCTCGACGATTTCACCGATGACGAGGGGTTCGTTTATTATCCCCTCATCCATGAAGCTCATAGCTCTTGTACTAACCCTCCCTCAGCCGATCCATTTGCTCCGACGTCGACGACGAAAACATCTCCCTTAGCGCCCTGAATGACGAAATGGACACCTTCCATGCTGACCTGCGCGCCGCTAGTGGTTTCAAGAAACCCCGGCGCACCGGGGGTCGTCGTCAAATCGGGGACGAGATCTACAGCTTCGAAATCCGTGGACTCCTCGGCCAGGCGAACTCCGCTTATGCTTTCGGTAAACTGGATGAGGCCATGAAACTCGTCAAGCAGATAATCCACATCGAGCCGGGAGTCTACTCGGCGTGGAAGATCCTCGGTGAGATATTTAAGGAGAAGGGTGACAAGCGCAAGTGCTTGCTTGCGTGGCTGACGGCGGCGCATGCGCGGCCCAAGGACTGGGAGTTGTGGGTTATGTGTGCTAAGATGAGTCTTGACCAGTACGGGACCGATAACAGAGCGTACAAGGATCAGGCTGTGTATTGTTATAATCGGGCTATCAGTGCGAAGCCTGACAATATTGATGCGATATACGATCGGGCGTTGTTGCTCAAGGAGTTGGGGAGCCTGAATAAGGCCGCTGAGGGCTTTTTGACGTTGAACAGGCTGCTGCCAAATGATATGTCTGTCCTGAAGGAGCTAGCGGGGTTGTATATTCAGATGGACAAGGTTCCTGAAGCGGTTGAATATTACAGGCGCAGCGTGGAGCACTTCAAGGCTACTGGAAACCCAGATAATGCTTTTGGATGGTCTGAGTTGAACATATTTGTTGAGCTGTATTGCTTGGAGAAGCAGTGGGCTAAGGCTATTGATACTATTGGGTCGGTTGGCCGATGGCTATATGGGAGGGCTGTAGAGACATACTGGGATAAGATTAATGGAGATGATAGAGAATGGGATGGCGATGATAGGCCTCGGAGGTGCATGGTTAGAGAGTTTGAGGCTGGCCGGTTCCAAAAGGAGTCTTATTGCCTCCCGCTGGAATTGAGGGTTAAACTTGGTTTATGTCGGTTGCAACTAGAGAACATGGAGGAAGCTATGGTAAGTGGAGATCTAGACCTATCTGTATCCATCTCATGTTCTACACCATCCCGTCATGTAATTTGTAGAGATTACGAAATGTTTGCGGGTAGATCATGGATTCCAAGCTCACGAAAATATGATAGCATCACTTTCAATATCTCCATACGGAGGCCCGAAACTCTCCCACTTACAGCGATCTGTTCCAAGAAGTCGGGGATGCCCTCTATGCCGGTGGGCACTTTAATGAAGCAATCTCCTACTACTCGGTGGTGGTAGAGGGCGCTGTCTACCTCGACCGCAAGCTCTGGTTTAACATGGCAGACTGCTACAAAGGCCTCGATAACATTGAAGATGCCGAAGACTGCTATGGCACCATCTTAGAAGCGTATCCAAAAGAGGATGAGGCAATGATGCAGCTAGCCGGAATCTATGAGGTCACGGGCCGAAAGATAGAAGCCCTGGACCTTGTCAACCAGATAATTGCCATGCGCCGGGAAAAAGAGAAAGCGGAGAAAGCCATGAAGGCCGTTACGGTGACTGTGCAGCAGGTAGAGGAAACGGAATCGTTGGCATTCTTCCCAAATCAACCCATTTCCGAGAGAGTCAGGCGGAAGAGGACGGGTACTCTCAGCGTGGCGGAGAAGATGGAGATGAACGCAAAGAGGACGGAGCAGACGGAGATTCGGTATAGGAAGTTGGAGTGCTTACGGCCGAGTATGGAGGCTGGCGATCCGGACGCTGTGAAGGAATGGTTGGATACAGCAGGGGACTTGGTCGATGATTTCCGAAATACCAGAGCGTTATACCCTCATGAAAGGAAAAACAAGTTCAAAGGTTTCATGACGACTGCCCAACGGAGAGCACTGGCTCTAGGTGAAACAAGGCGAATCGAGAAGATGCAAGATCGTCTCAAACAATCTCTTAGTATGGACTTTCCCCTGCGAGTCAGGTGCTATGAGCGAGTGACTTTTCATGATGCTGATTTTGATTGCAGCCTTTGAGGAGGAAGAAATTGAAGAGCCGGAACACCTATCGAGGTTCCGTGGGCTAGACTTCGATACATGGCTTTATATCTTTATGCAGTACGCCATCTGCCTCGCGAAATATGATAACTACCAAGACTCCTACGATGTGTGCAACGCCGCGAAGGACGCAAATGTTTTTTACCATAGTAAAAAAAGAACCTTCATCATCTATACAACTTGGCTAGGTAACCTACTCATCCCTCCACACTTCCCATGCACTTCTGCTGGGGCTAACATTTTCTACTCCTTCCATCTAGCCTGTGCAATCCACGTTGGTGACAGCGATTCCTGCTCCACCCTCTCCCGCTGGTTCATGACCACCTTCCAATTCACAACAGAAGCTTACAATCTCTTCACGGCGAGTGTAACGGCGAGCAAAAACGGGCTGGAGGTCTTCCACAACAACGCCAATCAGAAGTACCTCCTGCGGCAGATCAAAGCAATGGACCAAGTGCTAACCGGGGAGCGCAAGACTGGCGCAGCAAACCTTACCGGCGAGTGCCCTTCTGGCGGCGCCTCAGGCGAGAAGTACGTGCCGAAGGAAGCTGACGTTGGCCTTATCATGCTGTACGCACACATTCTCGCGAGCGGGAAGAGTTACCTTTCCGCTCTGAACTATTATACTAGAGCTTATGCGCTCGTTCCCGGAGATGCGCTTATCACGTTTTGCATTGGCCTGGCGTATCTACATAGGAGTATGCAGCGCCAGAGCGAGAATAGACATATTATGGCGCTACAGGGGATTAGTTTTATCTTTGATTATTACGATATTCGGTGTGGAAGGCCTGGGGAGCAGGAGGAGATGAAGAAGGACGTATGGCCGGAGAAGAGGCAGGAGGCGGAGTATAATGTTGGGAGAGCTTTTCAACATATTGGTATCCCATCCTCCCCTTCTAGAAGCTTGGGATTCAAGTGCGTTGATTAAGAATGGCCTTTTTTTATAGGTCTCACTCACCTGGCCATACCCTACTACGAACGCGTGCTTCAGATCTCGGAGGAGAACACGATTGATGGGGATTTGGGGTGGGAGGCTGCGTATAACTTGCAGATGATCTATATGACGAGTGGGAATGCTGAGCTTGCCGCGGATGTTACGGAGAGGTATTTAGTGATTTAGGGATTGTTGCGGTGATGCCAAGTATAATTTACTTGTGGTGTGCGATGCGGTAAGGTGTGTAACCTAACTTGGTTCTTTAATTACATTCCCTGTCAAATTTTCTAATGCCGGTCGCTGGAGCTAGTGTGGGCTTAGCGGGGGGGGGGGGGGTTAACTTATATATTCTCTGTTAACGTACAGGAACCTGCGTGCAGCGCTAGCTGCAAATGTGGGGCCTAGCGGGTTGTCATTGTATTTTATATCAGATCATTTATAATACTGTTATGGTATTATACCATGTCTATTTGGCTATAAAGTTGTGCCAGGTACTGATGTGGGGTATGATTCGGTGCTACTGAGCTTCGGACCGAAGGGGTAATCTGGTAGAGTGCTATAGTGTAAGAAGGGAGTAGGATTGTTACAGGACGAAGTTTTGGATGCGAAAGACCTGCCTGAAATGAGGTGTTATCCTAACATATTCCATGGCATAGCGAGCGCCCGTCACAGCGAGCCATACACCCAAAAGGTAGCCACTTTGCAATTTCGGCTGGGGTTCAACCAACTGTACTCAAGTATTGCTCAGATCTGCATATGGCTCGCTATGACGGGCGCTTGCTATGCCGTGGAATACGTTACTCCAACCTCAGATTCTGTAAATTTCGCTGCAGTGCGGTAGTAGTTGCACTGCATGTATTTACCTTTGATTAGTCATTCACAGAAGGTTCAAGTGGAATGGGGATAACTTTAGACATGTGTGGGATCATCTGTTTTGTAAAGAAAGAAATGATATTAGTGATCTGGGTATTGTAGTTGTGTATTGCTGGTATGATACAAGAATCATACAAGTATTATTGTAACGTCAGGAGCTGATTGTTGAAGGCAAGAAGTGTGGCTGGGTTGGGCCAGGGTTAGTGACCAACTGCTGGTATACTATGTGCTTGGCTATTAGTTCTATTCATCACGGGCAGCTTTTTGATTTCCTTGCTTACATAACCGAAAAGAAATTTATGCCGTGCTTGAACGCGCGAAATCCACCGACACATCCCGTTATTCATAAAACCTTCACAATCAGCTCCACTCAATACCGAACATCCTTCCTTTTATTTTTCCCCGCCACAGCCTCTGGCTCTTCTGTTCTGAGATATCCAAGCTTCTCCTTCACGCGTTGGCAACCAACTATGGATCTTGACGAAGCCGATGAGGTCGTTGTTCAATCGGTAATTCGTCTGCCATCTGCTTCGCCGCCCCCGTCGAAGCGCAAGCGTTCCCCTAGCTCTAGGTCCCGATCACCCCGTCGGCGGCGCTCGCCTCCTCGTGGGCCATCTCGGTTTAACTCTTTCGGCGGTGCCGACTACTCCGGACGCGCTCGGGAGAGGGATCGTCAGCTTAATGATCGTCTCAGAAGGCTTGACGTTCGGGCGGAGAGGACGGAGAAGGAAGCGGAGGAGAAGCCAAAATTCGATGCGAAGGCAGAGTACGAGAAGCTTTTATCTATGAGGTCTGGCGGCACGTATATCCCCCCCGCCCGTCTACGAGCCCTCCAGGCGCAGATTACCGATAAGACGTCCAAGGAGTACCAACGCATGGCTTGGGAGGCTTTGAAGAAAAGTATCAACGGTTTGATCAACAAAGTCAATGTGTCCAATATCAAGCACATTGTCCCGGAGCTTTTCGGTGAAAATCTTATCCGTGGAAGAGGTCTCTACTGTCGGTCAATCATGAAGGCCCAAGCTGCATCTCTACCCTTTACCCCTATCTACGCCGCCATGACCGCTATTGTCAACACGAAGCTTCCGCAAGTTGGGGAGTTACTTCTGAATCGGCTAGTGGTACAATTTAGGAAAGCTTTCAAGAGGAATGATAAAGCCGTTTGTTTGAGTAGTACAACCTTTATTGCTCAGCTTTGTAATCAGCAGGTCGCAGATGAGATCTTAGCTATTGAGATACTCATGTTGCTTCTGAATAAACCTACGGACGACTCGGTGGAGATTGCTGTAGGGCTGATGCGGGAGGTTGGGGCTCATTTAGAGGAGATGGCACCGAGGGCAAACAATCTTGTTTTTGAGCAGTTCCGGACAATCCTTCACGAGGCTGGTATCGACAAACGTGTCCAATACATGATTGAGGTGTTGTTTCAAGTTAGAAAGGAAAAGTATAAGGATAATCCTATCGTGAAAGAAGAGCTTGATTTAGTGGAGGAGGAGGATCAGATCACCCACAAGACGGAGCTCGACGATGAGGTTGATGTTCAGGATGGGTTGAACATTTTCAAATTTGATGCTGATTGGGAGGAGCATGAGGAATTGTACCGAAAGACCAAGGCCGAGATTTTAGGAGAGGGAAGTGATGCTGGGAGTGATGATGAGGAGGGTGAGGATGAGAGTAGCGACGAGGAAGACGAGGAGAAACAGGAAGACAAGAAAATGGAGATCCTGGATCAATCTAATACCAATCTTGTCAATCTCCGAAGAACTATCTACCTCACCATCATGTCTTCAATTGACTTCGAAGAGTGCTGCCACAAACTTATGAAGGTAGGTTGCCTATTACTTGGCCGCAATTTCGGACAAAGAACTAACATGTTCTCTAGATTACGCTCCCCCCTGGTCTCGAAAATGAGCTCTGTTCAATGGTAATCGAGTGTTGTTCTCAGGAGCGAACTTACACCAAGTTTTATGGCCTCATCGGCGAGAGGTTTGCGAAATTGAATCGATTCTGGACCGGTCTATTTGAAGAGTCGTTTGGAACATACTATGATACTATCCATCGTTACGAAACCAATCGGCTTAGAAATGTCGCACGCTTTTTCGGACATCAGCTTTCGACTGACGCGCTGGGTTGGCATGTGCTTTCTGTTGTGCACATCAACGAAGAAGAGACTACGGCTTCTTCTCGTATCTTTATTAAAATTCTTTTCCAAGATTTGGCCGAAGCGATGGGGATGAAAAAGTTACAGGAACGACTAAAGGACCCTTTCCTACAGGAGGCGTTCTCAGGGTTATTCCCCAAAGACAATCCGCGAAACACACGGTTTTCGATCAATTACTTTACTAGTATTGGTATGGGTGGGGTTACTGAGGATATGAGAGAACACTTAAAAAACAATGTTCCGCCGCCCGCTGCCATTGTTGCACCTCCAGCTCGATCGGAGAGCGTCAGTTCGCGCTCAAGTTACTCTAGCCGCTCTAGAAGCTCGTCTTCCGGGAGATCAAGATCCAGATCGAGGTCTAGATCTTTCTCCCGGTCGGTCTCGAGGTCACCAACAAGGGCGCAAGATCGAGGACGAAAGAGGCACCGCAGTTACTCTAGCTCCCGCGATTCTCGTAGCCGTAGCCGTAGTTACGATTCCTACTCTTCGCGGTCAAGATCCCGCTCTTATTCCCGCTCGCGCTCTAGGCCTCGTTCTAACACTAGGCCTACAAAGAGGGCTCGGGGGCGTTCTTACACTCGTAGCATAACGGGCTCTAGGTCGCTGTCCAGATCTCTGACTAGATCCCTCTCAAGTCGCAGATCGGTTTCGTACACCCCACCCCCGCGCAAAAGTGGGAGAGCAAGGTCGAGATCCCGGTCATACTCTTCTGTAAGGAGCTATCGTCGCCGTCGAAGCGCTACTTATTCCTCGCGGAGCCGCAGCGGTTCCCGTTCACCGACACCCCCGAGGAGGGCAGAGAGAAATCAGGACCGAAGCTTACGCTCCCCTCCTGCCCGTAGAGGCCGCAGTTATACCCCAGGCCGAAGCCGAAGCCGAAGTCGCAGCAGAAGCCGAGGCCACGATGGGAAAGGAAGTCGCCACGACTTCTTTGACAGGAGTGGAGATAGGCCCCGAGGGCGAGAGAGATACAGGAGTGATGCGCGATCAAGAGACGATGGCGACAGGAACGAAGGGCCTGTTGCCACTAGTGGGAGGTATGGCGGAAGGGGAGGAGGTGGGAGAGTTAGAGCTGCAGATTTCTTGTAATTCGCTCTTTTCTATCATGCATATCCTTTAAGTCAGATGAGGGGGAGGAACGTGTCATCCAGCTCGCTCACTGTCGATTTTTTCTTGACAAATTGTATTTTTAGCGTTATTTCAATGATACAGTGCATAATCGAGGAGGTGGTAGGGGAGAAAGTGGGGCTACGATATTCAAAAGTTGAGATAATGTGTACTTCTCTTTTGCAGACTTAGTCGACGCTCGATGGGCTGTCTTATCATATTGGTGATTTACTCGTCAATTCTTGAAGTACCCTGCCCGGACAAAATGCCACACGACTAGTGTTTTACACCCAAATGGGAGGATATTGGCACTTGTATATCTGGATACTTCATTGATTAGCGAGTATATACTACTTATGCTCTTTAATGCCTTGTCTTTCTTTCTCTCTTTTCAGTACGAGCAGATGGGTGTGCTGTCCGTAGCATGCCTTGTTATTCTGGAGTTTGGCCAAGTTGAAATGAACGCCCCTCTTGTAAAAATTGAGACTTTTTTCTTATTTTTTACAAGCATTGGTATGATAGGCAGACAAACAACCCTCTCATAAATTAGACCTGAACCCCCCCCTTTTTTTCACTAATAATGTTTTGTGTGGGATTGCTTCTGTGCATGCCGGAGTCTAAGTCTTCTATCTACCTCCGTGATGTGATGGAACCTATGAGTAATACTTGATCCTGAATCTAACTCTCTGAGTTGTATATAAAGGGGGGGCGAACTGCTATGGGAGGGGCCAACTCATACAGTAGGTGCCGCTCTGGGGTAATTCACTTCTGATTTCTTGGTAGCTGGCTGGAAGGTGGTTTGCCTGGGTCATGAGTTGTCACTCGCTGGAGTTGGGATTTTAGTGTGGGAACTACTACCTCAGTATGATGATCTGGGACGGATGTGTTCGGCCAGTGGTCAAGCGAGTTGAAGCGTGCGGATCTAGGAAATGGCAGTGGTTATCTTGATGTATATTCATACTGCGCACTACTATAAGTACGGCAGTCTCAAGCGCGTTTGTAGGACAAGCAACATAGCATCCGTCTCTTTTCTCTTTCATTCAATTGATCAGTCCCATTACTTCTCACCTTGACTCCGGCCGCTCCTGTGTGACCTCCAACATTTAGCATGGGGATTTGAGAGTTGTGGCGGGTTGTTGTGTAACTAAGAGGAGCGACAGGGGGGTTGCAAGTTGGGCGGTTTACTGGTGTTTGAGTATGGTATAACCGAAATTAGAATTCACCGTGGCCGCCGAAAAGGGCTCCCCACCCACTACGAATTGTCTCCTGCGTACAAACGGGAGGAGGGTTTCTTCTTCTTCTTTTCAGCGTTCTCGATTAAAGGAGGGTTGGGAGAAAAGAGGAAGGGGGGGGAGAGGGCAGGAAACGAGGTCACTATCCAGACAGACAAACGTAAGGAAATAATCGGAGATACAGGAATGCATATGCGGCCCACACATATGCATTCATACTACAAGATTGGGCAACATAGCTTAGTAGGAGTATCTAGAGTGCGCAGATATCAATGGAGTGGTCAATCGGACCAACATTAGATCCACACTATAACACTATCTGCCCGGCTATCTGTGATCAGGTTTCCAAAAGGGGTAGGCAGACGAAATGTGCACTTGAAAAATTGGACTGCAACGACCTATTCCCAATCTGCTACCATCCCAGCCTCTTCCTCTTAACGCCAGCCCCTGCACCTTGATCTCCGCAGTGGAAGGCCCCCATCCCACTGAGGGGATACAGCTTTCGAATTCGGAAGCCCGAGGAAGCCTACCGTCGTCCTAGCCGGACTGTAGAGCAAGGAGGATGCCTTCCCGATTAAGGATAAGCACTCTATCAATGAAGGGCTTGGGGGCAACCGGAGGGTAACGAGGGCTGAGTGCGGAAGAATTGTTGTTGAGTTGAGGTGGGTTGGGGGAGGAAGGAAATGAGGGAGGAAGAGAATGGGGGAGGGTTAACCAGATTTAATTATGATAATATTCTTATAGCTTTAAAAGTAGAGTTTTTCTCTAAGATGGGCTCTACTAGTAATTACTTTTTGCAGAACTCCTCTAGGTTACCGAGTATATTACGCTCTGGTAGAGACCAGACCAACTACACGGGCCCACGCGAATGTGCTAGGAAAAGCAAGTATCCAAGTATCATATGAGTAGCTTCCATGCACATCAGAATAATATTACGATGATACCCCCGGTGGTGCGGATCCGGGGGAAGATATCCCAGATGGAGTGGTCAGGTTCAAATGATGCTTAACATGCAATAAGATCCCTGCAGAATAAACCTATAAGAGGTTTCTTTAGGCTATAATACTATGATACATGACATTGTGTAGGGGAGTCTGAATGTGGCTGACGGAATCTCTATGTGGCTAGCAGCTAAAAAGATACAAGCCCTTTTCCTACCCCAGCCCGCTCCTCAGGTCCCCGTGAAAGCGCTCAGGAGCAATCACAGGTCATCACTCGAGCAGGATGATGTCTTGAGCAGGATGATGTGTTCGATGCCGGAAACCGCTCGCATGTGGCCGAGAAGAACGGTAGTATTTTTGGTAGTCTTACCTAGAAACGAGTTTGGTGACTCAGGACAAACCAAAAGAATGGGCCTAATGGCCGGGCATAACTCTATACAGAGATCACCAGTGTCCTCACCCATTATGAGAAGAAACTTGTTTCCTATCCTTAGCTCACAACGTAGCAATCCCCACTGCTATACGCCTCCAAGTCTGAAGAGCATAAAGATATCTAACCTGTACGGGATGCCCACCACGTAATTGAGACCCAACCAAACCCGCCCTGCTACCTAAAGAAATTCAACCCAATATAAAGGAGATATAAGAAGACAACATATGAGACAAAGATATTGTCTGTGGACACAGACGACAATATACCCAACATTCGATGTCACAAGTATTAGTCCAATGCGATGAAATATATTGATCTGGGTCCCTGCTGCACTGCTTCAGGGATCAGGAAGTGTACAGTATCATGTCAATGTATATAGACGCCAATTGTTGGTATAGGGGGAAAGAAAGTCTCAAGCACATGTATTGGGAGGGAGGGCAAGCAAAGGCCTTTCCCTCCCTTTAGTCTGCCATGTTCTACATAGCTTTCCATTTTAGCTCACTTTGCCTGAGGCTATCCACTTATTATGCTCAACTTCTAACCTTCGGACTTGAGCTGTGTGCTTTATGATCTTAACCGGACGCTTAACCAAAACATTTTTCTACAATCCTGTTGGCTATTATCGCCTTGTGCGCATTCGCGCTAGGTGAGCCTTGGAAGTTTTTAGGGTAGCGGAAGGAGTAAAATGGAGAGTGGAATGGGGAATGAGAGGCGAAGGAGCCATTGGGTATCATAGTGCGAAAGGGCCGGGTGGGCGTACGAGGACCGACTCTGACTGCATAGGTAGGCTGTAATCTACAAACTTATTACCAACCAAGGCCATAATTCATGAGACTTACAAGACTCAAATCACAAGAATTTCAGGAGCATTCAGTTATTCTCTAAACACATAACCAAGCGGGGGAAAAAAAATCAGTATAGAATGCAACTATGAACATGTTTCCCGATCCCATCTCAGCCTATCTCCTCCCTTTCCTCCTAGGGCTTTTCCCGACCCTCCCCTCACGGACACTTTTCACACCAAGTCCCTTTCGCCCACTCATCTCCTTCCCTGCCTTCTTCTTCCCTCCGCCCCCGCCGCCTGAAGAATAGACACCCTTCCCGCCCCTATCCTCGGTGTCGACCTCCATTTCTTCATCCCCACTATCACCATCACCGCCATCATCGCCATTGTGTCTCCCTCTCTTATTAGAGTACTTCACACGCCCTCGCTGCCCACGTACGAACGCATCCTTGCCAGTAATCGCCTGGACATATGCGCTAACGCCATCGGCGGGCGCAAGCCCGGTACTCATACCTGCATCTTCATCATTCCGCTCCGCATCGTTATTGCCCTCCCCACCGAAAACGAGTTTCCCATCACTGTTAGTCCTTGCCTTTGTTGTAGCAGACTTCCTCACATCCCCAATCCGGGTGCGTTGCGGTCTAGTAGAAGATATGTTCCCGATGGATTTCCGGTCGAGCAGGTCGAGCGGTTCGTCTGCTTCCTCGTGTATGTATGCTTCGCCAGATTTGCCGCCGCGCTTGTTCTTCCGACGCGGGACAAAATCGGCTTCAGGGACGGAGTCACAAGACACGTCTGAATCGGAGTCATAGATTGCTGCTTCGAATTCAGAGGCGAACTTACTCCGACGCCTCGCCCTCGGTGCAGTGCCTACATCCTCCTCATCGCCGCTTTCATCGCCGTTGGCGGCGGTGGCATCCTTACGCCTCTTTGTCCGCTCTCGCGTCTTCCGGATATTAATCACCAGTTTCTTGTCCTCCTCCGGAACGTGCTTTTCCACAGCCTCATATCCAAAGCGCCGGATCATACGTTCTATAATGTGCTTAACCTTTGCTTTGAAATGTGCTTTGTGTTCGTGGCTCCAGATCATCAAGTTCGGGACTAAGGTGCTGAACCTGGGTAGCATTGTTTCTTTTGGGAGGGAGATTATGCACACCTTTATAAAGCCTAGGACTGAGCGGGCAATTTCACGGTTCTTGCTGGTAAGGAAGAGGTCTAAGGTTGTTATCATTTCTGAAATGAGGGTTTTTTTTATATCGTCTTTATGTCGTTAGCACGTTCCTCCGGAGTTACGGGAGAAGTGAGGGTAACCTTTGAATTGGTATAAAATGCGAGTAAGAGCGGTGATACTCGCGCTGATCATGTGTGGCGTGCTGCCCGCGAGGCCGGCGGAGACCATGGTGACATATTCGTCGAGCGTTGCGGTGACATTCGGGGCATCCGAGGGCATGTGAGTTACTTTGCTATTTATCACTGTGCCGCCAGACTTCATCTTCTCGCCCATGAGGACTAGTAGGTCGAAGGCTGCTGTGCGGGCTTTTTCGTTGACCTCCTTTGTAGAGATGACGACCTCGGAGAGGATTGATGGAATGAAGTGTAGGTCTGCGGTCGGGAGGAATTCAACAAGTTGGGAGAGGGCTATTAGGCGGTCCTATTGTATAATTAGTGAATGTCCTCATCGATAGGAAAAGAGGGGGGAATCCACTCTTCTGGTAGGAGATGTGACTTTCTCCGCAGCTCCGATTAAGAAATGTTGCAGATCCTCAGACTTCTCAATCAATGCTTGCTTGCCACATTCTGTTTCTGCCAGTCTTGGGATGACCTTATACGCCTTTTTCTGCAATTGCGGGTCTTCACTCTTGCTCACCGTCACAGAAAAGATTGTGAAGAGTGTCTGGTGGCTACCCGGTGGGAGATATGGTGTAATAGTGATGACCAAATCCATAAGCGTATGTGCCATTGGCGCTATCCTGGTATTCCCAGCAGCTTCCGCCTCGCTCTTCTTCTTGACGGGTTCGGCAAGGGTTGTCTCGAGCATCGAGGTAACCTTTTGGAACGTTGCCATGAGTTCTGTGTCAGGGGTGATGCTCAAAAAAGAGTTGAGACACTTAAGTATGAACCCGCGATATTGCGGCAGCGTCGTACTATAAACATTGAACAAAACCGCCAGCATATTCCCAGAAAAGCATGCAAGGTGCGCAATGTTCTTCCTCGCGTCAGCCTTTGAGACCCGGCGTTGAATTACCAGGCTCTCTTCATCATCTTCAAGCGGAACTTCCAAAACCGCCTTATTGGAGTCAACGAGTTGCTGCAAAGCTTTACAGATATCTGACCGAAGATCAACCTTCTGATAGAGGACATTAGCAACCAATTCCGCGAATGACTGATCAAAAGCCTCTGTAAGGTCCAACGGTAAATCGCAATACCCGGGCAAAAGCGCCCAAATCTGCCCCACCAGGGTCTCAAATATCTTAATCTCAACGGTCTTCTCATTCCCCTCTCCGAAATCCACCACTTTCTGGAAGAACGCCTCGCTGAGAGGGACAAATTCCTTCCTAAAATGCTGAAGTCTTGTGTTTTCCACCCAGTCTCTCAATATTGGTAACATCCAAGCACGGCCAGGGGCACCAGGTGCGGGTTTGATCAAGTTGAGTGAGAGGATGGAGAGGATGGAGTCCGGCCCCACGGCACGGATAGCTCGTCCGAGGACTTCGTCCGCTTCTTTCTTACCCTGGAAACCTTCATTTGAGCGGAGGCCACCGACGACTTTAATGGCTTCGTCGAGGAGTGGGGTTGCGCGCCAACGGAGCTTGTCGAAGAGGGCACTGAGGATATTGAAGACTTGGTTCCAGGCACCTTGGAAGCGGACGCTGAGTAGGTCGGTTGTGGCAGCGGTGATCTTTTTAAAGATGTTCTCGGTGGACCTTGTGATGTCAAAGAGGGAGCTGTCCGGAATACAATTGGTTGCGAGTGAGATTAGGCATTGCGCTGAGGAAGTTCGAATGGTGTATGCTTGAGAGTCTAAAAATGGTGCAATGGTTTCGAAAAGGGATGGCAGTTTCACGAAGGCCTCGTCTTCTGATACCTGAGCATATGCTTCGTATCCTCTCGCGATAACCACCAGCCATGACGGTAGTAATTGTGAATCGTTTTGCGAAGGTCTTAGTTCGGAAATGACCTCAATTACTCTGGGTAACTTGGCGCTGGCCATACCATTTGCTAAATTGGCAAACATCTCTTCAAACACTCCGAACGCCGCCATTGTTATGTATTCATTGGTGCTCTTTGAAACGCCCAAAAGAACCTCACACAATCCCTCAACTTTCTTACTCGGCCAACCCCCAGCGCCCGCAACAGCCTTAATCAACTGAAGTGAATGTATGACCCTCGGGTCGTGTTCGCCACTCTTTTTCCTCTGTTCTTCACTCGCGATTGCCAAATCTGCCACACTCTGCAGCGTAATTGTAGCGCACATTTCTGCCGCGGGATGATCTAGACTCGGGCTTGGCGGGGAGTTCTTCAAAACCTTTGTGATGGCCTCATGTGCCCTCTTGCGTACTTTCGGTCGATTTTCAAGTCCCAAGTTCAGTAATCCTGCCAGTGCCCTCCGGGGTCCAATGTCCCGCTGAGGAACAGCCCACGCGGGACCATCCTGAGCTATCAGTAAACTCTCTAAACATCCAATGCTACTTCTTAGCAATGGCGCGTCAGCATCATTGGCTGTAAGCGCGGGTACCAGGTGCGAGAGGATTTGTGGAAACTTGGATCGAAGTAAGGGCGGAGGTGCGAACGGCGTGACAAGATCCAACAAGTAGACTGTTGACGCTGCAAGATCTTTATTCAATACCGCAGACGTAGACGTCGCCTGCTGTAATAACGAAAGTAATGCAGCGAAGTATGCTGTGGGTGTGAATTCTGTTTCTTGCTCTCGGAGGATGTCTTCTACAGCAGAGAGGACGACAGCCACCTATAGCCGCACCAAAGTCGCCATTCAGTATGAAGCATTCATGGGGAATTGATTGAAGTATGGATCATGTTGACAGACCTGTCGTTGGTTTTGCAGGTTTGGAGAGCGGATCTTTTCTAATTTCGCCTCTAATGACATCTTTGTTGGCTGTTTGCGAAAAATGTGGGGAAGGAAATTGAGAAAAAACCTAGAGGTCGGCTCATTGAAAGGATTGTCGCGGTCGGGTAACTGCTCAATTGGGGTTTAGCGTGGACCCAAGATTCGAGGGTAATGATTGGGGCAATAGGACTACGGTATTGCAAAGGGCCATCACTCGGATGCACTTTAAATGATAGATATGAGCAATGTTGCAATGAAGGGGGGGGTTCGATCAAAAAATGATTGAAGGCGAGGAACCCGCTTTTTCAAACCGGGGGGTTATAAGATAGAACCTCTTCTAACAAATCGGTAAACAATGATATTTGAAGGCAGTTGGAGGCAAAGAAACAAATGAAATGATAAGAAAAGGGAGAAAAATGTAGTAGAAAAGGCAAATAAACTAGCACTGGTACTCCACTTCCCCAGCTTCTGAGCAATAAATACTCATATATCTGGGCTAAAGGTAGAAATTCGCATCAGAGTTCCTGCTATTTTTGCTTACTAAGAAATTAAAGAACCCCCCCTTCAATCCCTATTTTCAGAAGCCCCGATTCAAACCCCTCACCTTCTAACCCCCCGGGTTCGATTATCAAAGGCCTTCTTTGCAACACTGGATATGAGGGCAGCGCAACGCCGGCAATTCCCTTATTCTAAACTCGGAGCCCTCAAGAGATGTTGTTCGTGAGGCGCCGGAATCACGCATTCTCACTCATGTCAATGCTGGGTTATGTAATTTCCTGGTTGGGTGTCGTTCCCAAATTTACGCGTCACAAATGCAACACTGGAACCGCTTCGCAACACGTCTCGCAATTCGGGAGCACTGGAAAGCTCCTGGATCCTAACACGCTTGAAGCTTCATTCCCGAAGTCTTCACTCTGACCGAAACCACCAACCAGCAATCTCAGCCATGCGTTCTCTCCAAAATTGGGGCGCTCTTTTGCTGCCATTTTCCTTCCTATTTTCTCTCGCCTCATGCTCTAGTGCAGATTCCACTCTTGTCCTGCCCAAGGATTTCGAGCCTCCACAGGTCTTTAAGAATTCAAATCTTTTGCGAACGATTGACATTACCAAGCCGTATGTCCGCGAGACTGTTGCTATGGTTATTGACAATATCTCCAAGGAGCCTCAAGCCGAATACTATGTTCCCATTCCGAAAGGGATTGTAGAGAATATTAGTTACCTGGAGGCTAGGGGTGAAGATGGGCCACATGTTGTCAACACTGCCGTGTTCCACTCTGAAGGGTTTGTTTTCTCGCTGGTAGGAATCCGCAATAGGCGATTTAGAGATTGACTTTTGTTCCCCAGTGAGACACACTACTACAGGGTCCTCCTCAACGCACCTCTTCCTGCTGGCAAGTCGACAAAGCTGTGGATTACTCTCGCGCAGACCGATTGTCTTATTCCTGTTCCCGCCCTTATCGGCCAAACAGACAAGCAGTTTCTCCAGTGGACTGGTTCCCAGTACGCTGCCTCGGCATATGTTACCGAGAAACAAAAGACGAAAATTAAGTTTCCCAACAGCGAAGTGCCGAACTATACTGTCTTGCAGAAGAACGGCGAGGGCGATGACCCGACTGGGGCTGGAAGTTGGTATACATATGGGCCGTACAAGACTGTTGGCCCTGACCAGAAGGGGGGAAAGGCTATTACCCTCCGATTTGAGTACACAAGCCCGGTAATTAAAATGGTCAAAATGGAAAGACACATTGAAGTTAGCCATTGGGGTGGTAATATTGCCTTTGAGGAGCGCTACTGGATGACTAACTTGGGAGCAAAGTGAGTTATCCGAGAGCTGGCTGCTGTGGGCATTACTAATCAACAGTGTGTATTACCGGTAGGCTTAAGGACACCTTCTCCCGCGTGCAATGGGCATCAACCAGCTACTACAACCCTCCCACTAGCGCCATCAAGCAATTAACCTTCTCTCTCACCCCTGGGGCACAGGATGCATATTTTACCGATGAGATTGGCAATGTTTCCACCTCTCGCTTCCGCAGTAACATTCGTGAAGCTCACCTTGAGCTCAAACCCCGCTACCCTGTCTTTGGAGGGTGGAACTACTCCTTTGTTGTAGGGTGGAACCACGATCTCAAGAACTTCTTGAGGGTTAGTCAGGATGGGGAGAGATATGTCCTTAAGGTTCCTTTCTTGGAAGGCCCTAGGGACAGTGTTACTTATGACGAGATAGAAATTACTGTTGTCCTTCCCGAAGGCGCTACGTATGTACTTCTGGCCAAGCTTATAGTTTACCAATTCTGACAGAAAGTGCGTTGAGTGATGTTAAATACTCTCCTCCTATCCCTCTCTTTAGTGAAGAGGAATATCTTCACTACACCTTTATGGATACCCTCGGACGCACAGCTATCAAAATGAAGGCTGTCAACGTTGTGGATGAACAACACAAGAAAGAGCTAATCGTGAGGCCTTCTGCTCCCCGTCGTCGCCATAAACTCATACTAATTCATTCGGGCAGGTAACTTATCACTACCCGACCATGGCGCTCTACAGAAAACCGTTCGTGATCTTTACTGGTGTTCTCACCCTTTTCACTTTCTCGTGGCTTGTTAGCAAAATTGACTTTAAGATTGGGAAATAAAGAACCTGGGTTTTTGATTGTGTACATATATCCTCCTGTTTTTTTTAGTTTTTTTAGTTGATAAGAATAGTAAGAGTGTCTGAGTGGTCTCCTTCGGTTAGAATCAATGTTTGGGAAAGGATGGCGTGGGAACGGTATTGGTCCTGGGAAATGAGAACGGAAACTGTGATGCATTATCGGAATAAAGTTTTGTTATCGTACTCGAGCACTGAATGGAGTTTGAGTGTGTTAAGGTGGGACGGGATGGAGGGAATAAGGGGCATTGAGGTTGGTCCTTTTCTGGCCCATTTAGCAGATCCTTTCAAACCCACAAAATTATCCTTTTATGTGTTTCAAACGGAGAACATAATATGTTCCTTTTGCTGTGCACTTGTAGGGTCTGTTGACTGGCGGTCCTTTTTCTGTGCTAATCCGAGAAGCATTGCTAGTGCATGCATTAGAGGCACACACAGCGTCCAAAATGATTAGCTAACAGAGAAAAGGGCTCACTTTGGGTATCTACTGTATGAGGAAAACCGCATGCCCGGAGTAAAATCAATGGAATATCTGCCACCAAGCCATCAACGGAGTCAACGAATCAACTAGCAAGTTCCGCGGTTAACTTGAAAACAGGTAAGTACTGCACATTGCTGATAATACTCTCGCCTTCCAACGATAGCACTCATAGTACTGGTAATGTTCTTGCGCCTGAATTCCCCTGATGCCGTGGATATTACGGAGTGTGACTAAAGCTGCTATCGTAAAGTATAGTATGGCAATCCGGCGGGCAAAACATCTAGAATAACTTAGGCCGAGAACCGGGTAGGAATTTTGTTGGAGGATGGGTTTATTTGGGGGGACCTTTTTCATGGCTTGGGAAATAAAGCCGATCCGGGTGTGCATGGGAGAGCCTACTGCCATAGAAGGTTAGCGGGCAGGATTTTCCATGATCTAGCCGATGGCTATGATAGGACGATGTTCGAAACGAGCAACTTATTCGATTTAGGATGTCACGTTCATAACCTATCACACCGGTGGTGCTGTTGATCAATAACAACAGCCCCGAGTGATGCAAAATTGCTTAGTCAACAGGACAATGCCGACTTTCCTAGACACCCGAATTCAGGGACCGACCTTATCAGCGATGGTTCCCGATCCGTGCAACATTGGAGAACAGATCAACCCCACCTCCTCATCAGGCGGGAAAAATAATGGTCTCCACCTCGCTCCTTTCGCCGTGGGCCCCAACGATTGGCCGAATTCTGGTTTTAGGGATAAGATATCTCCTCTTTCTCAATTGCAATTGACCCACTTCTAAGCGTATCCCCTCGGCCGCTGAGACATTCCTGTCCTATTTAAAATGTTGAACACTAGCCTATTTGAGTAATCGTGATAGGGAAAACGTTGTACTTCAGGAGTAGTGTAGTGCTCAGAATACCGCAAAATCAGTACAATACTGTTCAGCATTGCCATGATGAAAACGGGAGTGGCCGCGTAGATTTGCTCCCGGTTACTCAAATAGGCTAGTGTTCAACATTTTAAACAGGGGTGGAATGTCTCAGCGGCCAGGGGGATAATAGCCTAGCGTCCTTCCAGGTGGTGGGAACATTGGTATGGTAACCTCGCCTTTTGCTTCCTTCGTTTCCACCCCCCGCTGAAATCAACGTCTGGAAAGAAGAAAAAAATCACCCTCTCTCAAAAAACAGTCCGCAATCATGAGCACCGAGAACAGCTCCATTGTTACTACGGTACAGATTCTTGGAAAAGATACTATTAAGGTCGGCTACGACCTTACAGATACCCTCACTGCGGATATTCTACAGAACTTGACTTCGTCGACGTATGTTCTCATAACCGACACAAATCTCGCACCCCTCTATCTCCCCGCTTTCGAATCCTCTTTCCGTAGAAATGCGGCCAAGTACTCCCCTGAGGCCCGCCTCCTCTCATACGTCATCCCACCAGGCGAATATTCAAAGTCTCGCTCCACGAAAGCAGAAGTGGAAGACTGGATGCTCTCGGAGAAATGCACTCGTGACACAGTGGTCATTGCGCTTGGAGGCGGCGTCATTGGGGATATGATCGGGTATGTGGCTGCAACATTCATGCGTGGGGTTAGATTCATTCAGGTGCCGACTACACTGTTGGCTATGGTAGATTCTTCCATTGGTGGGAAGATGGCCATTGATTCGCCGCATGGGAAGAATTTGATTGGAGCTTTTTGGCAGCCACAAAGGATTTTTATTGATATGAAGTTTTTGGAGACTTTGCCGGAGAGGGAATTTATCAATGGGATGGCGGAGGTCGTTAAGGTGGGTTTGGATTGGAATGGGTGAGGGTGCGGAGGGAGGGTTGTGCTAATGGGGTAGTGATAGACAGCTGCTATCTGGGATGAGGCCGAGTTTGCTAGGTTGGAGCAGAATGCCGAGTTGATACTTGAGACGGTCAAAACCAAGAGCGCGGAGAGTGGTATGCTGCCTTCCAGCCGCAGCTCCGGTTGACTTCGCTAATAGTTACTAGGCAAAGCTCCGATCGGAAATGTTCAGAATGTGTTCAAAGATGTCATCCTGGGCTCCGTGCGCGTCAAGGCACATGTGGTATCAGCCGACGAGCGTGAGGGAGGGTTACGAAACTTACTCAACTTCGGTCACTCAATTGGGCATGCTATTGAAGCTATCCTATTCCCACAAATGCTTCACGGAGAGTGCGTAGCGATTGGGATGATCAAGGAGGCTGAGCTCGCTCGACACTTGGGCGTTTGCAAACCTGGCGCTGTCGCCAGACTATCCAAGTGCTTGACCAGCTATGGCCTCCCGACCTCTCTCGAAGACAAGCGTGTCAAGAAGCTTACTGCCGGAAAGCACTGCGAGGTCGAGAGAATGCTCTCAATTATGGGCGTTGATAAGAAGAACGAGGGACGTAAGAAGAAAGTAGTCCTGCTTGCCGCAATTGGCAGAACGTATGAGAAGAAGGCGTCTGTCGTTAGTGACGACTCAATTCGGGTTATTCTCTCGCCAAGTGTTATCGTTCATTCACAGAGATCTGGTGTCCCAGAACTAGAAATCACTCCTCCGGGATCGAAATCTATCTCCAATCGCGCCCTTGTCTTAGCGGCGCTGGGTTCCGGAACTTGCCGTGTCAAGAATCTTCTCCACTCCGATGATACTGAGCACATGCTTACTGCCCTTCACAAGTTGGGTGGGATTCAGTATTCTTGGGAAGATGACGGCGACGTTCTCGTTTTGAATGGGAACGGCGGCAAGCTTCGTGCTTGTGGGGACGAGTTGTATCTCGGCAATGCTGGAACCGCTGCCCGTTTCCTAACCTCAGTCGCTACTCTGGTGTCTCCCTCGGGTGAGCATAGTTCTACTATTCTTACAGGGAACGCCCGTATGAAGCAGCGGCCAATTGGGTCTCTTGTCGATGCTCTTCGCTCGAACGGGAGTGCTGTCGAATATCTCGAGAGTCAAGGCAGTCTTCCAGTTCGGGTCCCCTCAACATCGGGACTTGCTGGAGGAAGAATTGAACTCGAAGCGAAGGTATCATCTCAGTATGTGTCATCGATCTTGATGTGCGCACCATATGCCCGTGAGCCGGTTACTTTGTCGCTTGTTGGCGGAAAACCAATTTCTCAGCTCTATATCGATATGACTATCGCCATGATGTCTTCTTTCGGGATTGAAGTCACAAAGTCGACTACTGAGGAGTATACTTATCACATCCCTCGAGGATCTTACAAGAACCCAGCAGAGTATGTCGTTGAGAGTGACGCTAGTTCTGCTACTTATCCTCTTGCTATAGCGGCTATCACTGGGAATACCGTTACTGTGCCAAATATTGGTAAGAAGTCTCTTCAGGGGGATGCTCGCTTTGCCGTGGATGTTCTTAGACCGATGGGATGCACTGTTGAGCAGTCGGACTATTCAACCACCGTTCAAGGTCCACCGAGGGGCCAATTGAAGCCGCCACCACATGTTGACATGGAGCCTATGACCGATGCTTTCTTGACCGCATCGGTTCTCGCGGCTGTCGCCAGCGGCGCGGAGAGGACCTCTATCACCGGTATTGCCAATCAACGTGTGAAAGAATGCAACCGGATCGCCGCCATGGTTCACGAACTTGGGAAATTCGGTGTCACCGCCGGCGAGCTGGAAGATGGTATCTGGATCCAAGGAATAGACTACAACGCGCTAGAAATCCCTGAAGGCGGGGTTCACTGCTATGATGACCATCGGGTCGCTATGAGTTTTTCAATTCTTGCTCTCATTGCACCGAATCCGGTCATTCTTCAAGAAAGAAGATGCGTTGAGAAGACATGGCCCGGTTGGTGGGATGTGCTGTCTACCTCTTTCAGCGTTCACCTGAGCGGTGCTGAGCTTCTGGAAAAATCGCAAATTAGGGAGGGATTAGTGAAGAAGGGCTCTCATCGCACTATCGTTATTATCGGTATGAGAGGTGCTGGTAAGACAACAATGGGCATCCGGGCTGCTAAAATCCTGAACCGCCCGCTCCTGGATTTGGATACCGTGCTTGAGACGGAGCAGAAGACCACAATACCAGAAATCATCAAAGAGCATGGCTGGGATGGATTTCGGAAGCTGGAATTGGAGCTTCTACAGAGACACCTCAAGGCTCACCCTAACAATTATATTTTCGCCTGTGGAGGAGGTATAGTAGAGACGCCCGTAGCAAGGGATCTCCTGAAGCAGTACTGCTCTGCCGGGGGAATTGTCGTCCACGTACACCGCAATATCGAAAGAGTTATGGAGTTCCTTGCCATCGACAAGACCAGACCTGCATATGTGGAGGATATGGTTGGCGTTTGGAATCGTCGCAAACCTTGGTATACCGAATGCAGCAATTACCAATACTACAGCCCGATTGTATCCGAGAGTGATTTGGCTATTGCGCAGGCGGACTTTTCCAGATTCCTCGCGATCGTTACCGGCGCCTCTGTTTACCACGAGAAGCTTCTTAAGAAGACGAGGTCTTTCTTTGTCTCGTTGACATATCCTAACTTGGAAGAGGCGGCGGGTGCCATCAATGCTGTCACTATCGGCTCAGATGCGGTTGAGGTGAGAATAGACTTGCTAATTGATCCTACGGATCCGAATGGGGTCGCAACTCCGGCATTTATATCAGAACAGCTTGCTGTCCTAAGGGGCAAAACTCAACTCCCAATTGTTTTCACGATCAGAACTAAGAGCCAAGGCGGAAGGTTCCCCGACGAAGACCACCCACGTGCTTTGGAGCTCTACCTGACTGCGCTCAGAATGGGATTGGAGTATATCGATCTTGAGGTTACCTGGCCTGCCGCACTACTTGAGAAGGTTACTTTAAGCAAGGGGTGTAGTAAGATTATCGCCTCACATCACGATCTTGGTGGAAACCTCCGGTGGAGTAACGCGTCTTGGATTTCCAAGTTCAACACTACTCTCAAATGCGGCGATGTGATCAAACTCATCGGCCAGGCAAAGAGCATACAGGACAACTACGACTTGGAGAACTTTAGGAAATATGCCGCCACTCACGAAACCCGCATGATAGCCCTGAACATGGGCGAAAAGGGCAAGCTCAGTAGAATCCTGAACACATTCTTGACTCCCGTAACCCATCCAGCGCTCCCATTCAAGGCGGCACCAGGCCAATTGTCAATAGCAGAGATCCACCAAGCTCTCTCCCTAATGGGCATACTCGAAGCAAAGAAGTTTTACATTTTCGGCACACCAATCTCCCACTCCCGCAGCCCAGCGCTACATAACACCCTATTTCAGTCCCTTGGTCTGCCACATACCTACCATCTCTTTGAATCCACTGACGTCTCCGCCACTAAGAAGATCTTGGACAGTGAAGACTTTGGAGGGGCATCCGTCACGATCCCGCATAAAGTCTCCATAATCCCCCTCCTATCCTCTATCTCCGCCCATGCGCTGGCGATTGGCGCAGTAAACACCGTCATCCCAGTCACCGCAGAAGACGGAACGCGCAGGCTTACGGGGGATAACTTTGACTGGTGCGGTATCCAAAACTCTCTTCGTATCGGTGGTGTCACCGAACCAGAGGGCCCCTCTACAGCAGTGGCATTGGTAATCGGTGCTGGCGGAACCTCCCGTGCAGCTGTCTACGCGCTGCACACGATGGGCTATGGCAAGATATACGTCGTCAACCGTACTCCTGAAAATCTCAAATTTCTAGTACAGGCGTTCCCGAAAGAATACAACCTCGTGGCTGTAAATTCCCTCGCCGAGGCTAAGAGCGTGGAAGTCAAACCAACCACTGCGGTTTCCACGGTCCCAGCGGATAAACCTGTTGACGGTGTGCTCAAGGCTATACTCCAGGAGTTACTCGCCGGAGGGCCATGCACGAAGGTTCTGACGGAGATGGCCTATAAGCCGAGGGTTACTGAGGTTATGACCTTGGCGGAGGAAGCGGGGTGGAAGGTTGTTCCTGGGTTAGAGGCCTTGGTTGGGCAAGGGGTTGGGCAGTTCGAGGTTTGTGTTCCTTTCCTGGCTGGTCTGGATTGTGGCTAATAATCGGTAGATTTTCACTGGGGGGATTGTGCCGGATTACGGAGTTGCGAGGGCAGCGGTGCTTGGGGGGTAAGTGACGTTGATTCCGAAAATGTGGGCTGGTATCACATTTCTGGGTATGATGGAGTTCGATGGGATATTCGTTATGTATGGAAATTGGGGTGTGGAGATGATCGTGAGATTGTGCGTGCGGTAAATTAAATTATATGCTAGAACTTGTCCGGCGCCGCAAAAGCAATGTATCACGTTTCGAAGAACATCCACAAGCATATTCCAACAACTATAACCGCAAACGCCCGTGAACACACCTCCCAAAATACCATAGCCAATCTAACTGTAACCCCTTTGGTACAAAGAAGTTGGGCCCATCCCTTCACCCCCATCCCACTATCCCCACCTCCAATGTTCCACACCCACCAAACCTCCCCATTCGCCCTCATCTCACTACCTCCCCCTACCACTAACTTCGTATGCCAGGCCATACAAATATGTTTCCACCCCACTTGCGCAGTATCCACGCCCAGGATTTCCCCACTTGACAGAATTCCCGAGTGTCAAACACTAACAAGACGGGTGACAGATTATGACCAACACGGCACCCCCGTAGAACAAACTGCACTTCCTCGGGTAACCAAGGCAAAGAGGGACTTCCAAGTTGGCCTCTTCCGGTGGAATTTCTCCTCCTCTTCCTCCTCCCCCCCTCCTACCCCTATGTGCCGCTTCTCTTCTTTTGGTGCGTTGAGACAGGTTCGGACGAAGCCGTGGCTCTGTGTTGGAGGCAGTTTTCTTCCGTGTCATGAGCTATACGACACACCGACATGGGAGTGCAAATCAAACCACAACCAGTGCAGAACAAATCCTAGGAAAAAGATGGGGGGAGTCGGGGAACCGACAGAAGGGAAAAACTGTGATGCTTCGTCGTGGCGGTCACGGTGCCTCCCACCAGAGTGGTCCTTGCACCACTCTAGGGAGGATGCGGAAGGGTGTCCGAGTATTGGGTATCATACATCCTAAAAGCGCCAGGTATGATAATAATATGGTATGATACCAGTTGTGTGATCTAATCTAAGGGTATTTCCCGCAGTTGACCTGAGCGACGGGGCTTTCTGGGTCCGGAGGGGAGGAGGAGGGCGGGGCAGGATGGATGGATGGACGGATGGACCCCAACCCGCCATCATAATTATGGACCTCCCACATAGCCCAAACTCTATCATACAACGCTACTCGTCCCTTGCCCCCCCCCCCCTCTCAGTAAAGCACTAATCCCTCCATCATCATCATCATCATCAGTATTAACAACCCACACTAGCACTACAACCAATCACCAAAAAGACCCCAGCGCTTCCCCCCCGCCCACCATCCGATTTCTTGCCTTGAGCGTATATATTATTTTTTGGCACTCTGGCTGCTGCTGCCGCAGGGTGAGATCGCTCTGCTTTTTATGCCCTTGTTGACAAACTCTTTTGATGGATGCGGTTTTTGTGTGATGGTCTTCTGTTATCCTCACTTTTCTCCCATCATAATTTAGTGCGCTTTATTGAATCTTGAACCCCCACTCACATAATAATAATAATATTATTATTATAATTGTCGGTAGCGGGGCTCATGGGATATCACTCGCGCTAAATTTGGCTCGGTATCGGGAATCCCTGCACATCTGCCCTGGGCCGAACCGTCCATCTCTCTCGATGCGAAATATCCCTGGTTTGAATCACTGTTTCTTGTTTAGAATCCTCTGGCGAAAAGTATCTTTGGCGGATTATAGTTAAGCTAGGTGCGAGGTAGTTTTTCTTGCTGATTCAGAATTATCATTGTGCTGTTGCATTTCTCGTCGTTTGGCGGTTATCTGGACGGGTTTTGACTCTACAATCCAGCTTCCCACGACAGCTATCTAAAACGGCCCTGAATTGACAAAAGAAAAGAGAAGAGAAGAAAAGAAAAAACCTTGCCATAGTATGACATAGTGAAAAAATACCAATACTACACAGTTCCCCGCCCAGAATTTCTTCTAGAGTTAATATACAATACACCAAACATACGAGCACGACTGCCATTGGAATCACGCACTAATAGAAAATGGAGGACAACAAATTCAACCCGAGCTACCCTCGTAATCCCCCAATCAAAACATCAAAGCTCCCACTCCCAACACCAGACAACTTCCCAAGCACGATCCTCGAGCTGGGACCAGTGAGACTGTCGAAATCGCCATCGCTTACGGCTTCGGTGAGGAAATTGCACGTTGTCTCGAAGCTCATCTTTAGAAATGGGGACACACTGGTCTTCAGGCCTTGACGGTTGAAGGGGGTGAAGCCGCCACCGCGGGTCATGATATCGGCGATGAGGCTTAGGTGGCGGATGTCGACGGAGATACCGTGGCTACTCGCAACGGAACGATTAATGTTGATGAACAAGAAGGGGGGAGAGGTGCGGGAAAGGATAATTACCCTCCGAAAACAGCGTTCATCTCTTTAATTATGTTAGCTCTAGCCGCTTCAACACCATAAACGCGGAGGAAGGCCGCGATGTCGTTAGTTTCCAAGGTGTTTGGATCGATCGATTCCTGCTCGTTCCAGAAGGCACTGAGATTGACACCTTGCACGGCTAATTTACGCTAGAGGTCTGTTAGACGCAGTGATACATAGTACCTAGGGAGATTGAAAAATGACTTGCCTTTCCAGTAGCCTGTTCTTCCTTCGTCATATCTGATGCCGGAACCTTTGCTACCGACCCGATGCCACTAAGTTCGTGAATTACCGTTTCCCGACAGACTTTCTCGACAATAGGTAACATGAGCACCTTCGGCGCCTCAACCGGATACTGCAGTTTCATCTCACACCACTGGCCACCCTCCTTGTCGAATTCGAATCTCTTGACATTGTCGGAGACCCAGTCATAGGAGACGGTAGCTTTCTTACTTCCCTTGGTCGTGTTGCTATCGTTTTGCACACTTGCATCCGCACCTAGTTCTTCATCGGCCTGGTCTTCATTTTCGTTCTCGCTATCAGACGTTTGCGCGCGACGGGAGATTTCCTCTTCGTCGTCGTCTGGATTGTCATAGCTGACAGCTTCGGCTTTCCGATTTCGTTGTCTGACGTTGGTGGCGTCGTCGTCGCCCTCGTCGTCGCTGTCAGCATCCCCGTCCTCGGCATCGGCTACAGCAGCTCGCGCATTCCTTGGTGCTTCCTCAATTGTGCCAGCGCTCTCGCCGATGTTGGGCATTGCGTCCTCTTTCCCGATACGCTCTTTGCTCTTTGTTTTCTTGAGGTTTAAGGCCTTATTGATCGCGCGTTCGAGTTGAGCAAGGAATACCTTTTTGAGGACGTTAAGAACATGGTGTTTAGTGATGGAGTATTCCTCCTCGTAATCTGAAGCCGGGAATAATTCTAGTCGGAGAAGGTACTCCTTGGAGGTTTTTGTTAAGTTTTCTATTACTGAGACGTTATCAATGACCTCGGACAGCAGCAGCTTACTGCACCGCTTGGCGAAAACCTCCGCGTCGCGATCTGAGATCTCTGGTCGGAGAGCCAAGGTCATAGTGGGAGTTGCAATGGTAGCACTAGCTGTCATAACGATTTCTCTCAGACGAGGAATACCCAACGTGACGTTCTTGGTAGCGTGACCTGCCAAATGGAAAGTATTGAGAGTCATCTGTGTCGAAGGCTCACCAATGGATTGCCCAGCAATGATACCAACAGCCTCTCCGGGGTCGATTATCGATCGTAGGTATTTGAGAGCCATCAAATGCCTGAATTCGCTCTTGTCGAGACCTCTTGACATTTGACTACCCACAAGATGCTTGCTGCGCTTCGAGCTAACGATAATTCCATCGGGGTTTTCGGTTAGGTACTAGCAATTGTTAACTACAGATTTCTGTGACGCGGCCAGGGTGAGGTATAACGAACCTTCTCTCTTGCCAATGCAAAGTTTTCTGAGACACTCCCGAGGTACCGGCTTGGACTGTACTGTGACATTGTAACTTCTGATGCTCCTAGATCACCGGTTCTTTTATATCTTTTCATCGCCTTCTTCATGTGCTCAGACCCCACACCAACATTGAGCTGCTCGCTAAGCTTCTGTATCCTTGGGCCCAAGTCCTCATTGACGAGGTCATCAGTCAATTTCCGTACAATTGAATCGATGTTCTGCGCCAAAAACTTGAATTGCTTCAGATGTTTTTGTTTGGAGACATCCAACGCGTCCTCACCATAGAGGAACTATACAAGCGAACCGATTAGTTAGGTGGTGGGAAGAAGTGGGAGAACATACCTGGACCAGCGATCCATCGCTGTCTCTCACAGTATTGTCGTATTGGACCTGAATACCCTCCATGCCTTTGATCAAACATCTCTGTAAGTACCCAGATCTACTCGTCTTGACCGCAGTATCAATCAACCCCTCTCTTCCAGCCATACAATGGAAATAATATTCCTGAGGTCTAATACCAGTTAAAAAGCGATCGGTGACATATCCTCCAGCTCTAACATCCGTTTCAAAAGGCTTGAAGCAAGGCAAAGTCTTTCCGGAAACCATCACCGGAACCCTGCGACCCTCGAGGACCTGCTGCCCGAGTAAGCAGGAGATCTGACTTGCATTAACGTCGGTACCCTTTGCACCAGAAACCGTCATTGCTTGGAAATTGTTCCTCGGAAAATGCTTTTGTAAGCCGGATGGAAGGCATTGGCCAATAACCTGCGACGTAAAGTTCTTAGTTTGCGCGTTGGCCTTTAGATCCAATGTCCGCGACTTATTCTCATCCCTCAAGACCTCTTCCAATCTCGCAGCAAGCTCTACCGAGTTAACGTTGTCTTTTTCTAATCCAACATATTCTGCGCTTAGATCTTTTCCAACCCCCTTGGATCCTTTGAGGACACCGTAACGCCTTACATCTCCTTCGGGGGTGAGCAAAAGGTCGTCCATTCCGCACGTATGCGCCCTCATGTGTAAGAATTTGGTCAATAGCCTTCCCATAATACTCAACATACTTCCGGCAACCGTGGGGCCGTATATCTCATAGAGGGAGTGTATTAGCCCAAACTCACTAGGACCCAGTTGGTTCTTGTCCAGAACACCCGACACGAAATACCCATCATGAAATACGACCTGCCCCTCCTCGCATCCGGGATACCAACTGTCGCCGGGGGTCTTCGATTTTGAGTAGAGTGTCAGCCCGTGGAAGTACTTCGGCTTTATATTTTCCAGAATGGTTGTGATGACTTGTTTTCCGGTCCATAGTCGTTTTGGTTTCATTATCGAGGGCGGTAGTGTGATAATCCTGCTACTCCTGCCCTTGAACAAAGTGTTGCTCTCCGGCAACAGACACGAGTAGAGCAGTTGCTGATACTCGTCCCTCGTAAACATCGTATCCCGGTTCGTGATCCAAACACCCATCACCAAGTGATCCTGGATCAAACCGCGGAGCGGCTTGCCGGAGGTTGGAACAAGGTATTGCGAATCCGTGTTAGCAATTTCCTTTGCCTCAGCTCTAGCAACCTCGTTTTGAGGAAGATGCATGTTCATCTCATC
>Ga0307509_10000936_pt1 | contig 50008 bp, 44 predicted proteins | sample 10_EM_MG_FD_202245 | JGI IMG/M metagenome (GOLD analysis project Ga0307509, IMG submission 202245) | Populus trichocarpa ectomycorrhiza microbial communities from riparian zone in the Pacific Northwest, United States - 10_EM | ecosystem: Host-associated > Plants > Roots > Unclassified | place... | reverse complement strand
TTAAATTTCAACCAGGAGAGTATCGCTCCAGCAAAGTCTGTCGGTAGCTGACTGGCGGTATTTGTGACAGCGCGAAGGCTAATTTGGTGCCATTGTAGGAAGTTCCGAAACCAGCCATTGGAGAAGCGAAATAAGGTGGGATCTTTCTCCGGATAGTTTATCACAAAAGGTTCTTTGCTAACTCTATGAAACCAACCTCGATGCACTGGCCGTCCCATCGCTCGTCGCTCCCGAAACCTCTCGAACAGCATCTTCTCCATCGCTACCCATAGCCTTCCTCTTCCGCCTCCTCCTGCCCTCTGTTGCCCAGCACTCTGGGCTTCAAACTTCTTTCTTTGGACGTTGAAGGACTTCGGCTAATGGTTTTCGCATAGGGCCTCTTTTTTTTTTGATGCCCGCATAAAACTTGTCGGCTGGGAGTTCAGGTAAGTTTAGACGGACTTGAATACGGCCTGAGAGCTGATTTGATCGTCTTTGTGGCATTTTGACTTTACTGATGTAGTGTCCGAGTCTTTTGCTTGTACTTTACTCTTATATTTTGGCTATCAATTGTACTATTCTCTACTTGTATCATACTTCTATAATTATGACTGTACTTTACGACTCTTAATTTCTTTAATTTCCTTTTTGTTTGAGTAATTCTGATTACATTTGTGTTTATTTTATCATATTCAGAGTCACGATTCAATGAGTTGTGGTTGACTTTTTGTATGAGTGATATTAAATATTTTCCTTTTTTATGTCTTATATTTGATTAAAAATACACCTGAGACACCTCTTTCTTGGTTCGCTTGACTCATACCTTATTTCAACCCTCTAGCACACGGTTCAATTATTCAAGTTGTTACGGTAGTGTCTGGCTTCATCTGATTTTTTTTTCCTTCCCCTCTTCGTTCTTTTAATGCCTAGAACTCTTGAGAAAACAACTTCTCTTTGTTATTGTCCCAATACAATTAATCACAGTACTGAAAAAACAGAAATGCCGGGTATTGTAGTATCTACTTTACGGACTGGAGAAGTATGAACAAACCACCATCACTTTCAAGAAACCCTAGTACAAAGTATAAGAACACAAGTCACAATCAATTCTAGCTCACTAAACTACTTTACAAAACCAATGCACAAATCCACACAAAAGAGAAAAAAATACCTGCAGAAGAAAGCCCAATCAAACCGATTGTCCGACTAACTAAATACAGGTCCAATTTTCCTCCCTTAAACCACAGTTAAACAGTTCCCCTGTTATGCTATGTTCTTTCCTCACAATCGTTGTCCGTTGTCGTGCGTTATCCTGCTGTATGTGAAGAAAGGGGAAGGAAAGAAAGGTGGGAGAAACGGCTCCCTCATGTAAACTCACTCCCCCCGGTCCGCCAAGCCTCTCCCCCCAGTAACCTTCTAACATACATGACCTATGAGGCTCCCGAACTAGCTCTAATTTAGCTAAAGATACTAAGCACAGCTAAGATGAAATTTATCCGCAACAGTACGTGTATTATGATAGACCGAGAAACACCGAGATTAAGGTTTTCGGAGCCGACAATCTCTACCATGGTCAAGAGTGTGTTTACCTAACTATACTCAAGTAGTTCTAAAGTTTGGGTGATAATTTATGGTGGCCTGTCAACAGTCATCATGTCCGAACAAGGGTGCAAAGGGTTCGTCTATTCTTCCCCTGTCCTGAATCTTGGATCGAGATCGATAGCACGGGTAACCAAACGAAACGCCAAGAGTTCACAACTAAAAAACGCGAAGGTACAACTCAAGAAATCGAGGAGCGAGAAAGTTCTCTTCACTCAACAACACACTCACTACTCCCACGCTCATACATAACTAATAACGAAGACAGGAGCATACGGGTATATATCGGCTGCGGAAGTATCCTGCTATCCTTCCATGGACCACCGCCAGTGTCTGTGCTACTGTGCGTATGACTCCCCGCCTCTTGCTCACTCCCGTGCTAGGAAAGACAAGACTCCCACTGTCCTCAGCCTCAGGGCATCTAGTTCTTTCGGCTTTCTTACCCCTTTCCCGCTGTTTTCTTACAACTTTCCCACATCCGTTCCGGCAGATGCATTGATCCAAACTCTAGCGCATTCCTGCAGCCGAAACGCTCTTCCGAAAGCCAAAGCGCCTTCCCCGAAACTATCCGAACCACAAGGCGACCATCATGAGCGGATCCCGAGCAGCACCTCACGACCCCCAATACTAAATTCCTGTCACTGGACGACCAAAACTGATCGCACAATAAAAATCCTGTACTAGACTGTGGTATTGGGAGCCGAGAGGAGCGCAGTCAACAGGAAGTGTACATGTGATGGAGGGGCACTGAAATTTGGACAAGTTATAGTTCTAGGGTATGAACGGATGTATAGGGTCTACATTTAGAGTTTCCACTACCTAAGCAGACCTTTAGCTAGCAACCTCCATAGAGAATAGACACTACAACGTCCTTCTCCTATCACTTCGCCTACACGATCCTGCCACCAGCTCCATCGGAAACATGACGTTGCGCTGGAGGTGCTTTCGGAAATCCCACCAGAGGCTACACAGTACACTACGATAGTTAAACACCATCCACATGCCCACATTTTACACCCCCAGCTGCCAAGCCTTTCTTCACGACCACCTTATACTACTAGACAGCACTCTCTATTGGCAAACATGCTCTAAGACATAGAAAGTCGCTTAAAAAAGAGAGAACAAGCTTTTTCATTAACAACTCCCCAGAGTGGCCAACTGTCATACCTTAAGAACTTGAAAGATTGAACCATATGTTAATATGCCTAAAATTCCATCTATTAGATAGAGAAGCGAAAGCACTGCGAAAACTAACCACCCCCCACCCAGCTTAAGACAAAAAAAAAACAAGCAAAAGCGTGTCAGAACTTGGAAGTGAAGGTAGTTCCAACGACAAAGAGTGAGGTTGAATTATTCCAGTCTCAATAGTTCATAAGGAATTTAGATATGACAGCCTTATCCACTAAAAATTGGCCATTCCCGTGGGGAAATGTTAAAACTTGCTTAGTTAGATGATTTTAAATTTCTTCTGAGAGGATTAACAGAATCAATAGTGGGAAAAGAAGGGGGAGCCAGATTTATATTTTATATTTTTTGCCCCAGTTTTGTGGCCGAGTTTGTGCCTAGTGAGGGATCTGCCTCTTGATCCATACACTACGTCAATAGCCATATCCGTTCCCAATGCATGTAGGATAACCACACAACAGTCCCGATACTCAGTCCACAATTAATCCCACTCACTACATTCTTTATTCCTCTGCATCTCAGGAACTAGTATATTTATTGTAATGCCCAGCTTACCGTTGGCATACTAGGCCTTTATCGCCAATTGTGACAGCAGGCAAGGCTGAATAACTTTGAGTACTGCCAGACTAACCCAGGCATTTTCAGGGAAGACCAGGCACCTACATCTTTTATAAATCTCCCAAAGCTAGAGATGGGCTTTGAGCAGAAAAAAACCGCTTCCACCATCGGCATACGATATATCAATAGTTGGATTGAAAAAGACGAGAAAAGCAACAAGGGATACTTAGAGTAGTGGAAATAATAGAGAAATGGGGGGAAAATGTGACCTTTACCGGCGCTCACACACGTTGCCTTAGCTACCGTAGAATGCATAACCTTCCCGCTCCCCCAATGATCAACAATAACGAATCTGTTACTCGAGCAGCGGGCAAGTGGTGGTAGAAGTAGGGGGGGACACATTGAAATCAAGGAGGACCGATTCCGGATTTTAGGATATCAAAACCGGCGAATCCTGTTAAGGGATAGCTCGGATGGAGGGGAGGGCTCCATTGTGAAAGGCTCAGATAATTCCTTTCTGAGTTGCGATAAAGAGTCGGCCTCATGACACCCTCCGTGCCCTGGGCAACTCTATCGCAACCATTCGAGCTAGGTAATGGGAACTTTGTTTGATCACCGTTATCCAGCATATTAGAATTGACTCTATTCCTATCTGCTAGCATGTCAACAATCTCCTCATAACCAAACTTCGTAGCAGGGGGAAATAGTACTTAGTCAAAGGTGTTGTGACTGACATTGTTCTGGTCCAATAGCATGTCCGTAACTTCCTCATGCCCGTCCTTGATGTCCGATGGAAACGGTGTCGGGCCCAGTGAGTTCAACTGGGACAGCCTGTCCGTCCTCAAGGCGGACAGTGGGGGATGACGTTGTGTAGTCCCGTCCTGTCTTTTCAAAACTTGCCCCGCCACTCACAGTCAAGGACTAACTAGGGCTCTACAGTTCCCGGGGAGGATGACTCATTCTTGCGGTCTCTGCCGTCAGTTGTAGTCCCACTGCCCCCTGCAGTCCCCCGCAGTCCTCCAATTGTCCCCGGTGCTCAAATTCACCATAGATCACTCGGTTTTTTTCCAGTGACTTTTGTTGAAGATTGGTCCTCTGAGTAGAGGTATCGTGGGAGAAGTGGTTAAACTTCCTTCTCACTATTTCGTATGAGAGGTTGTACGAGGAAGTGTGTATTCTTCATCAGGGGTGACGTGACTGCGATTGGGTATTCATATACCATTCTTGTTTCGCTTAGCTAGCTAGAGAACTTATTCAACAATCTTCCGCTGCACTACCAAAAACGTTCAATTCGTAACAACTTTTTATATTTATTTTCTTTTTTGTGCATTAGTATCATGTTTACTACCGTATTATTCTTTGCTCTCCTCTGCTGTAACTATCCTCTGCTGTAACTCCGCCTAGATTCATGGAGCCGGAGATTGAAATACAACATAGTGGCATGATAGATGCAGGGATTGTAAGGTTAGTGTGGCTAATTGCGCGAAAGACATTCTTTTAAGCAGGTTCTTGTACACAGGAAGATATCAAGAATCATGGATATGAATTTCGTGCTTCATTGTTATTTTCAACAATATTTCCTATGTATTTTCCACTTCTGGCAATTATGGGATATTGGGGGGACACTACCTACTGTATATAAGAGTCTATTCCCCCAGTTGTTTGATGAGGATAGAACGCTTATTTTATTTTCTTTTACATATATCCCTACTTCTGCTTGGCACACGAAATAAATGAATGGGGTAAAAAACTCTGCCCAGCAGCCCCCGGCAGCCCCCCACTCTCCGCTACGGCAATTTACCTTATATTGCAGGGCCCATGTTCTTAGCAATAATAGTCGTCCTAAAGTTTCCTCAACGGGAACGGACGGCGTTCTGCCTTCTCGCCCTGTCTAAAGCTCTTAGCTGTCGCCCCGTCGAACCCCACCGGGCGCCCGGACGGTTGGGAACGCTGTCGTAATGTAGCTGAGTGGTGGATTAGGATGGGCAAGAGGTGGCACCGTTGAAGGGTGTTGATAAATTGGTTGCGAATCACCCTCGCCTCCTCATACAAACTATGAAGGAGCTAGAATATCAGGTTGTTATTGCCCCTTACACTCTTGGTTTATCAAACCCTAAGCCGCTAGGGAGCAAGGGAAACATAATAATATATCACTCTAGGAGTGCGGGGCTCAGGTTATATTTCGAATTGATAAGGTAGGGTTCGGAAAAGAAAGGAGCCGAGTCAAGGGAAGATATTGTCAGAAACCTCCTCTCCTGCACGACTATTTTACAGTGTTTTATCAACCACGAAGTGCTCATCTACTCTTTATCTGTCAACTATTAGTTAGTTAGTTTTTCTCACGACTCATGTACTTGACTACACCCTGATGCCTAAAAATCTTTCCATTAATGTGGTCGACTAGGTGGAGCTGAGAACGGAAATTTAAACTAAAGTCACAAGGTTGATATGGAAGTGATGCTAGGCTGCACGGGCGCTGAGTGGTGGCTTCTATTTACATATAGTAGTATGGTAACCTGGTCTTTAGGATTTGAATGGGTGAACTGTAGCTTATTGATGCTAGGTATGACAATTGACGAACGGTGAGACGTCGGAAGAGAGAAGACACATTTTCAACGCTGGATTTTCTAATACAAGCAAAAGGGGCTTGGTCCCAAGGAGACATGTTATATGCGGAAAAACCGCTTAGTGACCTGCTGGACTAACCTACTTGTCTAACTAGTCTTCTCGAGAGTTTTGGAGCATGTTCCTACTGATATAACACATGACGCAGCGCCACAGGGAGCGGATTGACCTGGTACCTAATTATTGAGCTAGAGAGATTGAAAAGTGTGATCATAGACCCCACTACCTAGTTCATTATCCGATTGCCAAGGGCAAAGACCATAATGATAATATATAAAAAGACAAGGCTATCATATAGAAAAACGTAATGATAAGTATCTTGATTCTTGCACGGGCCGCCACACAGATTATTTGGATTATTCTGAACGCCCCTGCCACAATATAGGAATAACATACTGTATATAGAGTGCCACCTCCACAAATCACGATAACTATACAACAAATGAGACCACAAACCACACTCCCAAGACAGAAGGAGACTCCCGGAAGCGCAATCAACATGCAAGTGCCTTCTCCCAAGTTGAACAGCTCTTAGCTTTCGCTCATTTCCCCTTCCCTGCAAGCCGAGCAAGTGGGGATTCTAGCATGATTGGACTTATGGGGTATAGCTAGGGAGTATCCATACGAGCTTGAACAACAGTTTTTGACGAAAGAGGGGGGGGTAAAAACTAGTCTGTTAGAGGCAGGAGAGACAGGTATATATGAATATGAGTAAGAGAAAGAATAAGGTGTCAAAGGAATAGAGGAAATCATAGGCTAGACTGAGAAATAAAAGGAAAATGAATGATTTGCCGGTTCCCACGAATATGCCCCCCTAATTCCAACAACATGGACACCCTTCCCACCTGCTTGAAAGTCGGCTATTAGCAAGTGATAACAAATCCGGTGGCGGACGAGTAGTCGTGGAAGTGGGGTGTGCATATCCGGAGAGAAGTAGGTGGGGAACCAGCCATCAACGGGAGAGAGCCTTGCGTATGTAAACAAGGGGAGACAACTTGTGGCCAGTGGTACGCTAAAACCGCCGGGTCTTTTTGGTGGGTGGCTCGGGTAGCGGGGAGGGGTCTGATATAAAAGGCCCGGATAATTCCTCCTTCAGTCCCGATATTAAAAGGTCATGTGACTCAGCTTGCCCATTGGCGTCTCTCGCTCGGTCATTTCCAGTAGGCAGTGGAAACGGTATTTGGCCACCCTCGTCTGCCGTGTCAGAATGGGAATTGTTCCGCTGCGATAGCATCCCTACAATCTTGCCATGCCCATTCTTCGCCGCCCATGACAAAGGCGTTTGGCCACTCTTGTCAACATTGTGGGGATTGACATCATCACGTTCCAATAGCATCCGCACACTTTCCTCATGCCCATACTCGGCAGCCCATGAAAGTGGCGTTCGGCCACGCTTGTCAGCGCGGTCGGGATCTAGATCGTTCCTTCCCAATAGGATCCGCACAATTTCCTCGTGCCGATCATTGCTACCCCACCCGATCATCCTCCCGGCACCCCCACTACTATAACCATGGGAACAGAAATCGCCCCCGTCTATCATCCGTATAATTTTCTCAGGCCCGTTCTTGGTAGCCCGCGACAACGCTGTTCTGCAACTCTTGTCAGTACTGTGTGGATCGACATCGTTCCGCTCCAACAGTCTCGGCGCAGCCGTCCCACACCCTTCCTCCGTACATGGTTCCAAAAGGGTCGGCCCGGTAGCCCATGAAAGTGGCGTTCGGCCACCCTCATCTGCAGCGTCGGGATTGATATCGTTCCGCTCTAGTAGCATCTGCACAACTGTCCTTTCCCCAGCCCAGGCAGCACATAAAAGTAGTGTGTTGCCCGAGTGATTTGTAGAACAGGGATCGACACCCTCCTGGTCTAGTAGCAGCTTCACTATCGCATCATATCCCCTGTAGGTAGCCCACAACGACGCTGTCATACCAAACTCATCTAAGGCGTTAAGATCCCATTTATTGATCTCAAGTAAAGGAACCATGATCTCCAAAACGCCGAGACAAGCTCCAGCGTGGAGGGCCGTGAAATTCGTCAGGTGAGTAGGACTATCATACGGTCCCCAAAGCCTCTTAAACTCCTCCTTTAGAAATGACTTGCGAAGTATATGGGAATCGAATCGATCAAGCAGCTTTAGTGCAAGCTCAATTACGCTGGGCGAGGTTTCTCTTCGACAATGTTTGCCCCAGTACCGAGATGCATATTCAAGGAAGGGAGTTGTAGGCGGGGGTGAAGGGAGGGATGGAGACAGTTCCTTGATGCATGAAAAGTTAAGGTATGTCAAGCAAACCTCTGCAATCTTCGAATGGGGATTATAAAACACTGTAGGATTCTCTAGGATGTACTCCTGTAAAGTGAAATGAACGAGACGGACTTTGGAAGACGATGAATCGACTGTGACCAGTCCAAGCCCGCAGTTCAATATGGTTCGGATGGAAGGAGCGTTATCATTGTCCAAATCGGTGGACCCAATCGCTACCCCTAAGGCTTGACACAGCTCGTCCGGTTCTAGCGGCCGTTCTGAATACGCTATCCACATTATAGCCTCCATACCTAACCGCGCCTTGTCCTTCCCCTGTGCCCTGATTCTTTCCAGAGTAGCAGTGTATACATCCCCTACATCTTGGCCATTTGACATTTGTTTAAGTTTCTCCCTCCTCCGGCGAATTGTTGTCTCCCCAAGGATTGTCTCGATGCTGAGAGAGACAAGAAGGAATCTATGCACAATGATTGGTGAGTAACATGATTTCTATCATACTAGATACAGGAAATAGGCATCTGGACATACATCTCGGATATTTTTTTCGGAATAATTTCCATTATATCCGCTCTCAGACTCTCATCCATGGCGTCAGGTTCCGAGTCCTCGTCCAACTTCATTCTCAAAAATGCCTCGCTGTCTTCCCTTGTTGGACTGACAAGGATGGTATCCACATTAGGGAAGTGCCTCTCGACCTCAGGACGGATGAAAGGCCTTCCGGTCAAGAAGAGACGGACATTTGGCAATTCTCGGATAAGAGCTTGCATAGCGTTAAGAAGGCCACTCCGATGCGCCGCGAGGGATTCATCCAACCCGTCGATACATATAACCACCCATTCCCGTTGCGCAATCACCATCTTCAGCATCTTGAGAAGCTCTGGAGCTCCCGGGCCTACCCCGCCAAAATGCCTTTTCGCATCTTCGAAAGCCTTGCGTATATCTCCCGGGATATCTCCACTCCTAATCAACTGCTTGAGCATGGCTCCTAGAATGTTTGATGTAGTCTGTTCCATTCTATCGAGGTAGTCGCAATATAGCCCAGCAACTGTAATATCCTGTTCACTGCCATAAAAATGGTCGATCACTAGTGAGCTAGAATTGCAAGCAGTTAGCGACGTTGGCTTGGCAGTGGTTTCTTGTTTTACCTGAGATGAGTCTTCCCCACACCTGGATCACCATGGCAAAAGAGCACAGGGTGAGAAGATGCATCTTCTCTCGTATTCCATCTCATGAACTCGCTCGTTTGAAAAATCCAGTCCCCCGTGCCCTTGAGTCGGCTCTCCCTTATATGCTGATGTCTCCTCTGAGGCTCTAATGACGACAACCACTGCAGGACCTGATTCCTGTCATCCGGTATGGTGGCGTGGACGATTTTGTTGAAACTATTGACATTGAATGACCTGGTAATCCCCTTAGTGTCCATGCTGTTTGAAGTCTGACTGATACAGGATGAATAAAAAGGTGATGGATAGGGGTCTCAAGGCGGTCATCAGCCTGTTCAGAGCTCAGGAAGGTCATGTCCAGGAGTAAGGCTGTCACATGCCACACCCCCACATTTCACCCCACGTTGCAGCGCCTCCAAATGAGCCTCTTTCGAAGCCTCGAAGAAACACTTGCAGCTGGCGGCTGAAATCTGAGAGCCACCCCCCACCAGCTAGGCTCACTCGCTATCAAGAATAGAGCGCGTGCTTGCATAATATCCAGCAAAAGTTCGGAGAATGCAAAAATATTAAACCGGTAGGCAATGGTAAACATAAATTTACCTCAACCAAGACCACACACTATTCTACGGGATTGCCTTAACGCATCTCGCCCTCAGCGAATTTTAGCCCTAAACTCATATCCGGACTCCGTCCTCCGTGAGTATTTGCGACTCACCTGCCATAAGTACCAGGGCTCTAACACCATAGCCATGTGCCCGAGCACTAGCACTCAGCTGCCGAGACCCTCATCTGAGGGAGGAGCAGTGACGCCATAGTAAAACAATTGAGACCAAAAAAATAATAAGCACTAACTTGTCTAGGGGGATCATTAAAAATCCGAAGATTATTTCTCTTATTCCCACCTAATTCTCCTAGAGACATTTGTTCTGTTTTCCGGTCTCTAATTGCCCCCTCCCCCGAGCACCACCCGCTGCAAGAGGAAATTACAATATCCTGGTACATTCCTCCCATGTTCAAGTGCTTTTATTGGACTTTATCTCCCACCAGCAAACTTTCGAACTTGCAGAACTGGACCCATCAGAAACTCTGGAGGCTTTTAATGCTGGGCGACACTGCTGTGCTGTGCTTGTACTGTACTGCACAACAATCAGCCAAGGTCAACACTACCACCACAACATTGTTCCCTCGGGTCTTGTTAGCCGAGTAATACAGGATATGCAGGAAACTCTCACCATTAGTCTTATGGGGATCCTATGTCCGATTCTTCTTCACGAACTTACAGTGCCCCCAAATCTCTTTAATCTCTTTAAAGTAGCACGAGGACAGCATCAACAACCGGGGCACTGCTTTGGTAGTGTAGATAGCGACCGTTTGTGGCTTTGCGTGAGTGGACCATAATAGCTTCGTCGCACACTGTAGCCTCCCTTTTTCGCCAACCAGCTACAGAGAGTTTTGCTTCGGTCACAAACCAGCCTCAAGTTCAAATTTTCTATCACTATCTGTATCCGAGCCAAGAATTGGTACCCAGTTGCCCTTGCAGTACAGTACTCTGATCCGGTGCTCCTGGAGCCAGGCTGTCCTCCTCGTCCACCTTGAGCCTCGCTTACTATGCAACATCTGCCCTACTCATTTTCAGCGAGCACAGATCCAGTGATTTCTTGCATTTAAGCTATTTCCTCCGTTAAACTCAGCCAGCATAATTTTGGGGAATCTCTGAGTGGCAGTGGCTAGGGTTAAGGTATGATAGTATTTTAGCAAGGGTGGGTAATCGTTATTGTGGGGATTAGCGAGGGTTAGGGTAGGTGAGAACCCCCCAGCTAGGGACGCTGGCAGCACGGGCCACCCGATTCCTTTTTGACCGACTACCGTACCGGAAGGGGGTTGGGACCTTCCAAGGAGATAGTGGTGTAAGTTAGAATAGTAGGGGGTCTTGAGAGCGACAGGACCCTAGCGAAAAGGTGAGTTAGAAGTTCAAAACGCAGCTCTTGGCCAATAATTGGAACTTCATAGCAAGAAGTTCATGTTAAAATATTGCATATTCTTTGATTTCTTATATGTGCCTCTGGTATGGTTGATAAGGTTTTTGACTTCTCACTTTTAAGTTACAGCTATGACAAGCTGATGCAGGGGAATGAAGTCACTCTATTTCCGACACTAGATTTCGATTTCAGGTCTCCCTGGCTTACAGCCGCATCCTTCTTGGCACCGTGTGGGTTCAGTACAAGTACTTGCATTTAACCGCGCTATGTCACGTCTAGTGCTAGCAATACATTGTCTACATTTCCACACACCGGTGATCCCCTCTACGATACGGTACTTGTGCTTCCTCGAGTATTGTCAGTGAACAAAATTAACCCCGGATCAGAGAACCATGGCAACCCCCCCGTTATCACCCTACACTTTCAACACCATTTAAAGAACTTTATCTAGCTCAAATATTAATTGCTACTATGTATTCTACCTTATACTATTTTTTTCTTCTTGGTTTTAGTAATTGCGGTGTTGTTGTTGTCATAGCTTAAGTTTTTCCCCCTTAGTTGATCCGCGGTTAATTTTGTTTGTCCACGCACCATAGTAGTTCCTCGCTAGGCCTGATTTTTTTATCTTCTCCTCTTCTTTCTTTTGACGCGTAGAGTACTTGAGAAAACCTCTTCTCTTAGTTGTTGTCGCAATGCTATTAATCACAAGTATTCTGACTGACCAGGAAACACATCGAAATTACTTTTTCCAGAGGCCAAAATGTCTACCATGGCTAAGGGCATGTTTACCTACCCATCTAGTTCCAAAGTTTGGGTTATACGGCAGACAAAATCTATGATGGCCTGTCGACGGGCATCATTTCTGACCCAAGGTGCAAATGATTCACCTAATTTTCCCCTCTTGTAAATTTTAGATGCCGATGGGCGACGACAACAGAACAAAACGCCAAGAGTTCACACAAGCGGAACGTGATCGCCCAACTTAAGAAGCTCACGAGCGGGGAAGTTCTCTCCCTTCAACAACACACTCACTACTCCGACGCTCACAACTAACAGTAAAGACTAGAGTATACTGGTATATCAACCGCAACATTGTCCTCCTATCCTTCCATGGACCACCACCCATGTCCATGCCGCTGCACGTATGTCTCCCCCCTCTTGCTCACTCGATGTCTTCAAAGTCAGAAGACTCTTAATGCCTGCAGCCTCTGGGCATTCAGCTCTTTTAGCTTCCTTACCCTTTCTTTACAGTTTTCCCGCCTTTGTTCCGCTAGATGCATCGATCTAAACTCAAGCGCATTCCTGCCGCCGTAACGCTTTCCTGAAAGCCAACACGTTCCCAAAGCTGGAGCCCCTTCCCTGAAACTATCCAAACAACAAAGCGACTATCATCGCCTTACAACTTTGAATGCTAAGTTCCTGTCGCTGGCCGACCAAAACTGATGGCATAATAATCCCGTAGTAGAGTGTTGTATTTGGAGCAGACAGGAGCAGACGCAAAAGGAATCGGACATGTGATGGAGGAACACTGAAGTGTGGACGAGTGTAATTTCTATAGGATGAAGTGATGCAAGGGTTATACATTTAGAGTTTTCACTACCTAGGGTTACCTTTTACTAGCAACCTCCATAGAGAATATGCACCTCCTCCTATCACTACGCCGACACGATCTTTCCACCACCTCCATCAAAAATGTGACGTTCCGCCGGAGGTGCTTTCGGAAATTCCCGCAGAGGCTACACGGTACGCTACAATAGCTAAACACCATCCATCTGCCTGTAACTTACGCCCCGTCAACCCCTCATTCCTGGTCGACGCCGTCTAGTGCTGCTACACAGCTCTCTATTGGCAAACGGGCTCTAAGGTGTAGAAAGTCGCTTAAAAAAAGAGAACTGGCCTTTTCACTAACTCCGCGTAGTGCAAACTGTCATACAGTAAGAATTTGAAAGATTGAACTGTGCTAAGATGCCTAATATTCCATCTACTGGATAGGGAAGCGAAAACTACCCACTCCGGCCCCAGATTAAGACAAAAAAAAAAAAAAAAAAGTGCTACAGCTTCAGAGTGAAGAAAGTTCCTGTTGAAAATGGTGCTGCTCGCCATACTCTCTTCACACTTCCTTTTGCTGTTTAGTTAGCTTCCGGGAGCGCGATTGTTTGACTTCTGTTATGCGCCGAGGAACCGGGTATATGTCTCCGACTTCGGGTATGGGTTTGCTATCGGGTATGCGCTCTGTATCCAGGCATGGGTTTGTCTCCGGAGATTCGCTTTGGCTTCGGGCACTCGCTTTGGCTTTGGGCACTCGCTTTGGCTTCGGGCATACAGTACGGCTTTGGGCGTCTTATTTGGACGTTCAGGAAAGCATTGCGAATGCAGGAATGCGCTATAGTTGTGGGATCGTGCAGCTTTCGGGAAAGCCGGGAGAGAAGCAGAAGCACTGTAAGGTCAGCGTGAAAAAGGCTGGGAGCCCGGAGGCAGGAAGGTGTTTGTTTTCCTTTGGTTAGCCGGGTGTGCTCACGGAGGAAGGAGAGACTCACATGGAGTAGTGTGGTGCCTCATGGATCGATATGAGGTCTCTGTGGATGATATATACTGCTTTAATCGCCTTTAGTTAGTTGAATGAGATAGAGAGCAGCGTGGAGTTGTTGGGCGAGAGCCTGTGGTTGTTAGTGAAAAGATTCTCCCAGCACTTAAGTATGCGGTCATTTTCGTTGTGACTTGCTTGGTATTTCGTTTCCTTGTCGTCATACTGTCCTTGCCGTTGATCCAAGTTTAATAGTTCCATCATCCCATAGTGAGGTTGAATCGTTCCAGTTCCGATAGCTCATACGGGGTTTAGATATGCTAGCCAGAACAATGCATCTTGTGTAGATAAGATTTATCGTAGTCAACCTTATCACTAAATATTCGCTATCCCCGTCGAGAAAAGCTAAAATTTGCTTAGGAGTATGATTTTAAATTTCTTCTGTTGAGGGAATTGACAGAATCAACTGTGAGACAAGGGGGGGGGGCACATATATATTTTGTGTCCCCAGTTTTGCGGCCGGGCTTATTCCGGGTGAAGGATTCACCTCCTAACCCAGAAGCTACCTCACCAGGCATACCCGCTCCCGCTGCATGTCAGATAACCACACAACCCTTCCTGCGCCCAGTCCACAATTAAGCCCGCCATCCCTGCATGCTTTATTCCTCTACATGTCAGGAAAAAAACATATTTATTGTAATGTCTATCTCACCCCTGGAATACTAGGATCTATCACTAATTGTGATAACAGACCAGGCCGTCTGACTTTGGGTATTGCTAGACTGACCCAGGCAGTTTCAGGGATGACGAGGCATCTAGATCGATTATATATCTTCAAAAGCTAGAGGCAAACTTGGAGCATTACAAAAAAACTCCGTTTCTGCCATGGGAATAGGATATATTGACAAATAGGAATAGTGGTAGGGCGAGAAAAGCAACAAGGAATACCATGAGTAGTGGAAATCACAAATAATAGAGAAATGGAGGGAAAATGTGTCCTCTCCCGGCTCTCACATATGTTACCTTAGCTGCCGCAGAATGAATAGCCTTCCCGCCCGCTTAACAGTTAACTGTTAGTCAACAATGAGCGATTCGTTAATGGACAGGTAGTGGTCGAAGTAGGGGGGGGCAGATTTAAATGAAGAAGGGCAAATTGTGGCCGGGAGGATATCAAAATGGCGAATCCTTCTGAGAGGTGGCTCAGATGGAGGGGGGGGGGCTCAGATAATTCCTCCCTGAGTTGCAATAAAGCGTCAACCTCCCCCGTGGCACTCTTCCGGCCCCAGGGCAACTCTATCCCAACTAATCTCGGCAGCCGCTGGGGATGGTATTTGGCCCCCGTCATTCGCCCTGTTAGAATTGACACTATTCCTACCTTCTAGCATGCCCACAATCTCTTTAGGACAATATTTTGCGGCCTGTGGAAACAGTGTTCTCAACGGGGCAGTCAGTCGACGGACCGTGGTGGACGACATTGTGTGGTCCCGTCCGGCCTTTTTCCAAACTTGCCCTGCCGCTCACCGCGATGGACTAGGGAACCCCCGTCCCCTCGGGGGAATATCTCATGCTTGTCGTCCCTCCCGTCACCTATATCGTAGTTCCACTGTCTCCCGTAGTCCCCCTTGTTCAAAGTCACCGGGGATCACTCACTTTTTCCTATCACTTTTTATATATTTTTCCTTTCTATGCATTGGTATTATGTTTACTACTGTCTTGTTCCCTTTGTTTTTGATGTTCTCCCTTGCCGTTTTCCTTCCCACTGCTAACTTGGGTGGAATTGATGGAACCGGAGATGGAACGCAACTTAGTGGGTGTCATAGATGCTTGGGTTGTAAGGTTATTGTGGCTAATTGCGCCAAAGACATTCTTTCAAACAAGTTGTTGTACTGTACAGTATACGAGAAGATAGCAAGAATCTTGAAGATGAATTTCGTGCTTCATTGGTATTTTCAACCATATTTCTTAGGTATTTTCCACTTCTGGCGATCATGCGATATTCGAGGAATACTACGAATATAAGAGTCTATTTCAGCCAGTGGTTAGAATAGGATAACACGCTTATTTTATTATCTTTTACACATATCGCTAGGTCTACTTGCGCAAGAAATAATTGAATGGGGCAAAAAAGGCTCTCCCCTGCAGTCCCCGACAGTTTCCGGCGGTCACCCGCGCCAATTTGTCTTGTATTGTAGAGCCCGCCGACCTGAACTTTCGCGGATGAGAGCGGAAAATGATTTGCTGTCTTGTCCTGTACTAATACAGGGCTCTTGGCTGCACTCCGTCGAGCCCCAGACGGCACCCGGACGGTTGGGAACACCGCCGTAGCAGAGCGGTGGATTAGGATGATGGAGAGGTGGCGCCGTTGAAGATTGTTGATAAATTACTTGCGAATCCCCCTCGCCCCCACCTACCATCTATCCAGGAGCTAGAATGTCATGCCGATATTGTTCCTTACACTCTTGGTTTATTAAACTCTAGAACCATAGTGAGATAACAATATATCAGTCTAGGAAATGCGGCACCCAGATTATATTTCAAATTGATAAGGCAGGGTTTAGAAAAGAAAGGAACAGAGTCAGGGGTGGATATTTCCAGGAACCTCCTCCTTTAAGCAGCTAGTTTACAGTAATTTTTCAACAATGAAGTCTTCATCTATTCTTTATGTGTCCGCAATTAATTATGTTTGCGCACCACTCATTCACTTAACCACCCACGATGCTCAAAAAGCTCTTCATTAATTTGGCCTACTAAGTGAAGCTTCTTGAGACCTTTGGAACTACGCTGTTGATTCATGTTTCGTTCCTAGTATCTGTCCTGCATTAGTTTATGTTTCGTCTCGTCTCACCAGCAACATCTGGGGCACTCCTGTTACAACTATGAGTTACTTGTATCATGTGGAGGAAAAGTTTTTCTAGTCGCTTTCCTTTGATATTATTTCGCTAAGATAAAAGCGCAATGTATTTCCCTCTTGTCTTATACGATTATCAGTCTTTACTTGTTCACATTACCGCTCTCTCATCTTGTCTCTATAGTAAATTGCATTCGTTTTCCTCATATCCGATCAAAAAAGCTGAGAACGAAAATTTAAGCCAAAGTCACAAGGGTAGATACGAACGTGATACTAAGCTAAACCTGCGCTGAGCGGTAGCTCCCATTTACATATAGTAGTATGGTAACCTGATCTTGAGGCTTTGAATGGCTGAACTGTAGTTTATTGATGTCAGGTGTGACAGGTCATGAACGGTGAGACGTCGGAAGAGAGAAGACACCTTTTCAATGCTGGATTTGCTACCGGTAATACAACCAAAAGGGGCTTTGGACCAAGGAGACATGTTATACGCGGAAAAATGACTCAGTGACTTGCCGGACTAACTTACTCGTTTTACCTAACCAATCTTCTCATTTGAGAGTTTTGGAGCATGTTCCTAGTGTCATAACATATGACGCAGCCGCACACTGAGAGGATACGCCTAGTCATTGAGATAGAGAGGTTGAAAAGCGCGATCATAGACCCCACTACCTGTTCATTATCCGATTACTAAGGGTAAAAACTATGATAATATTATATAAAAAGACAAGGATATCATATAGAAAAACATAATGATAAGTATCTTGATTCTTGCACAGATCGTCACACATATTATTTGGATTATTCCGCACACCCCTGCCGTAACAAAGGAGTAACATATAGAGTGCCACCTCCATAAATCATGATAACTATACAACAAATGAGACCACAAACCACACTCCCAAGACATAAGGAGACTTCCAGAAGCGCGATCAACATGTAGGTGCCTTCTCCCAAGCTGAGCAGCTCTTAGCTTTCGTCCATTTCCTCTCCCCCTGAAACCATTCAAGTGAGGATTCTAGCGTGGTTGGACTTATGGTGTATAGCTAGGGAGTATCCATACGAACTTGAACCAGAGTCTTGACAAAAGAGGGGGAGGTAAAGACTCGTCTGCCAAAGGCTGGAGAGACAGGTATATATGAATATAAGTAAGAAAAAGAATAAGGCGTCAAAGGAATAGAGAAAATCATAGGCTAGACTGGAAATAAAAAGAAAATGAGTAGTTTTCCGGTTCCCACGAATATGTTTCCTTAATTACAACAACATGGACAACCTTCCCACCCACTTGCCAGTCGGCTATTAGCAAGTGATAGCGAATCCGGTGGCAGATGAGTAGCTGTGGAAGTGGAGTGTGCATATCTGGAGAGGCGTAGTTGGGGAACTAGCAATTAACGGGAGAGAGCTTTGCGTATATAAACGAGGGGAGACAACTTGTGGCCAGTGGTACGTCAAAACCGCCGAGTCTTTTTTCGGGGTGGCTCTAGTAGCGGGGAAGGGTCTGATAAGACGGGCCTGGATAATTCCCCCTCAAGTCCTGATATCAAAAGGTCGTGTGACTCCGCTTGCTCATGGGTGACTCTCGTAGTCATTTTCAGTAGGCCATGGAAATAGTGTTTGTCCACTCTCGTCTACCGTGTCGGGATGGGCATTGTTCCGTTGCGATAGCAGTCCCACAATTTCCTCATGCCCATTCTTCGCCGCCCACGACAATGGTGTTAGGCCAGTCTTGTCAACACTGTGGAGATTGACATTGTCACGTTCCAATAGCATCCGTGCAATTTCCTCACGCCCATACTCGGCAGCCCATGAAAGTGGCGTTCGGCCACGCTCGTCGACACAGTCAGGATGGACATCATTCCGCTCCAATAGCATCCTCACAATTTTCCAATGCCAATTCTTCGCCGCCCATAACAATGGTGTTCGGCCACACTTGTCAGCACTGTTGGGATTGACATCGTTTCTTTCCAATAGCATTTGTACGCTTTCCTCATACCCATACTCAGCAGCCCATGAAAGTGGCGTTCGGTCATGCTTGTCGGCGCGGTCGGGATTTACATCGCTCCGTCCCAATAGGATCCGCACAGTTTCCTCATGCTGACCTAGCTTAGTCCACCTCACCGTTATTTTGGCGCCCCTACTAGAACCATGGGAACATAAATCACCCCCGGCCCTCATCAGTATAATTTTCTCACGCCCATTCTCGGTAATCCGTAACAAAATTCCTCTGCCACTCTCGTCAGCACGGTGTAGATCGACATCGTTCCGCTCTAACAGTATCGTCGCAGCCCTCCCACATCCTTCCTCCGTACATGGTTCCAAAAAAGTCGGCCCAGCAGCCCATGAAAGTGGGGTTCGGCCGCCCTCATCTGTAGTGTCCGGATCGACACCACCCCGCTCCAATAGCACCCGCACAACTGCTCCACTCCCAGCCCAGGCAGCACATAAAAGTAGTCCATTGCCCCAGTGATCTGTATGACGGGGATCGACACTCCCCTGTTCCACTAGCACCTTCACTATCGCATCATGATTCGTCCAGGTAGCCCACAACGACGCTGTCATACCAAATTTGTCAGTCGCGTTAAGATCCCATTTATCCATCTTGAGTAAAAGAATCATGATCTCCACAACGCCGAGAAGAGCTCCAGCGTGGAGGGCCGTGAATTTCGTCGGATGGCTAGCAGTATTCGCAATATTGGCGTAGAAGGCCGTGAATTTCGTCGGATAGTTAGCAGTATTCGCAATTATAAACCTCTTTAGGTAGGCATCTAAGAATAGCTTGCAAAATATATGGGAATCGAATCGATCAAGTAGCTTTACTGCAAGCTGGTTTACGCTTGGCGAGGTTTCTCTTCGACAATGTGCACCCCAGTAACGAGATGCATAATCAAGAAAGGGAGTTGTAGGTGGGGGTGAAGGGAGGGAGGGAGAAAGTTTCTCGATGCACCTAAAGTTAAGGTATGTCAAGCAAACCTCCGCAATCCTGCAATGGGGATTATAAAACAAGGTAGGATTCGCTAGGATGTGCTCCTGTAAAGTGAAATGAACGAGACGGACTTTAGAAGACGAAGAATCGACTGTGACCAGTCCTAGCCCGCAGTTCAATATGGTCCTGATTGAAGGGGCGTTATCATTGTCTAAATCGGTCGATCCTACTGCTACCCCTAAGGCTTGGCATAGCTCGTCTGGTTCCAAAGGCCGCTCTGAATATGCTATCCACATTATAGCATCCATTCCTAGCCGTGCTCTGCCCTCCCCTTGTGTCCTGATTCTTTCCAAAGTAGCATTGTATACGTCCCCTACATCTTGACCATTTGACATTTGGTTAAGCTTCTCCCTCCTCTGACGAATTGTTGTCTCCCCGAGGATCGTCTCGATGCTGAGAGAGACGAGAAGGAATCTAACCACAGTTATTTGTGAGTGACATGATTTCTACCAGATACAGGGAAACTGGGCACCTGGACATACATCTCGGATATTCTCTTCGGAATAATTTCCATTATATCGGCTCTAAGCCTCTCATCCATAGCATCTGGTTCTGGGTCTTCATCCAACTTCATCCTCAGGAATGCCTCGATATCTTCCCTCGCTGGGCTCACTGAGATAGTACCCGCGCCAAGGAGGCAGCTCTCAACTTCACTGCGGATGAAAGGCCTTCCCGTCACGAACAACCAGACATTCGGCAACTCCTTGGCGATATCTCGCAGGCCCCTAAGCAGGCCAGCCCGATGCGGCGCAAGGGATTCATCCAACCCGTCAATACAAATAACTACCCGTTGTCGTTGCGCGATGACCGTCTTTAGCATTCGCAGAAGCTCCAGAACCCGTGGGCCTACCCCGCCGAAGTGCTCCTTTGCATCTTCGAAAGCTCTGCGTATGTCCTCCGGGATAGTCCCCCTCCCCACCAACTGCTTGAGCATCGCTCCTAGCATGTTCGATGTAGTCTGTTCCTTTCGGTCGAGGTAGTCACAATACAGCCCGGCCACTGTGATATCCGGTCGCCTGCCGTAGAAATGGTCGATTACCGCGGAGCTAAAATTTCGAGTTAGCGATGTGGGCTATCCCCCGTATGTTCTTGTGTTACCTGAGATGAGTCTTCCCCACACCTGGATCACCGTGGCAAAAGAGCACAGAATGAGAAGAACCATCTTCTCTCGTATCCCATCTCTTGAACTCATTTGTTTGGAAAATCCATTGTCCAACGCCCTCCAGTCTGTTCCCCCTCAAATGTTGATGTCGTTTCTGCGGCTCCAGTGGTGACAACCACTGCAGGATCTGGTACCTATCATCCATTATAGTTGTGTTGAAACTGGTGAAATTGTTGAAATTATTGAAACTGTTGACATTGCAAGACCCGATAATCGCCCGGTTGTCCATGATGTCTGAGGTCTGGCCGATAGATGGTGTACAGGACAATACAGAAAGATAATGGATAGGGGTCTCAAGGCGGTCAAGAGCCAGTTCAAAGCCCAGGAAAATCGTGTCCGGAAGTAACTTAAGGCTGCGAGATATCACACCCCCGCATTTCACCTGGTAGTGGCATGCCAAGACTTTGCAGCATCCCCAAATCAGCCTCTCTCGAACTCCCCAAGAAACCCATGCAGCTTCTGCGGCTGAAATCAGATACCCGTAGCCACCCACCCCAGCCTCCCCCACTCACCAGACTCACCACTCGAGTAGCTACCAAGAATAGAGAGCCTGCTTGCGTACTATCCAACAAAAGTTCAATGAGCGCAAAAACATTATACTGGTAGGCGATGCTAAGCATACCTCAACCAAGACCACACCTTTCTGCGGGATCACCTTAACATATCTCACCCTCAGCAAATTTTAGCCCCAAACTCATAGCCGAACCCCATTCGATGTGAGTATGTGGGACTCTCACCTGCCATAAGTACTAGCGCTCCAACACCACAGACATGTGCTCGAGCACTTGCTGCCGCAACCCCCATCCGAGAGAGGAGCAGTGACGTCAGAGTAAAACAGATGAGACAAAAAGAAATCAGCACCAACTTATCTAGGGGGATCATTGAAAATCCGAAGATTATTTCTCCTATCCCCACCTAATTCTCTTGGAGACATTTGTTATGTTTTCCGATCTTTAACCACCCCCTCCACCGAGCACCGTCCGCTGCAAGAGGAAATTACAATCTCCTAGTACATTTCTCCTATGTTCAAGTACTTTTATGGGACGTCATCCGGCACCAGCAAACTTTCGAACTTGCGGAATTGGACCGATCAAAAACTCTGGAGGCTTTAAACGCTGGCCGACACCCCCACGGTGCAGCACGGCACAACAATCGACCAAGATCAACAACACCACTGCCACAACACTGCTCTCTCAGGTCTTCTTGACCGAGTAATACAAGATATACTCGAGTACTGGAAACCCTCCTGGCTAGTTTTATGGGGATCCTATGTCCTATTCTTCTTCACGAACTTACAGTACTCTAGAATCTCTTTAAAGTAACCCTATTATAGCACCAACCACTTGGCCACTTTCTTGGGTAGTCTAGTAGTAGTGTAGATAGTGACCATTGTGTCCCGCGTGGGTGGACTATCATATTGGTTGTAAACTGTAGCCTCCCTTTTTCGCCAACCAGCCAACTTACAGAGAGTTTTGTGTCGGCCACAAACCAGCCTCAAGTACTCGAGTACAAATTTTCTATCACTATCCGTATCCGAGCCAAGAATTGGTACCCAGTCGCAGTACTCTGATCCGCTGTTCCTGGAGCCAGGCAGTCCTCGTCCACCTTGAGCCTCGCTTAGAACAAGCGGCCTACTCTTTTTCGGTGACTACAGATCCAGTGATTCCTTGTATTTAGGCTATTTTCCCCCTTAGACTTAGCCCTCATATTTTTCGGGAATCTGTGAGTAGCAGTGGCTAGGTTTGGGGTATCATAGTATTCTGGCAAGGGTGATGTAACGGAATCTGCCTATTGTTCTTGCTACTGTACCTACCTGATGTTGGATGTTTCCTATTTAGGTTCTACAATGGTAGCGCTGCTCTCCTTACCTTGTACTTTCCTTATTTGTTATAGTTTCCTATTGGGTTACTTATCCTTAAGTTCGCTTATAGCACCTTTTGCTATCCTTGAACACCCTTTAGGCAACCTTATGCTTTCCTACTAGTACTACTGGATTAGTACTCGGGGGTGGAAGAAAGTGATTGACATTTTGTGGCGCGGTGTGGCACAAAGTGGCAGGACCGGTTAGGTATAGTAACAGGATACGATAGAGAATTGCCTATCCCCGCACCATCTCAGTAAAGTGCACCACCACGAAAACCAGTGGAACACGCAGCAATTACCATCGCAATATTTATCGAAAAGAAACCACTCCAGATAAACGTCTTCGCATAGTGACTCTCCGTGATCACTTAACTGAAAAAGGAGCTCCCACACCTTGGAAAGAGATTGCAAAAGAGATGGGGATTCCTTGGAATACCTGCCGGATGATCTATTTGCGTACAAAGATTCAAGGCTCACCTTCCAACTGCATGCGTGCTGGGCGGCCTCCAGCTTTCCAGGAGAAAGATATTCAGAAAATTATCGAGTACACCATCCGCGATCGCAACAGACGGCGAATGTCATGGGTTGACATTAGAGAAAACCTTGGTCTCTGGTGTAGCTCTCAGCGGATGTGGGATATCCTCGCATTTCGGGGGTATCATAAGCGTACTCCTCGACGCAAGTGGGGAATAAGAGAGAGAAATCAACCCAAGTGAGTCAAGTGGTGTCAGGAAAGGCTAGGCTGGGGCTATGATGAGTGGTTAAGGACAGTTTGGTGTGATGAATCATACTTTTCTACAGCTGGTTTTGGCAGTTGTCAACTGGTTATTAGAAATGCTGCGGAGGAATATCATCCAGACTGCTTGGATGAAGTATGGGAGTCAGAATCCAGTGGGGTAATAATGGTTTGGGGGGCTTTCTGTGGGCAGATAAAAAGTGATTATTAAACTAGGATCGACGGCGACGACAGTATGGTGACAACGGAACGAAACAGCGATCGGAATGAAATGGTGAAGACGAAATGCCAAGGAACTCACACCTAAACGATCGCACACAGGAAAGGGGGAAAAATCTCTTCACTAACAACAACAACAGTCTCTTGCATTTTTTTCCATGACACTCAACAACAACCATCTAACTAAGGACAAAAGAATAAGTATATATCATCCTTTCCTATGAGGAAAGGATGTGCCCCTGTCTCCTCCTTTCCCAACTTTTCTCAACTTGTGCGAAATCTCATGCTAACAAAATGCAGGAACAAACATCACTGCATACAACCTCCGCTCTTTTTCCCAACTCTCATGTATGAACAAACACCGTTGTTCATACATCCTCATACCCATTTTCCGGGTGTTAAACCTTCTCACACCCACCTCTCTTCGTTTCCGGCCTTTCTTACAGCCTTTCCGTCTCTTGTCTGATCGCGACATTCCTACTTAGGAAATACTTTCCTCGACCGTACAAACACACGCCCGAACCCGAAGCCTCCCATGCCCGAGTCCGAAGCCTCCTCATGCCCGAAGGCAAAGCGCGTTCCCGGAAGCTATCTAAAGACAAAGGAAGTATCCTGAGAGTATGGCGAGCAGCATGATTTCCAACAGTGATCTAGTTTTTGTGGATGGAAAAGTCACGCTAAACTCAGAGGTTTATACAGTTTAGATACTCGATCCGCATCTAATCCCATTTTGGCACCAAACGTGTGAAAGGTATGGCTGGACACAGGTGGTGGAAGATGGTGCACCCGGGCATCATAAGCATGCTATTAAATTGCGAATGAAAAATGAGGTTGAGGTTCTCCCGTGGTGCCCACAGTCACCTGATCTCAATCTTATTGAATCTTTATGGAGGGATATGGAGGCTTATCTAGGCAAGAGGTATGGTAGGATTGCCAATTTGAATGTTTTGAAGCATGCTGTCAAAGAGGCGTGGGATCAGCTTGGTTCAGAAAGGCTAGATGAGTTGATCAAATCCATGCCTGATCTGTTGAGTGCAGTCATTGCAGCAAATGGAGAAGCAACCCGCTACTAGCTACATGTATTCAATTTGTCTTTCTAGTTATCAAGATTTCTTATTTATTGTTGAGCAATTTTACTTGGATGATGCTAGGATAAGCAATTCTCTATTGTATCCTGTCACTATACCTAACCGGTCCTGCCACTTTGTGCCACACTGCGCAACAAAATGTCAATCACTTTCTTCCACCCCCGAGTACATTAGTAGTGATCCCTTATTGTTTGATTCCATTACTTGTTAGTTACATCCTGTCGCCTCTATACCTATGTTCTAGGACTTAGTTGTTTGCTTCGATACTATCTCAGCATAGTAAGTGTTTGCGTTAGGCACAGGATATTTGATTATGTTTTATTTGTATTTAAAGAGCCTGCTATCCCCTAAGGATTCAGTCTTCCAAGCCTCACAGGAACACTCTTCTTTAATATACTACAAGTTGAACAGTCACTCTATTAGTCCCTCATCTTTCTTATATCTTGAAGATATTCCACTGAGACTTTCCCTCCTATCCTATTAGTATCTCCAGAGTTCCCTTTGGGATTCTCGAGATACTTAGGAGTAGGTCACAGGTGAGTAATCATTATCTGACTGCAGTACTCGAGTAGATTAACAAGGGTTAGATGGGACGGGAACTCTCTGGCTAAGAAAGCAAGCATCACTGGCAACCCTGTTTCCATTGGGCTCATTACGAGCAGGAGGGGCTTTGGACATTGCAAGGAGATACTGTATTCATTAGGTTAATATTATAGGTGTGTAAGTCCGATGAGTAAAATGTCTTGAAACCGGCTTTCCGAAAGCCAAAGTGCTCCCAAAGCCAAAGCGCCTCCCCGGAAACTATCCGAACTTTTGATCGGATATGAGGAAAACGAATGCAATTTACTATAGAGACAAGATGAGAGAGCGGTAATGTGAACAAGTAAAGACTGATGATCGTATAAGACAAGAGGGAAATACATTGTGCTTTTATCTTAGAGAAATAATATCAAAGGAAAGCGACTAGAAATACTTTTCCTCCACATAATACAAGTAACTCATAGTTGTAACAGGAGTGCCCCAGATGTTGCTGGTGAGACGAGACGAAACATAAACTAATGCAGGACAGATACTAGGAAACAAAACATGAATCAACAGCGCAGTTCCAAAGGTTTCAAGACGAACAACAAAGCAACTACCATGAGGGTATACCGAGCAGCACCTCACACCTTCAGATCCTGAATTCCTGACACTCGGCCGGCGAAACTGATGGTATAATAGCCACAGTAGCAAGGTATTGTATCATGAGCAGAGAGGAGCGCAGGCAATAGGAAGCATATACGTGATGGAGGAGCACTGAAGTGTGGACGGGCTAACGTTCTATGGCATGAACCGAGGTAAGGGTCATACATGCAGAGTTTTCATTACCTAAGGTGACTATTAGCTAGCGACCTCCATAGAGAATAGACACCACGACACCCTCCCTCCACCACTATCCCTACAAGATCCTGCCACCACCTCAATCAAGGATGTGGCATTGAGCCGGAGGTGCTTTCGGAAAACCCACAGGAGGGTACACTGTACGCTACGATGGCTAAATGCTATCCATATGCCCCTAACTTACTCCCCCGGCGGCCAAGCCCTGCTTCATTGTCGACGTCGTATTGTGCTGCTAGTCAGCAGTCTATTAGCAACGAGCTCTAAAGCATGGAAAGTCACTGAGAAAAAAGAACAGCTTTTTCCACCACGAACTCCGTTCAACGGCCAACAATCATACTGTAAGAACTTGAAAAATTCAACTATGTGCTAAGATGCCTAAAATTCTATTCACTGTATAGAGGGGCGAAAGCACTGCGGAATTAACCATCCAGACCTAAGAATAAGACAAAAGGTGATAGCTGGAATCCCATAGTTGTTAGGGTATGATAGTTAGTTTGGGGTACGACCGGTTTAGGGTCGTGACCGCCACTTGGGGGTTTCTCCTGTTGTGTGGGTTTTTCCTGTTTTGTGTGTTTGTGCGCTCTCTTCTGTATCTAGTCTGAGCTACCAGTAGAGAGCTTCCTGTATCGTACATCGAACATCCACATCGTTATCATCACATACCGGAACCACCACCTACGTGCTTTTCTCTGTGCTTCGCGCCGTTACCTACGCTACCCCAGTTATCATTCGGTTGTGAGCGAGCTGCCATCAGAGTGTCGCTATCAAAAGGAACAATGTGCCAAAAATTAGGAGTGAAGACCGTTCCAATGCCCTAGAGTGAGGTTCAATTATTCTAGTTCCTATGCAAGTAGTTCTTAGGGAAATTAGATCTACAAGGCGGAAAAATGCATTTCGCGTAGAGATGGTAGATCTCAGCAACCTCATGCACTAAACATTCGCCATTCCCATCAAGAAATACTAAAATTTTCTTAAGGGTATGATTTTAAATATCTTCTGAGGGAATTGGCTGGGAGAGAAGGGGGGAAAAAATGCCACATCGATGTTTTATATTTTCTGTCCGTAGTTGCGGCCGGGTTCGTGCCTAGTGAGTGATTTGCCTCCTAAGCCACAAACTACTTCACCAGTCATACCTGCTCCCACCGCATGTCACATAACAGTACAATAGTTCATACACTCTATCCGCAATTGGTCCCCATCCCGGCATGCTACATATCAGGGACAAGTAGATTCATTGTAATTTCCAGCTCACGGTTGGAATTCTAACCCTCTACTCCCAATTCTCACAGAAGGCCAAGTTGTCTGACTTTGCTACTAGACTTGCCTAGGCGTTTTTACGGACGGCCAAGCATCTAGATCTCTTATATGCCCCCAAAAGCTAGAGGCAAACTTCGGGCACAAAAAAAAATAAAAAAATCACTTGTACCATCGGCATAGGATATACTTAGGTAGGAATAGATGAGAGAAGCAACAAAGGATACGAAAAGTAGTGGAAATAACAAATAATGACGCGGTGCCAGGTAAAATGTGTCCTTTGCCGCCTCTCACTCATGTTGCCTTAGCTGCAGCAGGATGAGAAGCCTTCCCGCCGCCTTAATAGCCAACACTAACAAATTCGTTAGCAGACTGGTGGTAGAAGTAGGGGGGGGACAAATTTAAATGCAGGATGATAAATTCCGACCGGTAGGATATCAAAACCGCTGAATCCTTTTGGCGTGCGGCTCAGATTGAGGGGAGGGCTTCATTGCGAAGGGCTCTGAAAATTACTCCGCCGGTAGCAGTAAGGCATTGATCTCGTGACACTCTCTGTGCCCTAGGGCAGCTCTACCACAACTATTCCCGGTAGGCAATGGAGATGTTATCTGAGCATTGTTAACTCACCATGTTAGAATTGACACTATTCCTATCTGCTAGCATGTTCACGAGCTCCACATAGCCAGGGTTCCGAATAGTCTGACCGGTCAAGTCTTGGAGGCAGGACCAGACTTCGCGGTCCAGGTTGATGTCAATGACTTGACCCGACTAACTCTGGTGGTCCTGTCAGGTCTGGACTGGTCCCAGACCAGTCTTTAAAAATGATTTCATAGTCACGTAATATCACTCACTTTGCCGTATGAAAAAAATTTGATACTGGTGAATTTATTTTCGCTGCCCTGAATCTAAGCGAAGCACTATTATCACTCCGACTCTCCTGAGATTCCACTGTATAATGGATAAAAAGAATGAGTTTATTTTTGAAGTGTTTTATTTGAATGTAATATATTGTGATAAAAGTAGCAAAATGCAAAATGGGATGCTAATTCTGTCAAAGGGCCGTGCATATCCTATCGCTTGGCGGGCCTGGTCGGACCAGTCCTGGCCAAGTCTGGTCTGCTAATCCAGACCATCCCATCGGTCTAATTTCCACCATTAGACTAGACTTGACTTTTGACCGGACTAGCGGGTCCAGTCCATTCGAAAATCAAATATACGTCACTGAATAACACTGGGATGGAATAGATAGCGGGCAAAAGTCTTCTCGTCATCGTTACTTGCTAAACTAGTGGTAAGGACAGAAGTATATATCAAAAAAAAAAAAAATCATCGTCTGATCCTTCTATCGATCACCACATATCACCACATTCTCTCCTCCGTGCTCCAAGACAAAAGAAAGAAACATTCTGCGTAATCTCTGAACAAAAGAAACCCATCTCAAAGACTTCCTTTCTCCTCCGCCTTTGATCTAATGCCTTATCTCTTGTTCTTCCTTCATCTCCTTTCATCATCCTGCTTCTCCTTGACCGTGTATGCTCCTCCCCATCCAACAACGAAAACATATTTCCCGTGCTTCTGCCTTACATATAACGAAAGAAACTAAAAGCATGACGAACAGGATTAACTGATTTCTAACACAGTCCAGTCTTGCTCGGACCATTCGAAACCCTGCTCATAGCCAAATGTCACCGAGGAAACAGTGCTTGGCCAAACAAGTCAGAGGTGTCGTGACTGAGATTGTTCCGGTCCAATAGCACATCCGTGATTTCCTCATGCCCGCCCACCCAATTATAACGGTGTCCCACCCAGTGTTCTAAACTGGGTAGTCCGTCAGCCCTGAAGGTGGGCTGTTGTGGACGGCGTTGTTATGTCCCGTCCGGCTTTTCCAAACTTGCCCGCCAAAAACTAGGGCTCCACTGTCCCCTGGGAGGGAATGTCTCATTCCTGCCCTCCCTGCGGTCTCCTATCGCCTCGCTGTCGCCCGTAGTCCCCCCACAGTACCCCTATTGTCCCTAGTGTTCAACGTCACCGGGGTTCACTCACCTTTTTCCTATCACCTTTTTTATATTTTCTTTTTGATGCATTGGTATCACGTTTAATACGGTGTGCTTCTCTCCCCTGTTGTAACTCGGTGTGGATTCATGGAACCGGAGAAGGTAATGCAATTTAAGTTAGTGGCAATAATAGATGCTGGGGTTGTAAGGTTAGTGTGGCTAATTGCGCGAAAGACGTTCTTTAAAGCAGGTTCTTGTACACAAGAAGATCCAAGGACCATGGAGATGAATTTCGTGCCTCATAGGTATTTTCGACCATAGTTCCCAATTATTTTCTAATTCTGGCATTCATGGGATATTGGGGGACACCGTCTATCTAAGAGTCCATTCCCTCCAGTGGTTAGAAGAGGATAATATGCTTATTTTACTATTTTTTTTACACATATCCCTACTTTCTGCTTGGCATACGGTATAATTGAATGGGGTGAAAAACTCTGCCCGGCAGTCCCCGACAGTCCTCAGCGATCACCCGGGCAACTAGTCCAATATTGAAGGGCCCGCGGGCTTGGCACCGTTTGTCGTCCCGTCCCGTCCAGTGCTCTTGGGCATCGCCCCGTCAAGCCCACAGGGCGCCCGGACAGTTACGAACGCCGCGGTAGCTGAGCGGTGGATTAGGATGAGCCAGAGGTGCCGTAGTTGGAGATTGTTGATGAATTAGTTGCAACCCCCCCCCCCACGCTTCCCCCTACCAGCTATACAGGAGATAGAATATCAGGCTGGTATAGTCTCTTGCACTGCTGGCGTATTAAACTCCAAGACCATAGTGAGGGAACCATAATAATATATCACTCTATGAGTGCGGTATCCAAGCTATATTTCGAATTGATAAGGAAGAGTTTAGAAATGAAAGGAGCCAAGGAAGGGATCCATATTGTCAGAAACCTTCTCTTCTCTGCGGCTATTCCACAGTGCCCCTTAATCACAAAGTGCCTATCTACTCTTTATTTGTCCGCTACTAATTAGTTTTGTTCAACGATGTACTTGACCACACTTGCCCATGCTCAAATTATTTTCCTCAATTTGCCCTACTAGGTGAAGCCGTAAACAAAAATTTGAACTAAAGTCACAAAGGCATAATATAGAAGAGATACTCGGATAAACCTGCACTGAGTGGTGATTCCCAGTCAGATATCGTAGTATGGTAGCCTGATCTTTAGGCTTTGAATGACTGAACTGTGGTTTATTCATGTCAAGTGTAAGAATTCTCGAACAGGGAGAGAGGTCGAAAGAAATATACATTTTGAACGTAGGATTTGCTAATACAGACAAAGGGGCTTTGGCCTAGGGAGACATCTTATACGCAAAAAATCAATTAGGGACCTGTAGGACCGACCTAATTGTTTTGCCTAACCAGTCTTCTCATTCAAGGTTTTTGGAGTCTGTTCCTACTTGTATACTTAAGATATCACACAGCGGCACAGGGGGCGCTCTACGGTTGATAATGAACACGCAGCCTCATTCAAATGGACTAGAGAAACTGAACCTGAAAATGCGGTTGACGACTTTGATTTCAATTTATCTCTCCTGATCCACACTATCAAGAAACACGCACCTATGAAAAGACCGTGTAGATGGTCGAAACCTTGGTGGACTCCGGAACTCACACAGCTTAGGAAGGACTTCACATGTGCCGCGAGAAAGGCCAAAGTGGACCCCACCCTAACCCAAGACGCAAAAGAAAAGAAGAAGGCCTACCAGTCTAATGTCAAGAGGGCTAAAGCAGCTCACTGGAGGACGTTCCTCGAAAATGCGAAGAAAAATGATGTCTGGACGGCACATCAATTCACAAAGAAAAGACTAGGTGTTATGGTACCGGGCGGACACGCCCATGTAAGTGCATCTTCACTTAACGAGTCAATCATGCAACACTTCTTCCCGCCGAACCCTTTCCCGGTCGCCCTACAGCCACCGGCTTTTGTCAAGCTGGAAGGACAAGACGAAGTCGATGCAACGGAGGTCTCACAGGCTCTTCAGAAATGCAGTAACAACTCTGCCCCAGGACCGGATCAGGTGCCATACGGAGTTTGGAAGGGAATACATACTGTCAATCGCCATGTTATCCCTAAACTTGTTAACCACCTACTCTCCTGGTCAATACACCCACCCTCACTCAAAGACTCGCTAGGCATACTCCTCCCCAAGCCTGCCAAAGGGGACTATGATGCGTTTGCGAGCTATAGGGTTATTGCACTCATGCAAACCTTTTCGAAGATAGCGGAAAGGATTATCAACCAAAGACTCATCAAATTTGCCAAACTCAATGGCCTATACTCGTTAAGACAGACAGGAAGTCTACCGCAGAGGGCGACCTTCGACGCTGGCATTTCACTAAGACATTGGGTACAAGAAGCACAGGCCGCCGGCCTCAAAGCCAGCACTATGTTCCTTGATATCAAAGGCGGATTTGACAACGTGGACCATTCCACCCTGTTACGGAGGCTTCGGACCAAGAACGTGCTTGACTCCATGGTGAAATGGATATCCAATTTTATCTCTTACAGACAGTGCGCTATCATCTTCCCGGGCTCTCCCAGGGAGATGAGAGGTATCAACACAGGCATACCACAGGGCTCGCCCCTTTCCCCCATACTCTTTGTGATCTATGTCGAACCCCTTCACGACTGCATAGATCCCAGCAGAGAATTCACTTCGTCTTACGTTGACGACATACAAACTACAGTCAGTTCCAACTCATGGTGGATGAACTCCAAGCTCTTGGAAGAGGCGTTCACGAGGATCAAGGACATTGCGACCTCCCTTGGATTGGAATTTTCGACACACAAAACGGACCTGATACACTGGCGGACCCCTAGAGAGAAAGTAGCTAGGAGTGAACATCCGATAGTGGTTGATGGTGAATGCATACAACCGACACCCAAAGTGGTCAAGTGGCTGGGGTTTTATTTCGAAAATAACCATGGCACGTGGACCCATTACGCAAACAGACTCGCCCTTGCGCAAGCTGCCTTTGACAGGATTAAGAGATTGTCCTCCCCGGGCGGCAGGCTTACACCATACAGTGTGCCAAGGATGGCGAAAGCTATCATAATACCCACACTCCTATATGGCGCGGAATTCCTTGATCCCAGCGCCACCATGAGACACAAGATGGAAGTTCTATTGAACCGAGTTAAGCGGTGGATTACTAACTGCTTTCATTCCACAAATACCAATGTCCTGTCTGCTGAAGCCTGCATAATGCCAGTGGACCTATACCTCGAACAGATACGCGACATGGCTGCCATCCGATGGTCGACCGCGTTGCCCAACAATAACATTGCAACGGCTCTTTTCCCTCTGGGCTTCCCTCTACACGACAGCTTCCGCCTTCCCTCCAATCGAAGGGCAGCTTTTGCAAAGGCTGGGGGCATGAAACCGAAAACGTGGGACTCAACTTCATACACGTCGGTCCAAAGGATCCTTCCTATTGACAATGTGGCCAGAAGAGCGAGGCTACTCTTTCCGAGATGGCCTGTCCCTCGGAAACCGAACATATGGTCACCGCCTGACCCTGACGAGTGCGAGTATTATGAAAACACTCTGAAGCAGGTCCGAGAACACATACACCTAAAATGGAAACTCCTCAACTACCCTGAATACTACGGCTATAGGCCCGCCTTCAGGACGTGCTGGCGCTTTATGACATTCAATAAGTTTGCTGCTTCCTGTCTTCATCAGATGAGAGCTGGCAAGAGCTACCTGAAGGCACAGAAGGACTGGAGGAATCCAGAAGCAAGCGTGCTGTGTCCTAGATGTGAGAACGAACACGAAACTTTTAAACACGTCATAGCCGATTGCCAGGCCCTTGCTAGCGCCAGGGTTGGGCGACCTGATGAGATCTTTGATATTTCGCCGGAGTCTTTGATTTGGGCCGAGAATAAGAAAGGATGGGATTTGATGAAATGTTTGATTTCTTTTATTTCATTAAATAAGTTAAATTTTCCTAGTAATATGGATGTTTTTCCGTTTACAAGAGCTTCACAAGTACAGTCCTGATTGAAGAAGGATAATTTTCAAGGAACCCTGATTACAGGGGATATTCACATTGATTTCATACTGTTGGGTATTTTTGGTTTTGTTTATGATTTTGTTTCTTTTGTTGTGTTTTGTTTTGGGTTTCTATTTGCCATGGGATTTTTCCCGAATGCAGCGGTTGGACCCTGGGGAGTGCTAGTCATGTACCTAAAATCATACCAAGGATTTAACAAAAAAAAAAACAGCGGCACAGGGGGCGGATTGACCTGGCACCTGGGGGCTGAGTTAGAGAGGTAGTAAAGTGTGATCATAGACCCTCCTACCGTATTCGGTAAGCGGTTGCGAACAGCAAAGACAACGATATAGTGTACAACAAGGAGCTGATATATATATAAAGACAACGATATAATATAGAAAAACATAATGAGAAGTATCTTGATTCTTGCACGGATGGCCATAGATATTATTGCTGTTACTTTGTACATCTTTGCCGTAGATTGCCGCTTGCATAAATCATAATAACTACACAACAAATGAGGATGAGATCACAAACAATACTCCCGAGACATAAGGAGACTTCTAAAAGCGCGATCAACATGCAAGTGCCTTCTCTCAAGTTGAACAGCTCTTAGCTTTCGTTCATTTCCCCTCCCCCACAAACCGATCAAGTGGGGATTCTAGCATGATTTGACTTATGGGGTATAGCTATTGAGCATCCATACGAGCTTGAATCACAGTTTTGGCAAAAGAGGGGGTAAAAACTCGTCTGCCAGAGGCAGGACAGGTATATATGAACATAAGTAAGAGAAAGAATAAGGCGTTAAAGGAATGGAGGAAATCATAGGTTAGACTGGAAATAAAAAGAGAAAGAATCTTTTGCCAGTTCCGACGAATATGTTGCCTTAATCACAACAACATGGACAGCCTTCCCACCCACTTGCCAGTCGGCTATTAGCAAGTATAATGAATCCGGTGGCAAACGAGTAGCTGTGGAAGTGGGATGTGCATTTCCGGAGAGAAGTAGGTGGGGAACCAGTGATCAACGGGAGAGAGCTTTGCGTATGTAAACTAGGGGAGACAACTGGTGGCCAGTGGTACGCCAAAACCACCGGGTCTTTTTGGCGGGTGGCTCGGGTAGCGGGGAGGGGTCTGGTACGAAGGATCCGGATAATTCCTCCAGTCATGAAATTAAAAGGTCATGTTACTCAGCTTGCCCATTGGCGTCTCTCGCAGGGTCATTCCCAGTAGGCAGTGGAAACAGTGTTTGCCCACTCTCGTCTGCCGTGTCGGGGTGAGCGTTGTTCCGCTGCGATATCATCTCCACAATTTTCTCATGCCCATTCTTCGCTGCCCATGACAAAGGCGTTCGGCCACTCTTGTCAGCAGTGTTGGGGTTGACATCGTCACGTTCCAACAGCATCCGCACGCTTTCCCCATACCCATACTCGGCAGCCCATGAAAGTGGCGTTCGGCCACACTTGTCAGCGCGGTCGGGATTTACATCGATTCTTCCCAATAGGATTCGCACAACTTCCTCATGCTGACCCTCTTTAGCCCATTGGATCATTGCTTTGGCACCCCTACTATAACCATGGGAACAGAAATCACCCCCAGCCCTCATTCGTATAATTTTCTCACGCCTATTCTTGGTAGCTTGTGGCAACGTTGTTCTGCCACTCGTGTCAGTACTGTGTGGATTGACATCGTTCGGCTCTAATAGTATCATCGCAGTCCTCCCACACTCTTCCTCCGTACACGGTTCCAAATAGATCGGCGCGGTAGCCCATGAAATTGCCGTTCGGCCGCTCTCATCGGTTGTTTCGGGATTGATATCGTTCCGCTCTAGTAGCATCTGCACAACTCTCCCGCAGCCAGCCCAGGCAGCACATAAAAGTAGTGCGTTGCCCGAGCGATTTGTAGAACAGGGATCAACACATCCCTGGTCTAGTAGCACCTTCACTATCGCATCATATCCCCAGTAGGTAGCCCTGAATGACGCTGTCATACTAAACTCATCGGTGGCGTTAAGGTCCCATTTGTGGACCTTAAGTAAAGGAACCATGATCTCCAAAACGCCGAGTCGGGCTCCAGCGTGGAGGGCCGTGAATTTCGTCACATGAGTAGGACGATCATTCGGTCCACAAAACTCCGCAAACAACACCTCTAGGCATGACTTGCTAGATATGTGGGAATCGAATCGATCAAGCAGCTTTATTGCAAGCTGAATTACGCTTGGCGAGGTTTCTATTCGACAATGTGCACCCCAGTAACGAGATGCGTATTCAAGAAATGGAGTTGCATGTGGCAAGAGACGGATAACTGGCGAAAGTTCCTTAATACACCTAAAGTTAAGGTATGTCAAGCAAACCTCCGCAATCCTCGAGTGAGGATTACAAAACAGGGTAGGGTTGGCTAAGATATGCTCCTGTAAAGTGAAATGAACAAGACGGACTTTAGAAGACGATGAGTCGACTGTGACGAGTCCTAGCCCGCAGTTCAATATTGTCCGGATCGAAGGGGCATTACCATCGTCAAAATCGGCAGACCCTATCGCTACCCCTAATGCTTGACATAGCTCGTCCGGTTCCAACGGCCGCTCTGAATATGCTATCCACATTATAGCATCCATTCCTAGCCGCGCTCTGTCCTCCCCCTGTGCCCTAATCCTTTCCAGAGTAGCAGTGTACATGTCCCCGACATCTTGGCCATTTGATATTTGTTTAAGCTTCTCCGTCCTCCGACAAATTGTGGTCTCCCCGAGGATCGTCTCGATGCTGAGAGAGACAAGAAGGAATCTATTTACGAGTACAATCATTCGTGAGTAACATGATTTCTAATGGAATGAAGAAAACCAGGCATCTGGACATACATCTCGGATATTTTTTCCGGAATAATTTCCATTATATCCGCTCTTAGACTCTCATCCATGGCGTCAGGTTCTTGGTCCTCTTCCAACTTCATCCTCAGAAATGCCTCGATGTCTTCCCTCGCTGGGCTAACTGAGATAGTATCCATGCCAAGGAGGCAGCTCTCAACCTCGTTACGGACGAAAGGCCTTCCGGTGAGGAATAACCGGACATTCGGCAAATCTCGGACGATAGTTTGCAGAGCTCTAAGGAGGCTAGCCCGATGCGCCGCAAGGGATTCATCCAACCCGTCGATACATATAACTACCCGTTGTCGTTGCGCGATGACCGCCTTTAGCATTTCAAGAAGTTCCGGAACCCGTGGGCCTACCCTACCAAACTGCTCTTCTGCATCTTCGAAAGCTCTGCGTATGCCCTCCGGGATAGTCCCCCCCACCAACTGCTTGAGCATAGCTCCTAGTATGTTCGATGTAGTCTGTTCCTCCCGGTCGAGGTAGTCGCAATACAGCCCGGCCACTGTGATATCTTGTCGCCTGCCATTGAAATGGTCGATTACCGCGGAGCTAAAATTTCGAGTTAGCGATGTGGGCTCTCTCCCGTAAGTTCTTGTGTTACCTGAGATGGGTCTTCCCCACACCTGGATCGCCGTGGCAAAAGAGCACAGAATGAGAAGAGCCATCTTCTCTCGTATCCCATCTCTTGAACTTGTTTGTTTGGAAAATCCATTGCCCAACGCCCTCCAGTCTGCTCCCTCTCAAATGTTGATGTCGTTTCTGTGGTTCCAGTGGTGACAACCACTGCAGGATTTGATACCTATCATCCGTTATAGTTGTGTTGTAGATGTTGAAGCTGTTGAAATTGCAAGACCCGATAATCGCCCGCTTGTTGTCCATGATGTCTGAGGACTGGACGATGATGGCGAACCGGGGGGTGATGGGTGGGGAGTCTCAAGGTGGGCAAGTACCTCAAAGCCGAAGAAAATCGCGTCAGGGAGTGAGGCTGAGAGATATCACATCTCGGAATTTCACCCAATAGTTTCACGCCAATAAGTCATAAAATTTCTCAATCCGCTTTTTTCAAATTTCCAAGAAAAACTTGCACTTTCTGCTGCTGAGATAATTAGATCAACGCTCTTCCCATATGCCAAACTCAGGTTACAATCAAATTAAATTCCCAGGACCCGCTCCCTCTCATCAATTGCTATTTTGCGTTGAGAAAACTAACCGAACCCCCGGGCGAGTGCTGCGAAGCGGTTCGTTCTCAGAAACCCTCTATCCTAAATATATCATTACCACTCCACTGATGCGTCGTAATTTCCTCCGTATCTTTTTTTTATATTAAGGCTCATGGATTGTACTCGAGTCCTGATTACTGCTATACACAGTATCTATCTCTTATTTACTTTAATTACTCCCCCTGGTGGATGCTGGAGAGATCCGCGATATTAAGGAAGTTGTCATCACAGCAAAAACGACGAGTGTCTAATGGCGTTCGTTGTTTGGTTAACCTTGTCAACGAGAGTATATTGATTAAGCATCCCCCTTGTCTCCATTTACGTTCCATCGTGTATAGCGAACATGTTGCTTGTATAACTCTATACAACCTTTGGCAATCAAATCCTCAGGTCCTAGTAAGGTAAACGTAGTGGATAAGGATAATTGCAGGGGTACTTTGCCCGGCTAAATTTCGGATTGAAGCCGTGGAATTCGGGAAGAGAGGGGCATAGTAAGAGGTGGAAACTATTCGGAGCTCCATATCTATACTACTAGTTTACTTTATTTTTCAAGCCATCGGCCCGGTTCCTGTGCGTTACCGTATTGGTCTGTGCTAAGTCAGTTTTGTTCATTACGCATGCGCTTGAGCACCCCAAAATCCTTTCCCACTCCCGCCGTGCCGATAAGTGACCTGCGTCACTAGAACGAAAAATCAAGCAGGAGCTAAACTTGGATATTATACTACAGAAGAGAGATACCGGTAATTAGCTAAAATGGCACCGATGGGTGATTCTCATTAGATGGTATGACCCCCCCCATGGTGAAAGTAGAGTGTTGGACAGAATAAAAATGCAGCACCGAATGGTAACGGGGGGGGGGGTGGATGGCTCGCAAAGTCGTTTTCTTCTTACTAGCTTGGTCAGTTGATGCTAAAGACATGAGTATGCATGAAAAACATAATAGAGTAATCCTCACCTTTCCATCGATCACCGCTCATGTCGGCTCTCCTCCACACATGTTCCTACATTACTTTCAGTATGGTACAGTACATCCCGACCGTAGGAAAGAATGAAAGAAACATTCTACCCAATCAGAGGAGATACTTTGCCAAGACTCCGGTTCTCCTTCGCCTTTGACATGAACGATGCACTCTTTTTCCGCCCTCATGCTTCATTTTGACCGTTAGTACTTCTACCTGTCCATCAAACAGAGGCGCCTTTCTAAATGTCCGAACTCTCATCAATCAGAAAGAGGCTTTAGCCAGCGCATGCCGAGCGGCATCAACTAATTTCCAACATCGGTTGGGGGGGGTATGGCAATAGACTTTGCTATACTGCTGGATATTCAATTACCAATGATAAAGAAAAGATACATGTAATCGTATAGCGAGGGGGGTCCTGATCCTTTCAAGGACCACGACACATATTTCCCTATTGGTGTTTATACCCCACTGTGATAAATGAGCACTATAGCCACAGAAGCTTCCCCATAAATTAAAGTAACTCTAGAGCAAAATAAAACCAACAGCACCCCCGAAACATAAAGAATTTCCAAAATCACGATCAACATGCAAGTACCTTCCCCGAACTTGAAAAATCCCAAGCTTTCTTCCTTTCCTTCTTTCTTTAAACAAGTTGATAAAGCGGGGCTTGAACATGATTGTATTAATATCTATAGAGTACTGCTAAACAATATCAAGAAGAGCTAGGAGTTCATTTTTGGGCAATAGGAAAAGGGCATGCACACTTCCGCCTGATCAGAAAAGATAAATGTATAGGAATAGGAGTGAGAGAGATAGAACGAATAAGCTGTCAGAAGGATAGGGGGAACAGCATCCTAGGCCTAGGAAATGAAATGAAAACGAACCCTTTCCCTGTCCCACATGTATGTATGTTTCCCCAGTCACAGCAACATGGGCAACCTTCCCACTGCTTAACAGCCCACTATCGGGAAGTAGTAACAAAATCGTTAGCAAACAGATATTTATGGAAGTGGGGGGTTATATATCCGGAGAGGCACGGGTGGGGAACCTATTCAAGTAAATAGATAAAATATCTGCGCAACTGGAGGCTTAGTACATGAGGAAGATGTCTTAGTCTTAATTCTATCGCACCGGAGGGGGGGGTGGAAACAAGCGTCCTTAAATACAGTACATAACTAAGAAAAAACTTCTACATTCTAACCTCTTCCTTTCTCATCATCTGGGTCTTCGATAACATTCGCTGGACCCCTTCTTTCCCCATCTAGCCTCACCTGATATCTTCTTTCATTTCCATTCCAATCACTTCCCCCACTTCCTCTCTTCTATTCTCAACCCTTCTCCTCTTTCCTTCTCCTCGCTCTGACTTCTTTACTTCACTCCCACCACCGACTTCGTTCTCCAACTTCTAGATTATTCTTGTTCGTCCTTTATGCGAGAGATAATAAATTCCCGATATGTAACCGTTGTTCTTGGCGCGCCAAGTTCATGTCATCAATCACACCCCTCAAAGTGCCAATGATTCGTAATACCTGTAATCAACAGGAGTGAGCTTCGCATGTGCAAGTGAAGGGGAAAAATTGTGGGTGGTGGTATATCAAAACCGGCGAATCTTTTTGGGGGGTGGCTCGAGAAGTGGAGAGGGGTTAGTTGCGAAGGGCCCAGGTAATTCCCCCGCGCGTCCTGATATAGAAAGGAGGTCATATGACACCGCCTGCCCCTGGGCAACTCTCCCGCTGTCATTCCCGGCGACGCAGAGATATGATTTTTGACCATTCCCATCCGCCGCGCCGGAACAGGCTTTGTTCCGTTGCAATAGCATCCCCACAATTTTCTCATGCCCGTTCTTCGCCACCCATGACAATGGCGTTCGGCCACTCTCATCAGGGCGGCCGGGATTAACATCAGTCCATTCCAATAGCATCCGTGCCATCTCCTCACACCCACCCTCTGCCGCCCATGACAGTGGTGTTCGGCCGCTCTTATCTGCCGTGTCGGGATTGACCTCGTTCCGCCCTAACATTATCCAAACAGCTCTCTCGTACGCTTCCTTGGCTTCCGGCCATGAAACCCGCCGCGAGGCAGCCCATGAAAGGGGCATTCGGTTGTCTTCATCTGTAGCGCCGGGATTAATATCGCTCCGTTCCAATAGGATCCTCACAATTTCCCAGCTCCCGTGGCTAGTAGCCTATGAAAGTGGCGTTCGACCACTCTTGTCAGCACTGTCGGGATTGACATCGTCCCGCTCTAGCAGTATCTTTACAACCCTCTTATACTTTTCCTCACTATCCTGGAACCAACTTTGCGGCCCGGCTGCTCTCGAAAGTGGCGTTCGGCCGTCCCCATCCGCCTTGTTGGGATTCACGTCGTTCCGTTTCAACAGCATCCGCACAATTCCCTCGGACCCAATACCGGCAGCCCTGGTAAGTGGCGTTCGGCCCTCCAAGTTAGCGCTGTTGGGATTGACATCCCTCCGCTCTAATAACATCTCCACAATTCCCTCATACCCACTCGTAGTAGCCCAGGACAAGGGTGTTCTGCCCAAGTGATCTACAATATTGGGATCGATACCAACTTGTTCAAGAAGCACCTTCACTATCGCATCATGCTTCATCTTGGTAGCCCACATCAGCGCCGTGCTACCAAACAAGTCAGTTGCATTAAGATCCCATTTGTTAATGTTGAGTAGAGCAGCCATGATCTCAAAAATGCCAAGAAAGGCTCCAACATGGAGCGCCGTGCCTTTTATCGGGCGATCATTGCATGGGGACTGCAAAAGAGCGTAGGATCAGCGAGGATATGTTCCTATAGAGTGAAGTGAACAAGACGAACTTTGGAAGAGGATAAATCGACTGTGACCAGTCCTAGCCCGCAGCTCAATATGGCCCGAATGGAAGGGACATTATCATTGTCCAGATCTCTCGATCCTGCCACTACCCCTAAGGCCTGACATAACTCGTCTAGTTTTAATAGCCGTTCTGAATATGCTACCCACATGATAGCACCCATTCCTAGCCACGCCCTGCCCTTCTTCTGTGCCTTGATTCTTTCCAAAGTGGCATTATATACGTCCCCTACGCCTTGACCACCAGACATTTGTTCAAGCTTTCCCCCTGCTGGCTAATTGTTGTCTCCCCGAGGATCGTCTCGATTCTGAGAGAGACGAGAAGGAATCTATGCAAAATTATTTGTGAGTAACATGATTTCTACCCGATAGGGAATACTAAGCAAGACATACATCTCGGATATTCTTTTAGGAATAATTTCCATTATATCTGCTCTCAGACTCTCATCCATGGCGTCAAGTTCTTGGCCTCGTCCAACTTCATCTTCAGAAATGCCTCGATGTCTTCCCTTGCTGGACTCACGGAGATAGTATCCACCCCAAGGAGGGAGCTCTCAACCTCTCTGCGGATAAAAGGCCTTCCGGTTAAGAACAACTGGACATCTGGCAGCTCCCGAACGATCTCTCGCAGTGCTCCAAGGAGGCCAGTTCGGTGAACCGCAAGGGACTCATCCAACCCATCAATACATATAACTACCCGTTGTTGTTGCGCAATAGCCGCCTTTAGCATTTGAAGAAGTTCTGAAATATCCGGCCCTACCCCGCCGAAGTGCTCTTTTGCGTCCTCAAATGCTTTCCGTATGTCCTCCGGGATAGCCCCCCTCCCTAGCAACTGCTTGAGCATAGCTCCCAGCATGTTCGATGTGGTCTGTTCGTTTCGGTCGAGGTAGTCACAATATATCCCGGCAACTGCGATATCCGGTCGCCTGCCATAAAAATGGTCGATTACAACGGAGCTAAAATTTCCGGTTAGCGATATTGGCCTCCCGCGAAAAGTATTGTGTTCTCATACCTCAGATGAGTCTTCCCCACACCTGGATCACCATGGCAAAATAGCACAGAATGAGAAGCACCATATTCTGTCGTATCCCATCTCTTGAACTCGTTCGTTCGGAAAATCCATTCTCCCACGCCTTTCAGTCGGTTCCCCCTTAAATGTTGATGTCGTTTTTGAGGCTGTAGTGGCGACAACCACTGCAGGATCTGATTCCTGTCATCCGTTATAGTTGTGTTGAAACTGTTGAAACTGTTGACATTGCATGTGTTGGAACTGACTACGGCTGGCCCTAGTGTTTCTCGCTCTCACTGGAACCATTAGGTGTTTTGAAAACTCTTTCTCTCGTTTTGACTAGTTTAGCGGAAACATGAAATGTTAGATATCAAACAGACCAGCACTAGCTATCTACTATTACACTGAATTAGTATCGGGATTGTTTGAGATGCGAGACAGTGGAGGATTTCCTACATTTCCTTTCTGTCTCTCTTTTTTCTCTTTCTCTCATTTTTCGCCGATTCTGTCTCTATAAGAAACCATATTGTTCCTGTTTCTTTCTCGACATCATTCTTTCTAATCATCGTCTTCCTTTCACTCGTTAGATACGAATCTATACTTTTCGCGCACTCTGTTGCTCTCATATCGAAGTGAATATATCGCTAGCTCATTATTCACTACCCAGAAATTGTCAGCATGAACTAATAATCGCCCGATTTCCATATTGTCTGAAGTCTGGCCGATAGGTGGTTCAAAGAACGGTGATGGAGAGGGGTCTCAAGATGGTCAAGGCTCTTCTCAGGGCCGAAGAAAATCATGTGGGGGAGGAAGGCTAGAGATACTGGTATCACACCTCGGCATTCCATCCAATACAGTACTGTACTCGTAGTTTAGCGGCACCCACCCGAGAACAAAATTTCCTAATGAGCCTCTTTTCGAGCTCCAAAGCACTTTCCGCAGCTCAAATGATAAGATACAGGAGTTGCTCCCCCCACGCGCCCGACTCAGCTGACTCTTAAGCATAGCCCAGCTGCTTGTACCATCTCCAATGAACCCTCGAAGGAAGCAAAATATAAAACTGAAGAGCGAAGATAAACATACGGTCATGTACCTTTCCAAGACTTATACACCATTTTATGAGATCACAATTGCATACCTCACCCTCAGGAAATTCTACACGCAAAATCTCATCTCTCCTCCGTCTATGGTACAAGTAGTTATGTCCCACATCCAACGGTAAATACCGGTATCAGAATACAAGAGACATGTACAAGGTCGTGGGAATTCCTCCCGTTTAGATAGAAGCCACAGAAAAACAGTTTAGAGCAAAAAATATAAAAGAAAAAAGATAGACTGCGAAAGAGCCGAACGAGGCAGCACCCTCGGCGAGACTTGGCATGGCTTGACACCAAATATTTGGTACTCATCAATCAGAACCATAATATGCATGAATATTTCCCCGCTGAGCACTCGTCCAGTCTGCCCACTGACTTCCTACCCCGAAATTTGTTAGTATAGAGATAGAGAAAGTCTCTGGAGGCGGAGCTTAATGGCCCTACCGTAACTTATGTGAGAGTTGAGTGCCCACCAATGGGCGCCACAGTTCGCTTTGACCTGTACCCAAGTTGCCAAGCTTTAGTACGAGTACCGTCCCAGAGAGAAAAACTACCGAGGTTCGCTACCTCCAGTAAGTCTCTGATCTACGGATAGAGAAACAAAATGTCTCTAAAGCTAGGACGTTCCGGGCACTGTATAAGATGCGCAGGACCCCCTGTCTCTCATTAATTGCTATAGTCTATTAACAAGAATAACAAACACCCCAGCTAGTGCTGCTACCTAGCTCCTCCGCACAACCCGGCATAACAAACCCTCCCAAAATATCATTACCACCTGACTGATACCTCACAATTTCCTCCGCCTCTTTTTTTATTTTTATTTTACTAAGGCTGATGGATGGTATTCTATGTACTCGAGTACTGATTACTGCTGCGTACTTGTTTATTTTATGTTGGGTTAAAACGGCCTATTGCCAATTGGGCAAGGCGCATCGAGTCTCTCCCGGGAGTGTGGGGGGGGAAAGGTTTAGCCGGTCGCGTCCTTGCCTGAGGCCCATGGCTCACTCCCGGGAGCCCGTGTCTGAGAGCTACTACCATATATAGGACCATCGCCCCCGGGAGCTGGATGCATCCACGCTCGATACAACTCGCGTTCTCGCGTTGTTTGTTTTCCCACCCACCACCCCCGAGACTCATACTGCGTCCTCATTGTCATCTTGGGATATATCAGGGGCAACGGCCTCAAGCGGCAAGGGCAGTGACATCCCCCCAATGCCTCCGACAGTAGACGTATAAAAGAAGCATGATGGAAGGATGGAATTGCTAGGATGGTGTTTGGTTTTCTGACTTCTTTATATTCTCTGGTTTTTCATTTCCCTTATATTAGCTACAATCTCAATGTATTTGTTCTGCTTTGAAAAATTGGCTCACAAGCTGGTAGCTCGGGTTGGATTTTTTTGAATTTTTACCGCAGCTTCGAAGCTAGCTAAACTTAAAACTACTGTAATATAATCCCAGGTCGCAGTATTGTCCAACCCGGATCAGAACATAGCGCAACCGCTCTTAATACCAGTAGCGGGCAAGAAGATATTCAAGTAACCAAGCTACACTATAAGTACAGTCCCTTAAAAACTCTTGAGATTCTCTATCCCCAGCACACCTCTAATCAACCAAACAAGAAACAAAATGTCTCTAGAGCTAGGGCATTCCGGTTACTATGTAAGGTTCCCGCTGCTTTCTGCCTATCATTAATTGCTATTGCGCGTCGATAAAATTAACTAACACCCCAGCCAGTGCTGCAACGCAACTTGTCCGAGCACCCTACATGACAAATCCACCCAAATATATCATTACCACTCGACCGTTACCTCATAATTTCCTCTGTTTTTTTTATCAAGGACCATAGATAGTATACTAAGTAGTTATTACCGTTATATTTATATTTTTTATTTTCTTTAATTAATTTCGTTGGTCGATGGGGTGTCGATGTACTGGTATTGAGGAAGCAGCCGTCACAGGAAAAAAATTCAGTGTCTAGCGTGCTTTCATTTTCCGATTAGCCCCCTTAGTAGGCAATGTATGCGATTCTGTACTCGAGTATGTTGCGGGGGATAAATCGCGTAATGGCCAGGTAGTCGAACTAGACTAGAGCTAAACTACAAGGTAAGTTAGCTATAATCGGAAACTTCATTCGTTCATCATCCTAAAACTAACTAACCAAACATGTCTACATAAGAATAATAAAATCATCTCAATCATTCTATCGCCTGCCGCACCTATCGATCTCTCCTTCACACACGGCCCTACTTGCCTGTACACCTCGGTAATAATAATAAAAGAAAAACATGACCATAAACCCATCCGTCTATCCTTCCTTCAATCCTCCCATCTGCAAGAAACGAAATGGCGAAGGCTATTATTGCGTATTGTCCCTCATCTATCTGATTTATTTATCTTTGACAACTAAGTTACCCGCTTCCGTCACCTCTAACACTATGAACCTGCTGAACTAAACCTGCTCCAGGGCAGACGGAGATGGCGAATCATGTGAGGTTTCATGGTACGATTGACAAGGTTCCCTACCGGCACTAGTCCCCGAGCCCAATACTAACACCCATTCGTTCTCCCACTGAGCCTGCGGTACTATTCCAACTGCAGGTCCTCGGCTCCGGAACCCGAGCGCTCTTGCTAAAGCACCCCCGTATATTTAGCCAATTGAAGGACCAATTGCGGTATTAAAATGCTGTCCGATATTGTCCTATAAAAACCAACAATACAAACTTGACACCCCCCCTGACCAAAGCGATATGCGACTGCCCCTATGACACAAGCAAATACAAGCACTATTGAAAGACTTCCCGGGTCACACGATCTCACTCGACTATCATGCACTTTGTATGCTGGAACTATTATTTCACTGTCATAGCAATCCGGATATTTTTGGCCAATTCTCAAGGCATTTGGGACATCCCCATCTAGGAAATGACAAGTCATATTGACTCACATTTGTGCTAAGAATTGTTATGTAGGGCAATCTCAAGCATGTTTATTGACAGGCAAGCAAATCAACAACATTTTTCTCTTTCCCTCATTAATACGGCACCGTTAATTTGCACTTCGTCTCCTGCCTAGCCTGTGTGACCGCGGACATCTCCCGGCACAGCTGCTTCACTCGCGGGAGGTTTAAAGCCCTCGCACCCAAACAGGGAGATATCGGGAAACAACGGCAGGTGGTGAAGGCCGTTCCGGATTTTATGCTTTCCACAGTGTATGTTACTTCTCCCAAGTTTCAAATCTGCCAACTTAGTCGCCCGGAGAGGATGGTATCCCCAAAGGATGACCAGGATCAAATCCTGATGCCTGGAGAGAACCGCTATTAGTATATGCCGTTCGCCTCCAATGCCCCACTGCTCAATGACGAAGCCCTACCGCGATGGGCAAAGAGAATCCGAGGAATAATCTCCATAAATCCTCTATTTTCTCCGTAACTGAAGTGTCCATTAGGATAGGCCAGAGGTGTCTTAATGTGGGAAACAAGGGATTTACGGAAGTAGACTAAGTTATAGACTAAGAGAATTCAAGTGGAACTTAAATACTTTGTGGGAATTATATGAGATGTGACTTCCACTGCCCGGACTTCGTTCATTCACTCTAAAATCAAACTAACAGTATCGTCAGATATTACAGTAAGTAAAATACAAACACTACATCCCGATCCCTCCATAAATCACCACACCTGTCTCTATATTTCCCACATGCCCTTATTCCTCCATACACTCCCATGATAACGAGGAAAGACAGGTTGGTATAATTTATTATTAAACAACCCCCCGCACACGATCCATTTGCGTATCTCCTGAACGACCCCGATCCCTCACACTCCCGCAACAAAGTCAACCACATCCGTTCAACAAAATGGAACATTGAAGGTTGTTGATAAATTTATCGAAGATCCCGACCGCTTCCTTTCACCTTCTGCCGAGTATAGAGAATGTCTTTCTGGTACAACCATAGGCGGCCTTTTTCTATCAAGCCTCAAGGCCCTCGGAATTTAAACATGATATATCACTAGAGGTGTGCTGAGCCAGGATTATATTTCGGACCAACAAGGTCCAGAGTTTGGAAAAAGAGGGAGCAGATTCAAGGATGGATACCATTAGGAGCTCTGGTTCTGTCCTACTGTTTCGAGTATGTTGTTTTTTTAAACCATCAACTCACTTTCTATGTGCTACCGGAATGTAATTAGTAGGTTTTATTCACAGCACATATAGTTTGATAGCGACACTCTGATGGCAGGTCACTCACAACCCAATGATAATGTAACGACCCTATGATAGGTAGCTACAATCACTATCACCTCAGCCCAAATGGTATACCAAGTGGTAACCAGAGGTGGTATGGTCTAGTATAATTAGTATATACATAGCTGGTAAACCTACATCAGCAAGAAAAATCAGTTTACACCCTATGCACTCTATGCTTCTGAAGGCATCTGGAGAGAGAAATGAGGGATGAAAATTGAAAAATGATAATTTGCCAAAAAGTGTTAGCTGACTAAATAATATCCTATTCAAAGTGTCTATATTTAAAAAATGACCCCTATCGGACATAATTAACATGTCAATTTTTGCTGAAAAAGAATTGAACAAGTTATCAGGATGGGCATGGATGCCATAGGAAGACTTCAGATGTCTTCCAATGTACCACAGGCTCTTCCCAACATAAACTCTACTTCAGGATGCAGAATTTAGATTTTTTCCTGATGTAGGATAAGGCCTAGGGAATTGTTGAGTAGCCTTGAGGTACTCTACTAGGCAGGGTAACCTTTTGGGAGAACATTCGCATAAGGTCAAGAGAATTATGGGAATGTTACACAGATCTCCGAGACGACTTCTGTGGTCGACTGGAGGACTTCCTGAGCGGGTAAAGGCATGAGAGGGCAAAGTTACCCTACCTTGGGAATTTGGTTATTATGCCCATGGGTCCCAGTTACACTACTGAGGAACCCAAGTTACCCTACCTTCACCGGCAAAGTCATCCTAGAACTTAGAGGTCAATTGCCTCACATTCTATGGGCTCTTAGATGTTCTTGGGCGCACACGCATCTGCGCAGGGAGGCCCCACGCCTGTGTAAGGGTGGCCCGAACATACTATTGAACTTGGGCAGGTTTAGCTAACACCCCCCTCTTGCCCCAGCGTTGGGACGGCGCGTCATAGGCAGACGGCGCTGTAGTTGTTCGTTTGCTAGTTAAAAGAGGTCATTGGAGCAGCTGCTGTAACACCGTATAAGTCGTCGCCGTCCATCCGACTGAATGTCGTTCGCAGGATATATAAGGGGAGTATAGGTAACCGCCAAAATGGGGGTCGCCCATATCTGGTCTCTCGGGCATCTAGGAGGCTATTCTAGCCTACGGGTTGTAGGGTAGTCTTCCTAGTGGTACTCAGGTAGTCTCAGAAGGCCAGGGTGCTTTCGAGACAAATATCTCAGTAACCAGCCCGGACCTTCTCCTCTTGATTTGTAGCATTACCCTGGGTTGTTATTGGACTCTAGAGGTATGAGTCTTATCACGGTAGAGTATGTCCCGAGAGGAGGGCTATGGGTAGCACCCACTTATCCAACCATCGGCTACATCTCACCGGGGGAGCTTGCATGTCAATTTATCACATTGGATAGCCGCGTAGATTAAATGATGAACTGCATAGCTTGTATAGACAAAACTACCACTGGGCCAGTGAGTCCACCACCTAGGTATTGATTCCGGTTGTTGTCATAACAGTTAGCCACTGGTATGACTTCGATAGGAAGAGTTTTTCACCTACGGTTGTATTGGAGATGCATTGCAGAAACTAATATGCTATTGACGGAGTTATGTGTACCCGAGTTGGTCCGACACTTCCGGCAGGATAAATCCTGATGGAGGGTAGACATCGGACAGACCCTGAGCAGGACAGGGTACTCGCGCAAAGGTCGGAAGTAGTGGTGAATGTCAAAGGCTCAAATCTGATATCTACTTAAGTTTAAGCATTTGACATTCTACTTTGACAGCCAACTTTTCCACGAGAGAACTAAATTGAGTGAAGCTTCGAGCTTAACTATAGTACGTTTTACAGTTGATTCTTCTGAATTATTTTACCTCATATTCATCTTCTACATTGCGTGTTTGGTGCGGTCGCAACCTTAGAGTTCACCTCTCTATAGGGTGCCCCCGTTACAGTATATAGTTAAGCGCACTCGCTTAACTCTCTTCTGAGAATTGTTGTTTTAGCCACAGTTTGGACATTGTTTAATTACGAGTCGCTTGTCTGGTACAAGAAGCATGGAGTGGAAAGAACAATGTCTTCAACTATGGCTGTGTCCCTGTAACGGGGGCACCCTATAGAGAGGTGAACTCTAAGGTTGCGACCGCACCAAAACTCAAAGTAGAAGATAAAGATAGAGTAAATAATTCACGAAGAATCAAAAACGGTTAAACTTAATATCGTTAAGCTGAAAGCTTCCCTCAATAAGTTCTCTCGAGGAAAAGTTGGTTCTCAAAGTAGAATGCCAAACGCTTAAACTTAAGTAGATATCAGATTTAAGCCTTTTGACATTCACCACTACTCCGACCTTGTGCGAGCACCCTGTC
>Ga0307509_10000934_pt1 | contig 50039 bp, 45 predicted proteins | sample 10_EM_MG_FD_202245 | JGI IMG/M metagenome (GOLD analysis project Ga0307509, IMG submission 202245) | Populus trichocarpa ectomycorrhiza microbial communities from riparian zone in the Pacific Northwest, United States - 10_EM | ecosystem: Host-associated > Plants > Roots > Unclassified | place... | reverse complement strand
AGCCTAAATTAGCTCTCCTCTCTTTTCTCAATTGATATCACCTTGTTTGGTCCAATTTGGTTAAGAATTGGTTGAGTTGTTACATTTTTTAGTTGTGGTTGTCATGGTTGCCATGTGTGACACTTCTAGGTGCTGTGACACTTCCCGGTGGTTGACGTACAAGTTTCGGGAATTTTGAAAATGTTCCAAACAATCGCAGACACTAGGCCCGTATTTATATGTGTTGATGCACTCGACGAATGTTTGCCGGAGCATCGGATGGTGGTTCTTAAATCCTTAAGCCAGATTCTGCAGAGGTCTCTGGATACACGCATATTTATGACCGGAAGACCTCACGTGCGGAGTGAGGTGGAGAGGGAGTTGGGTACAGCGGCAACGTTCATATTTGCACGGGCTACGCAAGATGGTGTGTTTAGGTTTCTGAGCGAGAAGCTCAGGAAGGACACAATGCCGAATATGATGAGCAGCACATTGGAGGAAGATATTATGAAAAGCATTCCCGCAATAAGTTCAGAAACGTATGTTGAAACGAGGCTAAGGTTGAAACTACCCCAAATCAATAATTGACGTATTTGACCTAGATTTCTGCTAGCCTCTCTTCACATCGAAGCAATCCTCAGAGGTACCACCGTCGCTCGGCGGAGAAAAATACTCAAGTCAATAAAAGATGGGGCAGAGTTAGGGGATGCATACGGTGCGACGCTAGACCGTATCAGGGCTCAGGATGAGGAAAAGGCGAAACTTGCGATTGCCGCCCTCACATGGGTCTGTCATTCGGAAAGACCACTACAGGCGGGTGAGCTCTGCCATGCGCTCGCAGTGGAGATAGGAACAACGAATTTTGATCCCGAAAATGTTCCTTCGATCAGCACATTGCTCGACTGCTGCCAAGGCTTAATCGCAGTCGACCCGGAGGCTTCGATTGTACGCTTAATCCACTATACGGTTCAAGAGTACCTTTGCAGTCATCCTAGTCTGTTCAGTAAACCCCACTCGATACTTGCAGAAACCTGCCTAACCTATATGAACTCACACCAAGTCAATCACCTCGCATCCCATTCTCTCCCTGACCATAAAAGCATCCCATTCTTCAAATATTCTGCGAGATATTGGGGAACACATGCGAGCAAGAATCTCTCAAGAAATGTGAAGACGCTTGCGCTGAACCTATTGAACCGGTACGAAAGGCACATATCCGCGGTATCACTTCAGGAGCAAGTCCTATATCCTAGATATAGCGGACTCATCACTCCCTCCCCGCTCTTCTCTGGGCTGCACTGCGCATCGTTCTTCGGGATTGTTGAACTTGTGACAATACTGATAAATGCCGAAGGCTGCAAGATCAACCGACAAGACTGTAGGGGTGGTACACCGCTCGCGTGGGGGGCGAAAAATGGACACGAAAGAGTCGTCAAGGTATTGCTAGAACGGGAGGATGTAGATCCTAACCTCCCGGATAAGGGTGATCGAACACCACTCTCGTGGGCTGCTCTCAAGGGACACGAGGGGGTGGTCAAGTTATTGCTGGAACGGCAAGATGTCGACCCCAATCGCACGGATAAGGACGATCTAACACCACTCTCCTGGGCTGCGTGTAAGGGACACGAAGGGGCGGTCAAGCTATTGCTGGGCAGAAAAGATGTCGACCCTAATCGCCCAGATAAGTACGGTGGTACCCCTCTCTCCTATGCTGCTGAGCAGGGACACAGAGGAGTGGTCAATTCATTGCTGGAACAGGAAGATGTTGACCCCAGCCGCCCGGATAAGGATGATCGAACACCTCTCACGTGGGCTGCTTGTAAGGGACACAAAGCGGTGGTCAGATTATTGCTGGAACGGAAAGATATTGACCCCAATCACCTAGATAAGACTTACCAAACACCACTCATGTGGGCTGCCGTTAGGGGACACAAAGGAGTGGTCAAGTTATTGCTAGAACGGGAGGACGTCGACCCCAACCGCCTGGATAAGGGTGATCGAACACCACTCCTATGGGCCGCTCTCAAGGGACACGAGGCGGTGGTGAAGTTATTGCTGGGACGGGAAGATGTCGACCCCAATCGCCCCAATAAACGTGGCGGCACACCGCTCTCCTATGCTGTTAGGGAAGGACATGGCAGAATCGTGCAGCTGCTGCAGCTCGCAAATCTCTTGAAGCCCCCAATGCGCAGCCCCCACACCGGCAATGACGCAACTAAAAAGAAGTAGAAGCACAAGGCGCTCTATTGAATCTGTTCAAATCTCATGTGATTCTCCCCTTTTCAGTACAGCCTTCCTCAACCTCCAGGAGCAGGGTTCCGAATGGTCGGCGGAAGACTGGACTGGACTAGCTAGTCAGGTCGAAAGTCAAGTCTAGTCCAATGGTGGAAATTAGACCGACTGGACAGTCAGGATTATGGAAACCGACTTGACCAAGACTGGTCTGACCAGGCCTGCCAAGCAATACAATGTGCTATTTTTATCACTATATATTACTTTCAAATAAAGCTTTTCTTAATTAAACTTATTGTTTCCATGGGTTATATGGTGGAGATAGTGCCTCGCTTAGATTAGGGGTGGCGAAAATAGGTTCTTGAGTATCGAACATTTTTTGGTTCACTAAGTGAGTGATATAACATGACCACATGCCACAATACCTGTATTGGATGCGACTTATCCATCAGGTAATCGTATTTCCACCGCATATCATCCTCTCCAGGATATTCTATCAACTTGTATTGAGGGGCTGTTGATTCATAGCGTGACAAGCGACTTTAAGATCCTAGTATAGCTATACTTCTATTCTTAGCGAGTGTTGGGCTTGGTGCTATTTAGACTCATGCGATCTTTTTATAAAGACTGGTCTGGGACCAGTTCAAACCGGACCGGACCACCCAAGTTAGTCGGGTCCGGTCATCGCCATCACCAGGACTGGCCAGCCAGGTCCCGCCTCCAAGACTTGACCGGTCGGACTATTCGGAACCCTGCCTGTGAGGCCTTAGATGAAGATCGCCTACACGGTTTATGCTCCTGGGAAGCTCTCGGCACATGTCTGCATACTTTCTCCAGTCCGCTCACGCTCCGCTTCGTCCCCCAAATACGCATCCAGCGCTGCTTCCCTAAAGGGGGCTTAACCATTGTGATAATCTCTGTTCGTGGCTTCCTACTAGAGATGGACACTCTCAGATCACGGTCGAGTTTTGCTCGGCTACTGTATGCCAAATCACCTCAATCACTAGAATCTCTCGATCACGATTTGAGCGAGCTTAGGATCCACGATCTGCTCGAGTTGGCATGTCATGGGTAATTCCCGATCATAGACAAAGGTAACTTACCCGACTGTGCTCACCAAACGCGATCATGATGGATCACTCTCCCTCCTGCTCCAGGCTCCTTATGCCTACCGAAGCCCGGGTTGGATTAGGGGTGTATGAGGGAGGAATTTTGGGAAGAATTATCAGGCGAGGGGGGGCTTGCGGGGCAGATGGTAAAAGTGCCGCAGAAAGCGATGTGCAGAAGGGCTTAGTTGTTATGGATTAGTTGTTGGTAAAAAGGCACCTTCCCTGTTAAGCTGTAGATAACCGAATACAGGATATGGGATATGTAAAATAGGAAATGCAATTCCAGCAAACCCGAGAATCAAGGTCCGCTTGCCAATGATATTCTGTGACGTAAGTAGCCCGGAAAATACTAGAGTGAAGTCGATAATAATCCATTCCCAAATTATACTCCAGCTCAAGTCATAATAGATCACTCGATCATGATCTACACGCTTTGTTAGAAAAATTGCTTCGATGTGACGAAAGTATTTCTAGCAGACAGTAGTGCCAGTGGAACTTAAATACTAGTTGGCTCTGTAATAGATACTTCTTACAGGTATAAATACCTTACGCCCGTACCCAAGTAGCAATGCAGAAGAGACATCGATCAATTCTTGTCCTTCCTCTACAAACTACATTGTTCTCTCAGTTGACCCATCTTTACTTTCGCTTCGCGCGCTTCCTGGTGGACCAAAAATTCCGACACTTTTGATCGATCATTAAGTGATGTGCTCCTCCCCATCAGATCATAGTCGAGCATAACCCCATTGATCTGCTCGATCATGCTTGTGTCCATCACTGACCTAGAGTGTTAAGATATAATGCTTTAAGTAGAGTCTTAGATCGGGAAATCGTCACTTTTACTCTTTTTCTAGGTGGGCCCCGGCAGACTAGTCGGGAACCGCGAAACCTCCGGGAGCATATAGGGGAATAGAATGAGACTGTTGCTCCATCCAAGACTACAGAAAAAATAGCTTGGAGATTGGGCGAGAATCTGGTCAGAGTTAAGAGAATCGAGAGGAGAAGCAGAAAGACTACAAGAGCTAACTCTTTTTAATATTGTAGTTCAGTAGTATTTTTAGTTTTGGCTTCAAGCCCGCTAGGGTGTGATGTATTTTAGTGTGTTTGCCCCTGAAGTCCCCTGTATATAAGGTATCATACTATAGCATTTGACTTTTCAGCCTTGTAGCAGGTTGTCTTACAATTGGCAGATGGAGGTGTCTTGTATGGCAATGTTAAGTACTATGTCAATGAATAGCTACAGATCAAGCTCCGCACAGGAGGGCTGGAAGTTAGTGGGAATTCATAATTCCCACAGTCTATCAAACGATCACGCATGGAATCTAATCGATTAGGCTGTGGCTTTCTGCTCCCACTCTTGGCCCACCTCCTTTCCCCGGGCCTATGATTAGGTACCTTGAACATTACAGCTTATGATTGGCACTCACACCCCATCAGCACAAAGCGCTGTAGGATCGTTGTACCTCAGATATGGCAAAATATTATCCCAGCTTTGTATGAAGGGCCATCTAAAGAAGCGGGAGGTCGTTTCAAATTTCAATGGGAAAAAGTAATGAATGAAGATGACTGCATAATTTAATCAGGGAGGGAGAATCGCCCTAATATGAATTGCTTGGGGTCCGCTTACAGTATCTTAGATGATACTCGGGCCCAGGTTGCGGTGCGCGGTCGCAACCCCCGCATGTTCGCAGGCTCACAACCGGGGGCACTCCTACAGAGTCCCTGACAGCTCAACGTCACATTAGAGCTCAACATCACTTTGTGGCTGAATGTAATCCGAGCAATGTATTAAATATACTATTCAGTACCACATATGTTTTTACAACCTACCTAGCTACTTAATACCAGTAATTAATAGCTTAGCTGTTTTCTTGAGCAATAAAGTTACATTAACCAAAGAGCCATGTCAAGCCACAAAGCTAAGTTGAGTCACAAAGTGATGTTGTGCTGTCAGGCACCCTGTAGGAGTGCGCCCGGTTGTGCGCCCGCGAAAATGCGGGGGTTGCGGCCGCACCCAGCAACCTGGGCACCAGTAACTCCTGGGCGGCAATTAGCCAGCAGCATGCAGACCGATCCATGTTTAAAATAGCAATCCACGCCAGGATAGAGAAGGGCTCACTAGGTAGTCTCTTCGGGTATCATACGAGTACAGTCTCCACCGTACCCACGGCGAAACTGGAATGGTGGCGAACAGGGGTATTTTCGTGGGCAAAAAGTGAATCATAGAGGTTAGGGTTACGAAAAACTACTGGTAATTAATCCCTGTTCGCCACCAGTCCAGTTTCGCCGTGGGTACGGTGGAGACTGTACTCTACAGTACGGTACCGAGTACACGTACCTTACGCGATACTCGTAATGGGAGCTGCATCATGTATTTGAACCAGAAATAAAATACACATGATATAAATAATAATAAAAACTTTACCCGAGTACCAGTGGTTCATTCTAAGACAAGATTTGGGCTGCTACTGGGTGGCGCTCAAATAAGTTTGGCGTCTCCTTCTACAGAGGCGATCTGGCGAGAGAACTATGTTTCCGGAACAGGCAAACATTCATTCTGGTTGATTAACAGTAGGTTAATTCGCCAAGACTAGTATTTCTGTAGGTTAATATATTGGCAAATATCAATTAACTGTTGCTCCCAAGGAGGTTAACAGTCATTCACCTATCCTGGACTTTCTCCTTATAACTGGCCAAACTTTAGACCCCAACATCTCTATGAAAATTTGAGATATTTCTATTTTGTCTATTAGTGTGTAGAGGGTCACCCACTCTATCACCTAATAGAGCGATAATTCTCATTAGACTTGTGATTGAAAATCCTTTCGTGGTTGAACTCCGGCTACAGGGTTCCCTCACCATTCGTACCGTACCACGCAACCAGGGTATTTTTGCCACATGTTTAGGGCGATTGATTAGATGGTCTTCAGGCAGCCATGAGGCTCCACAAAAAGCCTCCCTTTTCTTCAGCCCTTAGGAATATAGGTATTCAAGTACCTCCATCCATCGTCTCCAATATCCTAAACCGAGAAGAGCGAAAATGTCCCAATCATTCAGTAATAATATCGGCTCTTTCAACACGACAAAGATTAACTTTAGTGTTACTGATGGCCGACCTAATATCCTCGCATGGCTATCCCCACTAGACCCCAAGTTGCGGCACCACGATATCCAAGGCCGCCGGGTCGAAAATGTTGGGGAATGGCTTTTACAGACTGAAGAGTTCAGAAGCTGGTACGCCGGCAGCGAGGGAGGCGAATCCGATAACACAGTTTTGTTCTGCTATGGAGATCCGGGGGTTGGAAAAACCTATATTAGGTAACAAGGGCAAACTAAGGAATTGAAGAAAAAGGGCAAGTACTGACAAGCGGTGATGTTAGCTCATTGGTGATAGACAACTTGGGTGACTGGGCAAGAGGGCAGAACGCCACCATTGCGGGTTTTTATTTCGACTTTGCCGTCCAAAACGAGCAGTCCCCCGCGAGCATGCTAGGTTCCGTGTTGAAACAGCTAGTTTGCGGACAGGAAATCCCGGAGGAAGTATCACGAGCATACCAAGACCAAGAGAATGTCATTGGCGGGAGGGGACCGCGACTCTCTGATATTGTGAAGATGTTACAGAGTACCTCTTCCAAAAAGCCCACATTTATATGCATCGACGCCCTGGATGAATGTGTTGCGGGACATCGAGTCAAAATTCTCGATTCGTTAAATCAAATCCTACAAAAGTCTCCGGGTACTCGGGTATTCATGACTGGGAGGCCGCACATTCTACCCGAGATCGGAAGGCGTCTTGCGGAAAGAGTAACAAGCGTATCCATAAGTCCCAAGAGAGATGATATCATTGCATATCTTCATAGCAGATTGGCCGAGGACACAATCCCGGATGCAATGGACTCTACTCTAGAGGCAGACATCTTGAAGAAAATTCCTGAAGATATTTCGGAAATGTGGGTAGAAGCACTAGCGAAGCTACCTCAAGATATCCACTAACTGAGCTTTAGATTCCTTCTAGTCTCGCTGAACATCGATGCGATCCTGCAAGAAACCACAATCTATCACAGGCGACAAAAGCTCAGCTCAATGACCGATGGTTTGGGGTTGGAGGGTGCTTACGGTGCAACGTTGGGCCGGATAAAGGGACAAGGGGGAGAGAAGGCGAGGCTTGGCATGGCCGCTTTGATGTGGATCTCTCACTCGGAGCGGCCCTTGGAGCCTGATGAATTGTGTCACGCTCTAGCGGTTGAGATAGGGTCGCCGAATCTCAATAGCGATAATGTCCCTTCAATAGGGACAGTGCTAGCCTGTTGTCAAGGACTTGTTGCCGTTAACAAGGAAGCTTCGACTGTCCGGTTAATCCACTTTACCCTTCACGAGTACCTCCGAGCTCAACCCGAGCTTTTTGATACAGCTCACTCGACAATAGCAGAAACATGCCTAAGTTATCTGAATTCCCGACAAATCAAGGCTCTTTCGACCGGTCCCTCTCCCGATCTCCAGGGTACGCCCCTTCTCGAATATTCTTCTCTATATTGGGGAATACATGCAAGACGGGACCTTTCAGATTGCGCGAAATTACTTGCACTAAAGTTATTCGACGACTACAATAACCACATATCAATCGAAATCCTTCTCGAAGCACAAGATCCGTACTCGAATTTTGGGGATTCCGATGGACCCACCCTATTCAGCGGCCTACACTGTGCATCAGTCTTCGGCATCGTTGAGATGGTAGCCTACTTGGTGGAGGTGGAAGGTTGTGATATCAACCAAGAAGACTGTCTGGGTAACCCACCTCTCATGTGGGCTGCATGGCATGGGCACGAGGGAGTGGTGAAAATACTACTCGGACGCGACGACGTCAGCCCCGACAAACCAGGAAACTACGGCCGAACACCAATCTGGTGGGCTGCTCTGGATGGGCGCGAGGGAGTGGTGAAAATGCTACTCGAACGGGGCGACGTGCACCCAGACAAATCGGACGACGACGACCAAACACCGCTCTCTTGCGCTGCTGAGTATGGGCACGAAGGAGTGGTGAAGATACTACTCGCACGAGCCGACGTCAGCCCCGATAAATCAGATAACAATGGCCGCACACCGCTCTTTGCAGCTGCCTCGGGCGGGCACGAGGGAGTGGTGAAAATACTGCTCGAGCGGCACGACGTGAACCCCGGAAAACCAGATCAGTACGACCAAACACCACTCTCGTGGGCTGCTGTGAATGGGTGCGAGGGAGTGGTGAAAATACTACTCGAACGGGACGTTAATCCCGACAAGCAGGATCGCACTGGTCGAACACCGCTCCACCGCGCTGCCGAGAAGGGGCACGAGGGAGTGGTGAGAATACTGCTCGAACGGGACGACGTTAATACCGACAAGCAGGATTGCAATGGTCGAACACCGCTCAGTTGCGCTGCCGAGAATGGCCACGAAGGGGTTGTGGAAATTTTGCTCCAACGGGAGGACGTTAATCCCGACAAACCGGATAACGCCAGCTTCACGCCGCTCCGTCACGCTACCGAGAATGGGCGCCAGGGGGTTGTGGAAATTCTGCTCCAGCGGAAGGACGTCGACCCCTCTAAACCAGATAACCACGGCGAAACACCACTCTTCGGTGCTGCTTGGAATGGGCACGAAGGATTGGTGAAAATGCTACTCGAACCAGTGTTCTCAGCCGTCCGGGGCCCCCGTAGGGCCCGGCGGGGGGACTGCCAAGACCCCCGGACGAGACGGGACGGCAAAATGTAGTCCGTCCTCGTCCTTTAATTCCCAGGACGGCCGTCATTAGCAAGGACGACGAGCCCCACGACCTGAGACAACTTCTGCCAGGGGACGGCAGGTAACTACATAGGACCGCCGGGGACGGCGGGGGACGGTGGGGGACGGCGGAAAACAGCGGAAAGCATCGGAAAACAGCGGAAGATGGCGGGGGACGGCAGGGGACGGCAGGGGACGACAGAGGACGACAGAGGACGACAGAGGACGACAGAGGACGACAGAGGACGACAGAGGACGACAGAGGACGACAGAGGACGACAGAGGACGACAGAGGACGACAGAGGACGACAGAGGACGGTGTGGGACGGTGGGGGACGACACAATGCCGTCCGTCCTGGTCCTTGGCTCTTGCTTGTCGGGCAAGTTCAGGAAAAGACGGGACGGGACGACGAAATGTCGTCCGTCCTCGTCCTTGCCCAGGACGGACGGACTGCCCCGTTGCGAACACTGACTCGAACGGGATGACGTCAACCCCGATAAACCCGACAACGACGACCAAACACCACTCTGGTGGGCTGCTCTGGCTGGGCGCGAGGGAGTGGTGAAAATTCTACTCGAACGGGACGACGTCGACCCGGACAAGCCTAACAACAACGACCAAGCACCCCTCTTTAGTGCCGCGTTGAATGGGCACGAGGGAGTGGTGAAAATGCTACTCGAACGAGACGACGTCAACCCCGACAAACCAGATAACAGTGGCCTCACACCACTCGGCTGTGCGGCCCGGAATGGGCAGGTGGGAGTGGTGATAATACTCCTCGAGCGTCACGACGTGAACCCCGACAAACCAGATAGCCACGGCCGAACACCGCTCTGGCGCGCTGCCCTGGCCGGGCATGAGCAAGTGGTGAAAATGCTACTCGAACGGGACGACGTCGACCCGGACAAGCCAGACAACGACAACCAAACATCCCTCTTTGGTGCCGCTCTGAATGGGCACGAGGGAGTGGTGAAAATTCTACTCGAACGGGACGACGTCGACCCGGACAAGCCTAACAACAACGACCAAGCACCCCTCTTTAGTGCCGCGTTTAATGGGCACGAGGGAGTGGTGAAAATGCTACTCGAACAGGAGCACGTCAATCCTGACAAACCAGATGACTACGGCCGAACACCACTCTTTGATGCTGCCCGGAATGGGCATGAGGGAGTGGTGAAAATACTGCTCGAGCGCAACGACGTGAACCCCGACAAACTAGATGACTACGGCCGAACGCCGCTCTTTGGCGCTGCTTGTAATGGGCACGAGGGAGTGGTGAGAATGCTACTCGAACGGGACGACGTCAACCCCCACAAACCAGATAACTACGGTCAAACACCACTCTGCTGGGCTGCCCAGCAAGGCAACGCGGGGGTGGTGGCGCTACTGCAGCCGCGAGGCCTGCCGGTGCGACTCGAGATTTTCATTACATTTTCTATTATTATTGCCCTCCTGTTGTAGATCATCTCACCCACCCCTGTTATTCATTTACCTCTCTTTTTACAATCTCTTTTGTCCCCTTTCCTCCATTCTAAAGTATAGACATGAGGGTTGTTTAGACATAGAGCAGAAAATACAGTACTATGATAGCTCAGAATCATTCCTCCGGCACAATGTTTTACACTAAGTCCAACCAAAAATAGACATCTCCAAACCGACAACCCCCAACGCTACCTCCTGAAAACACTCTGAGCCCCCCCGCCAGCGAGGCAATCACTGTACACTTAAATCTCTAGAAGTCCAGGGGGTCAAATCTACGTTTATTATTCATGGTTGTTGTTTAGGCCAATGTGATTGTGACTTAAATTTTCGTATTGGCTCAATACAAAAAAACACCTGGAAACCGATCTTTTGCGCTTTAAATCACGTTTTCTCCACTCCTTTGTAAAACTTAAAATTCTGTAACATCTTGCGTGTTCCCTACAGGCTTGCTAATGTACTACCAAATTTTGGCGCATTCTCATAGACATTGTGCTGCGAGAAAGGGTGAAGGTGAGTACATTTGGAATAAAAAAAGGCACTAGACGAGAGGTTTTCGGGTGGGTACTCCGTGAAGTGCAAGCGTTTCTAATATTCGTGGGGAGCGACGCCAAAGCTACCATAGCTGTTAACTAAGGCACAGTGGTGACTGGTTCGCATTAGTCTCTGGGCACGGTTTTGTGAAGGCTATGTATATGACATTGACCTCTAGTCCGAGCTTACTGTAGAGATGAGGTTGCCAGGACAGACACGTTTGTCTTGCTCACCAAGGAAAATCACACACCAAAGAATACTTTAGCTCCGGAATTAGCTCACATGCTATGATCGCCACATCATAACCAGTAAAACTCCTTACGCAGCCGGCCTCTTCACCTTGGCTCAGATTCAGATTGCTGGCATGGCGAATGACCCCGAGAGCAGCACTCAGCATGCGCTTCTATATTTCCTTCTATCCACGCAAGCTCAGTTTGTTCCCCAGATACTCTTCCCTTATTGCTTCCCCAAGCGCTCAACAACTGCTGTATTCCCTGCCAGTGCCCCTACGGTACTCAAATGCTCGATCGATACTAGAGTATATTCCTCCCTACATTTCTAAGGTATAAGCGAGTTTCACTAGTTTATACCGGCATACCTCAAGTGTCCCACCCTAACTCACCAAGAATGATCAAACGAGCTACACTCCCGTTGGATATCGGCTTATAATATTTTACGAGCAAGGCTGAAGGGATATTTCATCCTCCCCTCATCTCCTTTTAACACCACAACCCCCCCCCCCCCCTTCTCAGGGCATTCCACCAAATGCCTAGGTCGGGTGCCCCGCACCCATACAATCTCCCCAGCCCAGCCACCCAGGGAAAATCCCGTTAGGTCCAGGAGAATGAGTTCACCGAGTGATCTTCCATGACTGCAGGGCGCTCGACAACTCGAGCACAAGTGGAAAGCTGTTTCGCCAGCCAGAGCCTCTTGCGACCCTTAATTTATTAGCGAGATTTCTCAAGAATTGGACTACTTAGTTGTGCAGCGGAAGATTGTTCATTAAGTTCGCTAGCTAGCTAAGGGGAACAGGAACGGTATATGTACTGTATACACTATCGTGATAACGCAAGTCATGATGTGGAATACCCACCTCCACGCACAGCTCCATATACGGTAAGCAATAGTGAGTAGGAAGCTCAAGTAAATTTCGCGTAGTATGATACCTCAAACTCAGAGGGCTATTTCTCAACAAGATTTGATAACAAGGGGAGGGGGTTGGTGGAGACATCTGATAACCTAGAATTGGCTTGACCCTAGAATGCTGGTCGTTTGGATTACTCCCTGAATCAAAAAGTCCGCATCCACCCTAAACCGGGCAAACCCCCGCGACAACCTCTCACCCGCACCACTTATACGATACAACTTCGGCAATTTCTACGATTATGGGATCTCTAAAGAACACCAGTGGTAGGTCTATAGTAGGAAACAAAATAAGCTTTCTATAATATGTTTTTTCTTTTAAAATTCATTTAGTTGGGATCAATTTGTTGCATCGAGGGTTTATGAGGTTCAGGGTGGATGCGGACTTTTTGACCGGGGGGAGTATAACCCAGCCAAAAAAAAAAAGATGCATATCTCCACCGGGACTTGGGCAAGCATCTGGATAACCGACCTATAATATTGGAACTGGCTCTCCTGGTAAGGGTATTTGGACTTTTCCTTCTGTTTAGTCTCGGTTTAAGTGACAGCTAGTTTCCTAGCGATTTCTCCTCTAGGATCACGGGCGGGGGGTTCTTGGGTTAAGTTCGGCTACCCCAGCTCCTACGGCACCACCGGTGCAACCCACGCACTGCTCGCGGAATACGACATTCTGAGGCGTGAGGGTACTGTAGCAAAATATCGTTCCGGGTAGCTCTCTGTTTTCTATCCGTAGATATATGAGTTAGCTGTTGAGCTCAAATCGCAAAGAAGTGCGATATCAGTTGATTAGGTGGTATTTTTTACGCCGCTCTCTAGGAAGAGCTGCTTGAGCCAGCTACTAGCACGGAGCGAAGACATTTCAACACGTATAGAATTGAGGTAGGTTGAATTTGTGAGTGCTCCATCCGAAACCCAGAAAAAATAACGTGAAGACCTAGCAAGAAACCGATCAGAAGGGTTAAGAGAGGGACGAGAAAAACCATAATAACCAACGCCATCCGGTATCGCAACCAGGCCTCATGGTGAAAGAAGGATCGGCGAGGTGGCCTCCTTACACCAAAATTTGCATGCCTGCCTGGTTCCACGTGCACTCGAGTACATGAAATGATACTCCTTCCAGTGTCCCTACCTGAGCAGCGTTCCCCGGCTTGAGTTGTGTAACCTTGAAGTTGGACATGTATCCACGGGGGTCATAATAACGCGACTGGGGGTAGGTACCCAGCGTTTCAACGCATGTACCTCGACTCAAGACAATACGAAATGATAATAACAATATAGACACAAAAATAATAATAAAATCTGTAGAAGCAAATAAGTGCCGCACCACTCACCAGTGTTTTTCCTCTCAGGCATGCTCCGGGCTAGACTGCAGAACAAATCAGAGCTCAATAGCCTAGACTATTAATGTACCGGTAGTGAGAGTTTTGTCGGTGATGAATTAGCTATGTGGAGTTGAGTAGGGCATCAGTTGCAACGCTGGCTATAGCGTTGTTGGCACTTGAAGTGCCTTGTGCCATGCCAATGTGCCCGGCACGGCACAACGATGTGCCAGAGTGTGGTGAGATTGGCCGATGGCACAACCTTGAACAATTCTATTGTCGTGGACCAGTTTGTGCAATTGAGGAAGCAAATACTGGAGTTCTTCGGCCCAGTGAGGGCTTACAAGGATGCAAATGGGGGATAGTCACTGTGAATTGGGCTTATAGGGAGTTTCTGCTTTTTTTCTTCTTACAAAGTCATTATATTGGTACGTATATTGCCTGGGCACTACATTGTGCCGTGCCGGGCACATCGATTTGGAGGGTTGTGCCATGGCACAAACTCTGGTAACTTCGTGCCAACAACGCTAGCTGGCTACCTACCCCCGGTCGCGTAATTATGACCCCCGTGGATATGACGTCGGTTAGCATCTCCAGCAGCCCCTTGAGCCTCACGTAATTTGAACCCTAACCCTCCTCAAGGAAGCCGGATGCCGGCAGAAGGCTTCCCACAGTGTACCAATTTGCATTCGCAAATCCACCTCTCCTCAAACAATTACTTTCAATACGACTCAGGGCGGTGCACACGCCCAGAGCACAAGTTTGCATAATTTCGGGCCCAGTGCAAAGACCAAACCTCTCATCCTCATCCGAGCCTCACTTACACCCCGCTTCACCCCGCATCCCACCATCACCACATTCACCACCAACAATGTCTCCCCGAAAAATTGCTGTGATCGGCTACGGATTCTCTGCCAAAATATTCCATATCCCCTTCATCCAGCACAATTCGAAACTAACACTCTCGGCAATCATTCAGCGAAATCCGACGCCCGGGAATGACGCCGCGAAAGATCATTCGGATGTTAAAGTCTACAGGTCCATGGAGGAGTTTTACGAGACCGACAGCGAATGCGAGCTCGTTGTTATAACTACGAGCAATGACACCCACTTCCGGTATTGTAAGGAAGCGATCGAGAACGGGAGGGACATTGTTGTTGAGAAGCCGTTTACAATTAATAGTGTTGATGCGGAGGAATTAATGAACTTGGCGAAGGAGAAAGGAGTTGGAATTAGCGTTTATCAGAGTAAGCCCCCTTTCCACCTCCTATAGTTCCAAGGGCTAAGGAATGCCACTACGTAAAGATAGAAGATTCGACTCCGACTTCCTTACCCTTGCCAAAGTGCTTCCGAAGGTTGGGGAGCTCGTTTCTCTTGAGACGCACTTCGATAGATATAAGCCTGATACAACCCCCGACGCCTCCAAGCCTTGGAAGTCCGCACAGGTCCCCGGAAATGGTACCCTCTTCGACCTCGGTGTGCACCTCTTAGATCAAGTCGTTCACCTTTTCGGTATGCCCCAGCGCCTCTTTGGTGATGTCCGTGACGAGCGTGGTTGCAGCATAAACCCATCAGCAACCTGGGGGCAGGAAGGCTTCGTCGATGATTTCTTTACGGCAACACTATACTACTCCTCCACCTCCCAACGCAAAAAGCCGTTCACGGTGCGGGTGGAAGCTTCCACACTGTCCTGTCAAACACCACAATTAAGATTTGTGCTCAGGGGCCTGGATGGCAGTTGGATTAAACACAACCTGGATACCCAAGAGGCACAGTTGAAGGCCGGGAGAATGCCGGGGACCAGAGGATTTGGAGTTGAGGAGGAGAGTCATTTTGGAAAGCTAGAGTTGAAAGACGGGAGTGTTGAACGGACAGTCGCAGAAGTGGGTGATTATGGGAGGTTTTACAACGAGATTGCGGAGGGGGGTATCGCGGTTCCAGCGGAAGAGGCGGTGAGGGTTATTAGGCTAGTAGAGTTGATTGGAGAGAGTAGTCGGTTGGGCAAAGTTTTGGACATCCCGGCTTAATGAATGGAACGCCATATGCGTCGTAAGAGGTTCAGACTCCGGATAAAAGGCCACTTTTACCGCCAACCAAACACAATCGTGTATGATATGAATTATTTCGAGGAATTAAAAGGGAAGATTACCCACACAAGACAGGGACCTAGCGCCAGGAACCGTAAGCCCTCAAAATTAACTCTTTTAGACGACGGCCCTCTGGCCCCCACCCGAGATGCGCTTCTACAGTATCTGCTGCTATCATACCTCCCCTCCCCAACCAGTGCCCGAGAGCCTCATAGTAGCGAGGTCCTTCAGCCCAACTTCCGCAAGACAACACCGCCCGTGGTGCCAATAACCCCAACCCCAAGTTTGCTTTAAAATCCACCCCCGCTTAAAGTTTCCCAGATTCAGTGATCAATTGGTCAGGATGTTTCCTTATCGCATGTTACTCTCACCGTTTCGCTCACCCTATCCCAGCGCGCTACCAGTACAATGTGCTTGTACTCTAAAACCTCAATTCATCCTGCTAACCAAACAAACCTTCGAACTCACCCCAACTGAAAGCCGCATGCTGCAGGTACAACTCTTTCCGGCACAATTGCCCCATCCTTTCGTCCACTAACATTTTAAAATTCATCCAGAAAAAAAACAAAGAGGGGCACCTAATACTCTCACCCCATTCCGCCCAAACAATTTGAACTTATGATACTCTGGCAGTTCCCATAACATACTCCGACCCCTCCAGAAACGACATTCGTCGAGAGGAGGGACCCACGATCCAATCGAACGGCTTCCTGCAGGGGTGGATTCTCTCACGTCAACGTGTCTAACCTGCGCCGCATGACATGGCAACTACCGGGAGTTTGTCTACATAACAGAGCCATATCCCACGGTATTCTCTTTCCCGGGTTATCCTGCGAGAAACGTCGAGTCGCTGCTGGCAGTTTTACTGTGACCTTTTTTGCCACTTTTTTCTATCCTCTGCTTTCATTTTCTGTCAAGAGAGAGACCGAACCCCGAGCGCTGGCTGTGGCGTGTGAGATTGTGAGCTTGTAAGTACTATTATATTTCTTATCGGGCTCTTGTAAACGAAGACGACAATCAACTAATTAGCGACTGCGAGTACTAGTCCTATTCACCCCATCTAGATTGGTATTAATGCAAGCAAAGTATTGCCCCCAGAGGCATTATCCTTGGTAATTTCCTTCCTCCGTTGTAGTTTGATAGATCTCGCTAATTTTTTGAACAGGAAGCTGGTTTGTTCTAACATAAGATAGCCACGTTATCGCCGTTATCGTCCTAGTTTTCCTCCTCATTGCTTGCTTCATTGCGTTTGCAGCGTTCCGGATGAGGACAGTTTTAGGGATGGCATTCAGGTCGAACAACGAGAAGATCGACGCGATGTCATAGACGGGTTGGGTGGGGTCGGAGGGACTACGGGCAGGGTATAATAACTCTATTTTCCCAACGGTTAGGGTTACAGTATCGCCCGCTAACCTGCCCCCCGCCCAGTGCTCGACCTCACCAATTTAATTATCCGCTACACCGCGCCCTCGCGGCGATCAGCCCTGGTTTCCCTCCATCGGCCACGCTGTCGCATTAATTTCTCTCGTACTCGAACGGTCCGACTCCCGGGGAGCTGACGGGCCGGATGAATCAACCCCGGTACTTGCGCCTGACGACCAGCTCAAATTGTGGGAGGCCATCCCCTGATATTCACAGAAAGAGAGAGAAGAGAATCGGAGAGAAGGAACGAAAGTAGGGGAATATATATAAAAAGCTATAAAAAACACTAAAAAAAACATGGCATCCATAAAGTCCCGATTTCCCGAAGAATATAAGCCCTCCAAAGCCGCACGACGCAATTCCGCCTCGAGTCCAAACGACACTGCACAAAAAGAAATTCTTACCGCTACTAACCCCGACAATCACTTCACTTGCGACACCTCTCTCATCAAGGAAAGGAATGGCATTAACGCACCCAGACCGCTCTTCCCCGGAACGCAACCCCATTAGCGAGCTTGATAAAACAAGAGGCAGGCGCTATAGAGCGTGGCTACCAAGTAGCTCCGAGAGCAATGCTCGCTTGGCAAAGAAAATCCTAGCAGACGAGCTATTCCGCGATGGACAAAGTTGGCCCCTGCCAGAGTGTCAGAGCAAGTGCCAGCAGATGTAGGGTCCAATGGTCCGGGAGCTCTTTCTGGTGGGATTGCAATTAGTGCTGTCGGATGATGTGAGTCCACTTTTTTTTTTTGCTTCCCCCACGGGTTAGAATCACTGACTGATTATGGTAGTGGCAACGTGCCCCCCCACTGCTAGGTTCGGACGGAGCGTTGGAAGAATTGGATGTCGCCCTGGCATGGCATTGGATATCAGGGTTCGGTTGTGAATATTGGTTTGGGTATCTTGTATAGACTAGCTTGGGCTTAGGTGCTGTGGATATGTATTCCCAATTACCGTAATACTATTATGTTATATCACGATACGGATTCGAGGGTGTTTGTGAGTAGAGTAGCAGGAAGGAAGGAGACACTAGTGCAAAAGAAACTAGTGAATTCACTTGTGCCCTTATCTTATATTATATCCATGAGCCCCCACTAGGATCGGCCGACACCAACGCCCACCCACAACCCACAAAACCTAGAAGTCACTTACAAGACCAGCATTCCCAAGAGCAATTCCTCCCCTCAGTCCCCTATCGATTAAGATCCAAATAGGCTCCCCTCTCTCCCGGAACAAAAAACCTACCATGCCACGTGACCTACAAGAGCACTCCCGGTAGCACAATAACTTAGACCCTCCCGACAGCTTATTATGATATACCAAATCCGCATCTCCAGGGCCCAATCCAACTCTCAAACCCCTCACAAATCCCACAGGAAGGATCTTTGCACTCGCATAAAAAAGCACTTTTACAAGAGGCATTTCCACGTCCACGCCCGACCTCTCCCCACCTCAATCCCCAGAGTAACCCAAGTCGCAATAAACCCACATTTCCTTTCAGGGAAGTGCTGAGAACGCGCTTTTGCGAAAAGGTGCTCCCTACCGGGCACGAGCCGTGCATCACTATTAGGATTCTCGAATTGATTGGCTATTTCGGAAATCCCTATTAGTGCTCGGAGGAGGTGGGTGTGGGTAGACTGGTGGTGGAGTGGCGTAATCGGAGGGTTAGGAAACGGGTTCTTGCTCAAACTATTCCCACTACGTTTCCCGAAAAAAGAGAGTTTTTCGCTATAGTACTCTATCTTCTCTTCTTCTCTTCTCGGCTTTCTTCTCTCTTGGGGGTGGTGAGCGAGGGTAATGGCACTCATCCCGATAAAGTTGGTGCCTATATACCGTAACATTAATTTCCTCTTCCGCTGAGGGGTAGATCTGATTCGCAACCGCTCCAGGCCTCTTCCAACAACTTGTTCCCTTCACTGCTCTACACTCCCTCACCTACCTACCCACGATGCACCGCCATATTCCAAGACCCATCAAGCCCCAAATCCTAAGCACAGGGGGGAAGAGAAAAAATGAATTCTTCAAGTACCATTACCCGTTCATGAAAGGTCACTCGTAGGAGACCCCGACCCCCCAGTCCCTCGGGATAGGCTCAGCATCAAGAATACCTCCGCCTAAAAAAAAACTGCTAGGTTCTCCTACCTCACTACCCTTCTCTTTCTTCCTCTTTTTTTCAACACTCACACTGCTACTCCATCCCCATCCCTTCGCCTCTCGCCTGTTTACACGCCGTTTTTTGCAGATAACCCTGTATGATCAGCCGGAATAGTCCGATAACCCTCACGCGGTAACCGAGAACATGGACTAGCTCAAGCAAATGTAGAAAGTACGGGAATGGGGTCAGCGAGCGGTCGTGAGCATGATGATACTAAATGACTCCAAGGAATGGGCAGGGTTACAAGGAGGGGAACCTTTTCTCCCCTCCATCTTTTCCGCTCATTAGTTTACGCCCTTTGTTCAAGCTCCCCACCCCATCATTCGCGGAAGGGATAAATTTAGTGTTTTCCGACAACCTACTCAGGCTAAGTTACCAAAAATCGGGGTTTTTTTCTTTCCTTTTTCCCTGGAAGCTTATCCTCTGCTGAGCGAAAATGGGAGTATATTAGAAATTAGATTAGCAGTTATTGTGCATCTATGACGTTATGGGGAAAAGCGAATATAAGGAAGGATACTTCTGATGAGGGTCATACATACTACCTGCTATCAAGAGCTCGAGTGCGCGGGGCCCATTTGCAATGGCCGCTCACCGGCTTATGCCTTAGTTCTAACACCTTTCACTTTGAAAAACCCGTTCCTGTTAGGAACTAGAAAAGCAAAAAATGAAATATGGAAGAAAAACAGATCAAAGACACAGATTCATGTATCACAGAAAATCACTCGTTATATTTGGCATCTACTAACTGCCACAAGGGCCTAAAGCAGAATCAACTCTCCCACATTCCGTTACACGGCCGGGGGCCCCATTCCATAGTTCCCCCGCCACTGTCGCCTCCTTTATCTCCCCATCAATCGCATCGGTAGTGTCTGATGTCATCGAGCCCCAGGACGTCACCAATCTGTTCCTTACGGAGTAACATTTCGCCACTAACATCCACACTCGATCACACTCCGCAGAGGAATACTCCCGGAGTGTGGGGAACATAAGTTACCGATAAGCAAACCCCGCAACACCAATGTGCATAATACCCAGGTTACGGTACCCAAGTTACTCCTGCGAACCATAGACGTCAGCGCAAACTTCTCCAAAATCAAAACTCCGGGGAGGGATAACATACCTAAGTCAGCAAATCGTCCTAATTTACTACCGCCAACTCTTGCAAATAACCCCTTCAAAAAAGACCATCTGGAACTTGACCAATCGGATGATCCAGATCCAATCCCTCCGGCTTGGTGGGTGCCTAGTCCATTTGTCTAAGAAGGTACGTACTCTTCCCCGGTGGTGTTGTAGCTTAAGAGTTTCTTGTAAACCGTTTCGACAACCGTAGGGATGAGGGCTTGGACGACGTGCCTTGCGGCATGGAGGGCCGCGACATCCTTCTTGGTGAAGTTTGAGAATTTTAGGTATGTGACGCGGGGTTGTAGGGCGGAGAGGCATCTGGGATCTATGGACTGCATTTTTGCGGCCGGGAGGTGCAAAGTAAGGAGGGGTGAAAAATTGGTTCTGTAGGAACGAATCGAATCCGGTACTAGTAGTAGCATGGCGAGTGAAGAATTTAGTATAATATGCCGCGTACTCACCATTATATATACCAGGTCTCACCGGGTATCGTGCTCGCCCATACTGGTATTTGTCAAGAAAAACGCCGTCTGCTCATAATTAATGAGGAAGTGGGATAAATCTCACCAAAATTCGGTGGACGGAGTCTCTCTCTCAGTATATACAGGCGAGTAGTACACCCGCTTTCCCGCACCCATTACACCGTATTCGCGACCTCCAGAACAAACCCTTTTGGCAGACATCCTAATTTTGAGCACGGATTTGTCTTGACGACCTCTGCTCAAACTTTAACACAGGCATCGCGCTTTAAAAAATCAGGAAAACATTCGCGAAGAACGCACCCCGATATTTAGGCACAAGCCCAGCGTGGTGGAGATAAGTAGGCTCGTTCTCCTCTCTGGTTGTGCAATGGTTTGTGGCTCTTCCTCTGAGTATCCACCACCATCATCCAGTTTGAAGATATAGTACATGTAAAGGACCAAGCTTCCACTATTTCATGAAATCAAAAGAGCAAGAACGAATGAAGCAATGAAATATTTCAATCAAACCAATTCTAGACTGGTGATATGGGGCAACTATCATGGAGAGCAATCATGCAGTAATTGCTTCCCATGGTATTGTGCTTGACTGCAACCAGCTTAGCCAACCAATCATAGAAGACAACATAAAGCAAACAAACAATTAGCATAACCTGAGTGACTGGCATGGAGCTGTAAGCCCAGAGCTTTTGTCAGGCAAATGTCAAGTGGCAACTGAATCATCCGTGATTAATCTACCAGGACCTATCATTGAAGAGAATATTTTTCATAAGAGTCAGTGGGCGCTGAGTTGCAGATAAATAGGAAAGAAAATTCAGAAAAGTCGTATTATATGATACATTTGTTGAAATCTTTTGCCTGCACCCTGGATTCACATTTGCTCTCCGAGTCTTGTTCATCTTGCATTTGTGTATATTACCTTTCTTCTCACTAGCAATATCTATACCAATCATGTTTCCACCACTGAGTATCCTGTATCAGATAAAGGAAAAGATTTAACCAGATACCTCTGTCTTATTCCAATTTTTCTCAATTCTCTATTAATATGCCTTCACTTTCTGAAATTATGACAAAATGATATTTTTGTTTGAAATAGGCTTTAAGGTCCCTACCTCAATCTTAAAATACTCCTGAATTCTCTAATATACAACTTGAATAGGTGTATCAGAGTTATTCTTATCTCATGGATGAGAATACTAGGTAGAGGTCTCAGGATGTTCTGCTGGGCAGACTATAAGAGTTGAGGAGGCATGGCAATGAACTTACCAGAGGCCAGATTCATAGTAGAAAACTGCTTAGGCCTAAGCCTGGAGTTTACCACTCTCAAAGTACCATTACCCATACCCTAACAGCCTTTTACTACCTTGTTGCAGAGGAAATGTGTTTCAATTTGCAAGTTGGGATCATCTAGTGAATAGGAGATACATGTAGCAGGCACTAAATCATTATTACTTGTGATAAATTTAGCAAAGGGAATTTCTGGATCAAGGAGACCCGGACTTCCTTGACCTGCACATGGCAAGATGAGCAGAGGTACAGGAAGGAATATGACAAGATGATTTGTGGTCCTCATTGGGGCTACTACTATTAAATATAGGTGCAGATATTCAATTTGGAACTGTGTAAGAATCATTATTGGCCATAGGAGATTGGTTCTTGTCTGTACTCGCCCTTAAAATAAGCTATAGTACCTCAAACACCAACATAGCAATAAACTAAAACCAAAACAACCATAACATTAGCTTGTAAACAGCAATCCTAAAATCAAGAATCCTCACTTCCATAGTAGCAGGAATAGGCAGTCATTTTCTTTCTTTCTTTTCTTATTTTCCAAGATAAAAATATTCTTTGTAGAAATTTGTACTCTTTGTCCCACATGATTGCATCACCAGGTTGCATGTACCATAACTTATTTCAAGCTCAGGTATTATATTGATAATAGATGATCTTGTTTTGTCAGTAATAACTATTCTTTTTCAGTATCTCTTTGTTAGATATAATAGGAGCTCTTCTCCTATCAAATGATTGTGAACTCGATATCACCATATGCCAGTTCTTGTTGTTCTTGTATTCGGTCAGCTTCTATTAATTGTCAGATCAATCACAAATGCAAAGCCATAATGAGTAAGAGAATATAAAGTTATTCTTTATTCATAAAACCTATAAGTAGGAAAGAACTTGGATGGTCATCTGAAGATCTCCTTTCTGGAGCATATGAACCCCTATTTATAGTAAATCTTCAGTCCAACCTTACCCTGATGACTTATTTATATTAGTAATGCAAACTTCATGACTGATAACAAGTCATAGCGTGAAATCCATTAGCTGACTTTTCCGTCAACTGTGCAACCTTCATTCGGCCAATCAAAACTTATAAAACAAGCCAGGTGTCCCATCGGATCATTTGTGTAAAACCCAAGACATATAAAGTGAGTCATGTGCCAAAGTCATTATATTATCTGATGTCACAATCATGCCAGTGAGTCATAAAACAATCAACTAATCATACCAATCCTTTCATCATATGTAAGTATATCACAGATCTTCTTCAAAAGTTTAACAACTTCCTTTTCCCAATACTAATGCAGAGTAACTAATCAATAATGACATCCGAGTCATAGCCTGAAACCATAATATTTAAAGCAGAAATGATTTTTCAATTCTCTTTCATCTTATTATATATAAATAATCTTGTCCGAAAGTACAAATAAAACCTTTACTGATACAAAAGTACGATTTATTTGAATTTATTAAAGATATAAGATACTGCTCCTGAGAAATATTAGTTGGTTGCAATATGTTATTCTTTTTCTCAGGAAAGCTTTTCCATGTCACTTGTCATTTCCAACTTGAAAATGGCAAATTTTTATCAGAAAGTTGTTATTATCTTCTCTTCAAAGCATTTCTCGCTAGTCATTATTTTTTAATAAGTGCTAGTTTTCTGATAAATAGAGGATTTCTCAGTTAGTACAATCATATCTCCAGATGTAATAAGATTTGTATTAAGATTGAATGAAATGCCAATTACTCGCAGATCAAGACTACTTGCATTTACAATAAAAGAAAAGCCTTAATATTTTTACTAAGTAGTTTCACAGCTAGTAAAATCTACCCCAGAGAGTTTCTTGCATTGTAGTTAATTTCCTTTATGGTCCCAATTACCAATACTACTATTAAAACTGCATCAACTATATGATTTACCTTTTTCACAGCCTCTACCCTAGTATGATAGTGCTTATGTCTAGTGGACTAGACTCAGATGCAATGTATTATTATTTGACAAGCCCTGTAAATGCCCCTTGAGATATATAACAAATAGTTAAACAGTATCATTTACCATGCTTTTCTATCAAATAGTGGTTTTGTCAAATAATGGTAGAGTTTTATAATTGTTTATTGAATAGTAAATTATTGGTCAGAAGACCTTAGAAGTTCTATAAGATTTATTAAGAACCTTATTCTTTGATTATATGATAGCTACAAATTAGTAGATTAGTCATACTAAGACTCAATCTTCTCAAGCAGAAATTGGTTAGATATTTATCTTTCAAAAATATTAAGTCAGAAAGAAAGTCTAAATTGTTCCTTATGATATCACTTTGCTTCTCACCCACCATTTCTTGCTCTGTTTTCCTTTCTAGTTTTGTCTCTTTTTCAATTTTATCAGTCTAGTTTGAAAGTTATCTTATTCATAGTATTTTGTTCTTTCCAATCTGTCTTCAACATCAGAATAGTTTTCTCAAAGACGATAACTTCTTGGGAGTTTGTAACCTGTTTCAAATAACATTTTAGCAAGTAGAGTAGTAGTATTGTAGACAGAGGATGCTTTAATTTTTTATTTTTTATTTGATTATCATATCATTGTTCTTGGAGTATAAGAATAATAGAGGATGGTTAAACTCTAGAAGATATCTAGGACTGCAAAGATTAAACATAATATTGTAGGTAGCTTTTGATCTTAATTACTCATAGAACAATATAGTTAGAAAAGAGTAAAGAATATTTCCCAACATGTTTATTAAGTGGAATGAAGGAGAGTTCTTAGATGCAGTATTTATGAAGTTACTACTTAAGATATAAAATCTAATCTGTATATTTCATACACAGTAAGCAGAAGAAATGAGACATAGTAAAGGATGGTCTGAGAGTGATTACTACTCTCAAGTATTCATCTGGCATACACTGCTTGTTGATCAGGATAGAAACAGTTTCATGGAAGGAAAAACAAAAAACACTTTTAAGAGGATTTAGTCTAATATTAATTTCTCCACAAGATCGTAAGCTTTGCTCTTATTCTTTGTTAATATACTCACAGGAATTGAGCTAGCTGCTAAACATGTTATTAGTAGTAAGAATGATTATAGAACCTCTGTTCTAGGGCGCAGAAGAATACTGACTATGGCTTCAAATTTGTCTTAAAATAAGTGGTAAGTTACAGAGCTGTAACAATCCAATGGTTAAGTATGTACGCAACAAGCAACGATCTTCATTTCTTAAGTAAGCAAGCTTTCTTCTTTAATTATAGAGTGTATGGGAGTACTATCGTCTCAGATAGTAGGGAACTGGGTTGCTTGTTTTAACCGATCCGTCGGAGGATACTATCTCGTCGGATAGTAAGATGAGTGGATTGTTGTACTTGATAGAACTATCACAATAGTCCTATATTCGGGGCGGCCCGTCGAGACTATCACAATAGTCTCCGGGTTCTTAGAGTGTAAACTCTCGTGGAGGAAGAATTTATGTAATAAGAGTAAAGAATAATTGTATTGCAATATCTTTAGTATAGAAAAGTACTTAGATGGTTGCGTGAAGATCCTATCTACTCGGGTATTTCTTTTTTTTCTTTTTTTTTGTAATCAGGCGTTCATTGTTTTTAGGTACAAAAAGCCTCATGCAGCGCTAGCTATGGAGAGAACAAAACCTATAAATCAAAAACATATAACAAAGGAAAGTTACGGCACCAGTTTAAATATCCACTATCACGCAGGTTTCTCCTCCGCCGGGCCATCGGCCACATATAACAAGGAAAGCACAAACTAACAACTTAGTCGTCTAGAAACGAAAGCCTACATAAGACGAAGGAAAGAAAACCCAACGGCCCTATACCTCAGCCAACGAAAAAACAGGGAAAACCGGGGGGGGCACCCTGGGGGGTGAGAGAGCGAACGGGGGGGAAGAGGGGGGGGTGGTAGGTGGGAACATCGTGGGGGGGAATCCCGTGGAGGTGACGCCTATGAAGGTGGCAAGTCTTTTTAGCAGCGGAAGGGATGACCAGAGTGGGGCTCCGGGACCGACATTAGTAACGCCGTGGAGGAGGCGCGATCTGCTGTGTTGTCTCGAGAGGCAGGATAGGATGGCGTGCTTGAAGGTTTCAGGTTCCAAGCAGCAGCGGGGGCAGGAGGTATCGGTGTCGGGGACCTCCATGTTGGGTGGGCGGCCAGATAACCTTTTCCGGCTCTCATCTGGTGGATTCTCCCCGCAACGAACTTGCCTAAGCTCATGAACGGCCTCGGATTTAGTGCGGGAGGGTGAAGGTAGTATCCTGGGGTCGGGAAAAGGGAGGCCCACTCTTCGAGGAGTGCCTCTCTTACCCTCTTCTTCAGGGCGGAGTAAGTGCTGTCCATCAGGGAGTGAGGCGGGAGGATGGGGGTACGGCACATAAGTTGGGAGTTGATCATAGGCATCCTGGATAGCGTGAGGGTGAAGGGTATTGTCTGGTAGGCCACCGCGTCCACTGGCAGGTGGTTCCTCAATGGCGGGACAGGGCGGGGCGTTTTCAAGTGTGGGGAGAGGTAGACGGACGACAGGCCTCTGGTTAAGGCCCGCGAGGAGTCAGACGCTCGATGCGCCGAGAGCGAGGGGAACGAGGGGTGAAGGCGGGCTGTCGCCAGGTTCAAGCTAGAGGGGGAGCAGACCACCGTGATCGCCGCCAGCCTTTGCCGGTGGGTGATCAGGAGGGAGACGGGTGGGAGGCAAGACTCCACCGAAAGTATCCCGGTTGTCTGGCTGAGAAACAGTTTGTGGTCCACCTGTGGACCTTGCGCCAGAATGTATCGAGGCGGGTTGTCGTGCCCACGCTAGGTGTGAACAGATCTGCGCCATAGAGTAGGATAGGGGCAATTAATGATGTAGCCAACCTGTGGCACAGGTAGGGGGGGAGGCCCGCACCGGGCGGGCTGAGGCGGCAAATGAGGGCGAATGCACCTTGGGCGAGGGCCAGGCGATGCGAGAAATGTGCAGCGGGGTCAAGGGCCGGAGTGAACCAGTACCCGAGCCACCGAACAGAGTTGCCAGGGTGAAATAGTTCCCCTTTGATTTGTGTAGGTGAGAAGCACTTCGGGGAGTGCCTCTGGCTGGGGGTCCTCCAATGTATCAGTTCTGTTTTTGCGATCAAAAAAGAGACGCCCAGGCGGGACGCCTTTCTTTCAAGCCTGTCGAAGAGATCCTGGAGCCGGCGGATGTTGCCACGATAGGAAAGGGAAGCCACCATGAGGGCGAAGTCGTCCACATACGAGATCATCAGACCCCGAGGGATCCCGAAATGTAGTGGCGCAAGGTAGAGAAGGAAGAGGAGTGGGGAGATCGGGGAGCCCTAGGGGGCACCGACGTTGACTGGGGCTGGGGTCCCTGGGGCCTCTTGGAAGACTAGGGTGCAGCTCCGTTCGCACAGAAAGGACGAAATCCAGGAGACCAGGTAGGAGGGTATCCCGCCTTCCCTTGGGATCCGGGCCAGAGTGTTGTTGTCGACGTTGTCGAATTCCGCTTTTATATCGAAAAACAGGCAGGAGACCTTGAGACTGGGCCTTTGCAGGGTTCTGACGTCGTTGGTGAGGGTGAGGCACGCGTTGTAGGTGCTGAGCCCAGGGAGCGAACCGCATTGGTTGGGGTGCAACAGCCCCCTGAGGCGGGGTGCCGCAAGTAGGCGGGCTGCTATAATCCTCTCGAGGATCTTCGAGATTGTGCGGTTCAGGAGGATTATTCTGAAGGAGGAGGGTGATTTGTAGGAGGGCTTCCCTGGCTTGTCAAGTACCACGCCGTTCGAGCTTTTCAGCGATGCGGGGTGGTAACACAGAAGGACCGGCGGGCAAGTATATGGAGGAGGATTGAAGGGTTGATCTTGTTGACCTGTTTCCAGGTAGAGTAGGGTATCCCGTCCGGGCCCGGGGCCGAGGTCGGGGAGCACTTGGAGACAGCTGCAGCTATCTCGTCTGTTGATAGAGGGGGTACCGACTTGCGCGGCCTAAGCCTAGGCGGTGGGGAGAAGGGTTCCCTAGGGGGGAAGAAGTGGTCCAGAAGGATGCTGTTCATTTGTAGTGGGGTTTCTGCCCCTGGGAGGGAGGGAAAGCGCGGCTGGGCACCCCTGTAGGCGAACCTCTTAGCCATCCAGAGGCTCTGGGGGGTGGCCGTCAGCAGAAAGGAGGACCAGTGTCTGTTCTTAGCGGCCTTGATTGCCTTGAAATACCCTGCCTTGGAGGTGCTGGCAACTTCCCGCATGTGTGGGGTGTCGTGCTCTCTGGCCACTCTGGCCGCCTTGTGATACTCACGACGGAGGATAGACAGGTGGGGAGTCCACCAGGGGTTGGAGTGATGGGAAGGCCTGAACACAGGCGTGTGTTCTTTGAGGAGAGCTACCAGACGGTTCAGCCATTCTGACATCCACTCGTCCAGTGGGGCGGGGGAGGGGCATGACGGTGCGGCCGGGACCTTGAAACCCTTAACAATCGGGTTCAGGGTTTCCCAGTCCGTGTCTGCCCAGCGCGGGCGCAGGGGTTTTTGGTTCAGAGAGGGTGCGGCGAGGGTGATCGTTATTGGTATGTGGTCAGAACCCGTCGAGGGGAGGGAGGCTTCCCAGCTTTTAATCAGGGGAAGGAGCGGGTGGTTTGCAAAGGCGAGGTCTATGACCGAAGGGCGAGCTTTTCCCACTAAGGGAAACCTTGTGTACTCGCCTGGCGGATTGAGGAGGACGAAGCTGAATTCTGCCGCTTTCTGGAAATAGGGAGTCGAGGACGAGATCTCCCGCTGTGAGAAGTCCCGTAGAGGGTCCGAGAGGGGGTTGTGGATATTGTGGTCACCCAAAACTAGGAGGGGAAACCCATGATTGGGGAAGAGAACGTCTGGTTGAACGGAGTGGACTCTGTGGTCCGCAGTGTTGGTGGAGTAAGCGTTAATAACCCTAAATGAGCGGAAAGCGGTGCCAAAAGGTGGCTCATTGGAGGAGACATCGAGGGCGAGGACATCGTCCACTACCTTGAACCTGGGGAGCACCGTGTAATTGGAAAGAAAGGATATATGAACGTAGGCAGCCACACGTGGCTTCCTACCCGGGGGAAAGAAAGACCTGAAACCATTAAAGGAAGGAAGGTCAGCCTTGTTGACGGGTGGATCCTGTAGAAGGACTATTGAGGGGTAGGTGGTCGCTTCCTTGAACGACTCAAACAAGGAAAGAAAAACATTCCAGCTCCCAATGCAGTTATGTTGAACAATGGAAAGAGAGGCAGGGGCAGGGGCCGGCCCTTGACCCAGGGGAGGAGGCATTGGTTGATTATTCATTACCGGGACAAACCCGACGACCGAGGGGAGCGGGGGAAGGGCTTGGCTCCTCCAGGGGGAGAGGACCACCGAAACAGTGAGTAGTGCCAGGACGCGTGGCCGGTCCAGCCAGGGGAGGTTGCCTGGGGGTGACTAGGTCCATCTCAAGGGGTTCCTTCCCGGACGGGGGAGTAGTGGGTGTTAAACCGCCATCGACCGCCAAATCCATGGGGTCTTGACCAGTTGGGGCGAGGGCTGGAGAGTTGGTTCGGGAGGGGACAGGCGGGGGAGGTCGAGCCGGACACTCCCTGAAGGTGGCAGTGTGGTCATTACCGCAGTTACAGCAATGGGGGCATGAGGTCGGACAACAGGACGGGACTGGCTTATTGTTCCGGCTCCTGGGGCAGGTGGGATTCTGGCATCTGTGAGCCGGGCGAGTATGGTCAAGCGCACAAATGGGGCACGTGAGGTGGGTGGCGGGGCATCGTTGATGGGCGTGTCCGTATCTCCCGCAGTTCTTACACTGTGAGGTTCTGGAGAAGGAGAAGGCAAGTTCGACCTTGCGTTTCTGTGAGAGGATGACGACCCCTATAGTGAGGGCCGATACGTTCTGCGCGTCGATGGTGATAACCACCGACGTGGCCTGCTTGGTCTCCCTAGAATCTCTGCTAGGGTTAAGGTACCTGGCTGAGAGAATCTGGGTCGCTTTGTCGTTGAGGATTGCTTGCCGGATATATGGGAAGAGTTCCTCTTCATCCTGGGGGAGGAACCGTAGTGGGAGGCAGTGGATGGCAAGTTGCACGGCTGTGGGGGCGAGGACGAGGGTGCACCAGGGGTTTTCACCTACTGGGAAGGACTGATTAAGGGCCCTGGTGAGGGAGTCGAAGTAAGGGGCGTACGAGGCGGCTGGGGTGGCCTTGTTGGTGACGGTCAGGGAGACGGAGCCTCGAGGATTGACAGTAGCAGAGAAGCCAAGGGGGAGTAGGCAATTCGATTCTCGCAAGACACGTGCGGCGATGTCAGGAAAGGTGGCGGCAATTGTGAGAGCATCTGGGTGAGGGGAAGGGGACTGTCGAGGAGCAAAGAAGCGTCGTTGGGCACCTGGAAGGGAGGGCGGTCCCTTTTTAACAGGAGGGGCCGTCGTACCCGCAACAAGTTGGGGGGAAGGAGGCTTCCCAGGATTGCCTTTGCCCTTGCCGCCCGAGCCTGAGCCAGAGGCAGCTTGCGCGTAAGAGGGGGAGGGGTGGACATGCGGGTGGAGGTGGCCTGGCGTGAAGGAGGCCACGTCATATGCCCCCCTTCGGTATTCACCGGCTTCGTATGAGTGTGGGTAGAGCCTGGTGTACTTCTCGGGGTCACTGAACGCCTTGCCAAGCCTCGTATTGTAGAATGGTATGAGGTGTTTAGGGTCGTCAGCCGCGGCTGAGGGAGGTGTGGGTGGTGCACGGGCCCTTTCTTTTCCCTTCCTTGAGGGGGGGGGGCCTGCAGTTGGAGGGGGTTGGGGTTTTCTTTGTCGGGGGGGGGCGGGTGCCAGGGAGGCAGGGATTGGGGCTGATACACGATGTGACAGGACACGTATGGATGCCTGAAGATCGGCGATCCCCGGAGCGCTTTCTAGGTCGTGGGTGGGGGCAAGGTTTGCGAGTTGAGAGGAGATGTCATGGAGCTCCTCTGTGAGGTTCTCGTGTTCCTCGGAGATGGTTGCGACCGCTTGGGTTACCCCGCTCAACTCATGTGAGATGGTCACCAGGCCCTGGACGAGCTGGGAGAGGAGAACGATCGTGATGGACTCAATGGGGAGGGTGCCGGCCTGCGCATCTGGGCTGAGGTCTGGGAAGTCTTGGTTGCTGAGCCGGAGGGCGCTCCTCGCCTGAGCGAGTTGCCTCATTATGAACTCGATAGAGTGATCGGTCGGGGGTGTCCTTGAACGCGACGGGAGGGGAGAGTTGAGGGTAGAGAGCTTACCGGAGGCTGCGTTCCCTGGGGGAAGGTTGTGGGGTTTCGCCATGGGGACGAGTAGGTGAGGAAAAGTGGGCGAAGGGTTTGTTCCTGACGCACAGCGGGGTAGAGTTGAGTTTGTATGTGAAATGTGGGGGGGGGGAAGAAGTTTGCGAGAAGCGTGCCTATCTACACGGGTATTTTTTTTCTTTTTCTTTTTTGTAATCAAATCGTTATTATGTTTAAAGGTACAAAAGACTTATCCAGCGCTAGCTATGGAGATAAAAAACCTGTAAGCAAACGTCATCCCGCCCGCTTCACCTCGTCATAGGAAAAAATCAAACCCCACGAGACCATAGAAGAAACCTCCCCCGCCGAGCACCTAAGACTCGCACCTCAGACACGTAGGGAAACAACTCATAGAAACGTACAGGAGAAAGTCCCAAAACCCTTCAGCAGGCCCCCAAGTAACACTAAGAAAAGAATCAACGAAACGCCTAGATACAACTACTATTGCCATTATGCCAAATCCAAGAACCCGTACGGTAAAATCCGGTTGGGGCGGCGGCTCAACGGTCGGGAGTGACCGGAAGGTGGCGACGCGTCGGCATTTAGGAGAGACCAAGGAGGCAGTGCAATACCATAATCAACCGTAACCCAAGCGAGGATTGCGACCGTAGAGTAAATCGCAGGAGGGAGAGAGGCAGGTGGGCGAGCGGGCCCACCGGGCAGAGGGGATGCCAGCCAACGACGATGAGCAGTAGGGTGCCAGCCGGCGAGTAGCAGTAGGGTGCCAGCCAGAGGGGAGCAGTGGGGTGCCAGCCGGGCGGGACTTTTAGCAGTAAGGTGCCAGCTTATGGGGCAGTACGGTGCCAGCGGACGGAACCGGGAGGGGGGTGGAGGAAGGATCGCGAGCGGGCTAGCCACAACCGACTAACGGGCCATAGCAAGGGGTTTTGGGACGACCGTGAAACCGAGCGAGACCGTGATGTTACTAACCGAGGATTTCCCCGCCAGAGGTACAAGCCCAGCAGAACCGAAGCCTTACTTCGACCGAGAGTCCGGACGCCAGATCGCCGACCGTGAACGAAGCGAGAAGCTTTCCAACTGTGCAAAATGCTAAGCGAGGTGCAAAGCAAGTGCGGGGTAAGGGGGAGATGGTTCGTGGAGGAGAGATGGTTCGTGCCCTATCTACTCGTGTATTTTTTTTTGTAATCATGCGTTCATTGTTTCTAGGTACAAAAAGCCTCAAGCAGCGCTAGCTATGGAGAGAACAAAACCTATAAATCAAAACATATAACAAAAGAAAGTCACGGCACCAGTAAATAGCCACTATCGCGCAGGTTTCTCCTCCGCCTGGCCATTGGCCACATGTAACAAGGAAAGTACAACCAACAACTTAGTCGTCTAGCAAGGAAAGCCTACATAAAGTAAAGTAAGGAAAAATATCCCAACGACCCTAAACCTCACCCAACAAAAAAACACGACAAACCGGACGGGGTACCCTGGTGGGGGAAAGAGGAAGCGGGGGGGAAGAAGGGGTGGTGGCGGGGGGGAACATGGTGGGGGGGAATCCCGTGAAGGTTACGCCTATGTGGGTGGCGAGCCTTTTTAGCAATGGAAGGGATGACCAGAGTGGGGCCCCGGGACCGACATCAGAGACGCCATGGAGGAGGCGCGACCTGCTGTGCTGTCTCGAGAGGCAGGCTAGGATGGCGTGCTCGAAGGTTTCAGGTTCCAAGCCGCAGCGGGGGCAGGAGGTATTGGCATCGGGGGCAGGAGGTATTGGCATCGGGGGACCTCCAGGTGGCGTGGGCAGCTAGGTAACTTTTCCCGGCTCTCATCTGGTGAATTCTCCCGGCGACGAACTTGTCGAAGCCCATGAAAGGCCTCGGTTGTAGCGCGGGAGGGTGTAGGTAGTACCCCGGGGTCGGGAAAAGGGAGGCCCACTCCACGAGGAGTTTTTCTCTTATCCTGTTTTTTAGGGCGGAATAGGTGCTGTCCATCAAGGACTGGGATGGGAGGACGGGGGCCGGGCACACAAGGTGGGAGTTGATCATGGGCATCCGAGATAGCCCAAGGGTGAAGGGTATTGTCCGGTGAGCCACCGCATCCACCGGCAGGTGGTTTCTTATCGGTGGGACAGGTCGGGGCGTTTTCCAGTGCAGGGGGAGGTACACGGACGACAGGCCTCGGGTTATGGCCCCCGAGGAGTCAAGTGCCCGGTGGACCGAGCGTGAAGGGAATGAGGGGTGGAGGCGGGCTGTTGCCGGATTCAAGCTGGGAGGGGAGCAGACCACCCTGAGCGCCGCCAGCCTCTGCCGGTGGGCGATGATGAGGGAGATGGGCGGGAGGCAAGACTCCACCGAAAGTATCCCGGTGGGCGTAGCTGAGAAGCAGTTTGTGGTCCACCTCTGGACCTGGCGCCAGAATGTATCGAGGGGGGCTGTCGTACCCACGCTAGGTGTAAACAGGTCAGCGCCGTAGAGTAGGATGGGGGCGACGAGTGACGTTGCCAATCTGTGGCATAGGTATGGGGGGAGGCCTGCCCCGGGCGGGCTAAGGCGGCGAATGAGGGCAAACGCCCCTTGGGCCCGGGCCAGGCGGCGCGAGAAATGTGCAGCGGGGTCAAGGGCCGGAGTGAACCAGTACGCCAGCCACCGGATGGAGTTTCCAGGGTGAAACAATTCCCCTTTGATTTGGATAGGCGCGATGCACTTCGGCGAGTGCCTCTGGCTGGGGGTCCTCCAATGGATGAGTTCTGTCTTTGCAACCGAGAAGGAGACGCCTAGACGGGACGCCTTTCTTTCAAGCCTGTCGAACAGCTCCTGGAGCCGGCGGATATTGCCACGGTAGGAAAGGGAAGCAACTGTGAGGGCGAAGTCGTCTACATACGATATCATCAATCCCCGAGGGATCCCGAAGTGCAGTGGCGCAACGTAGAGAAGGAAGAGGAGCGGGGAGATCGGAGAGCCCTGAGGAGCGCCGACGTTGACTGGGGCTGGGGTCCCTGGTGCCCCCTGGGAAATTAGGGTGCAGCTTCGCTGGCCTAGAAAGGACGAAACCCAGGAGACCAGGTAGGAGGGTATCCCCCCCTCCCTCAGGATGCGGGCCAAAGGGTTGTTGTCGATGTTGTCGAACCCTGCTTTTATGTCTAGAAATAGGGAGGAGACCTTTAGACGGGGCCTCTGTAGGGTTCTGACGTCGTTGGTGAGGGTGAGGCACGCGTCATAGGTGCTGAGCCCTTGGAGCGAACAGCATTGGTTGGGGTGCAACAGTCTCCTGAGCCGGGCTGCCGCCAGTAGTCAGGCTGCAATGATCCTCTCGAGGACCTTTGACATTGTCCGGATTAGGACGATAATCCTGAAGGATGAGGGTGATTCGTAGGAGGGCTTCCCTGGCTTGTCGAGAACTACTCCATTCGAGCTCTTCAACGACGCGGGGTGGTACCCCAGGAGGACCAGCGGGGAAAGTATGTGGAGGAGGATTGAGTGGTTGATTTTGTTGACCTGTTTCCAGGTGGAGTAGGGTATCCCGTCCGGGCCTGGGGCCGACGTCGGGGAGCACTTTGAGAGAGCCGCGGCTATCTCGTCTGTCGTTAGGGCGGGTGCCGACCTGTTTGGCCTGACCCTAGGTGGCGGGGAGAAGGGTTCCTTGGGGGGGAAGAAGTGTTCCAGAAGCACACTGTTCATTTGTTGTGGGGTCTCGGCCCCTGGGAGCGAGGGGAAACCCGGCTGGGCCCGCCCAAACGCGAACCTCTTGGCCGTCCAAAGGCTCTGAGGGGTGGCAGTCAGCAGGAATGAGGACCAGTGTTTGCTTTAAGCGGCCTTGATCGCCTTGAAGTACCCCGCCTTGGAGGAGCCGGCAATTTCCCGCATGTGTGGTGAGTCGTGTTTTCTGGCTGCTCCTGCTGCCTTGTGATACTCACGACGGAGGATTGAAAGGTGTGGGGTCCACCAAGGTTTGGAGTGGTGGGAAGGCCTGGACACAGGCGTGTGTTCCTTGGGGAGAGCTACCAGCCGGTTCAGCGACTCCGACATCCATTCGTCCAGTTGCGGTGGTGTGGGGCATGGGGGTGCGGCTGGGACCTTGACAGCCTTAACGATCGGGTGCAGGGTTTCCCAGTCCGTGTCCGCCCAGCGTGGGCGCGGGGGTTGTTGGTTCAGGGAGGGCGTGGCGAGGGTGATTGTTATTGGTATGTGGTCGGAACCTGTTGAGGGGAGAGAAGCTTCCCAACTCTTAACCAGAGGGAGGAGGGGGGTGTTTGCAAAGGAGAGATCTATGACCGAGGGGCGAGCGGTGCCCACTAGGGGAAACCTCATGTACTCACCCGGTGGATTCAGGAGGGCCAAGCCGGACTCTGCCGCTTTCTCAAAGTAGGGAGTCGAGGACGAAATTTCCCGACTTGAGAAGTGGCGTAGGGGGTCCGAGAGGGGGTTGTGGATGTTGATGTCGCCCAAGACCAGGAGGGGAAACCCAAGATCGGGGAAAAGAACTTCTGGTGAAACGGAGTGGACCCTATGGGCAGCAGTGTTGGTGTAGTAAGCATTAATAACCCTGAATGAGTGGAAGTCGGTGTTAAAGAGAGGCTCGTTGGAGGAGATGTCGAGGGCGAGGACATCGTCCACCCCTTTGAACCTGGGGAGCCCCGTATAGTTGGAAAGAAAGGACATATGAACGTAGGCAGCCACGCGTGGCTTCCTAAACGGGGGAAAAAAGGACATAAAACCATTAAACGAAGGAAGGTGAGCCTTGTTGACACGCGGATCCTGCAAAAGGACTATCGAAGGGTAGGTGGTCGTCTCTTTGAACGACTCAAACAAAGAGAGAAAAACATTCCAGCTCCCAAGGCAGGAATGTTGAATGATGGAAACAAGCGTAGGGGCAGGGGCCGGCCCTTGACCCTGGTGAGGAGGTGTGGGTCGGTTATTCATTACCGGGAAGAACCCGACGATCGCGAGGTGCAGGGGAAGGGCTCGGCTCCTCCAGGGGGAGGGGACCACCGAAACCACGAGTAGTGCCAGGGCGCGTAGATGGCCCGGCTGGGGGAGGCTGCCTGGGGGTTGTTAGGTCCACCTCATCGGGACCCTCCCTGGGCGGGGGAGTAGTGGATGTCGGGCCGCCATCGACCCCCAAATCCATGGGGTCTTGACCGGTTGGCCCCGGGGCAGGGGAGTTGGTTCGGGTTGGGACAGGCGGGGGAGGTCTAGCCGGACACTCCCTGAATGTGGCAGTGTGGTCACCACCGCAGTTACAGCAATGGGGGGGCGAGGTCGGACAACAGGATGGGACTGGCTTATTGTTCCCGCTCCTGGGGCAGGTTTGATTCTGGCATCTGTGAGCCGCGCAAGTATGATGAAGCGCACAGATGGGGCACGTGGGGTGGGTGGCGGGGCATCGTTGATGGGCGTGTCCGTATCTCCACCAGTTTGTACCCTGGGAGGTTCGGGAGGAGGAGAAGGCAAGTTCGACCTTGCGTTTCTGAGAGAGGATGACGACCCCTGCAGTAAGGGCCGAAACGTTGAGGGGGTCGACGGTGATAACCACCGAAGTGGCCTGCTTGGTCTCGCTAGAATCTCTGCTAGGGTTAAGGTACCTGGCTGAGAGAATCTGGGTCCCTTTGTCGTTGAGGAGTGCTTGCCGGATATATGGGAAGAGTTCCTCTTCATCTTAGGGGAGGAACCGTAGGGGGAGGCCGCAGATGGCTAGTTGAACGGCTGTGGGGGCGAGGACGAGGGTGCACCAGGGGTTGTTTCCTACTGGGAAGGACTGATTGAGGGCCCTGGTGAGGGAGTCGAAGTAAGGGGTGTACGAGGCGGCGGGGGTGGCTTTGTCGGTGACGGTCAGAGAGACGGAGCCGCGAGGGTTAACAGTAGCGGAGAAGCCGAGGGGGAGGAGGCAGTTCGATTCGCGGAGGACGCGAGCGGCGATGTCGGGAAAGGTGGCAGCAATGGTGAGAGCGTCCGGGTGAGGTGAAGGGGACTGGCGAGGAGCAAAGAAGCGTCATTGGGCACCTGGGAGGGTGGGCGGCCCCTTTTTAACAGGAGGGGCCGTCGCACTCGCAACTTGTTGGGGGGAATGAGCCTTCCCAGCTTTGCTTTTGCCCTTGCCGCCCGAGCCTGAGCCGGAGGCAGCTTGCGCATAGGAGGCGGAGGGGTGGACGTCAGGGTGGAGGTGGCCTGGGGTGAAGGAGTCGAGGTCGTACCTCCCCTTCCGGAATTCCCCGGCCTCGTATGAGTTGGGATAGAGCCTGGCGTACTTCTCGGGGTCCCCGAACGCCTTGCCAAGCCTCGTATCGTAGAATGGTATGAGCTATTTAGGGTCTTCAGCCGCGGCTGAGTGAGGTGTGGGTGGTGCACGGGCCCATTCTTTCCCTTTCCTTGAAGGGGGGGGGCCGGCCATTGCAGGGGGCTGGGGGTTTCTTTGTTGGGGGGGGGCCGGTGCTAGGGGGGCAGGGGTCTGGGCTGACACACGATGTGACAGGTCACAAATGGATCCTTCGAGATCGGCGATCCCCGGAGCGGTTTGTCGTTCCTGGGTGTGGGGGAGGTTCGCGAGTTGGGAGGACATGTCATGGAGCTCCTCCCTGAGGTTCTCGTTTTCCTCGGAGATGGTTGCGACCGCCTGGGTTACCCCGCTCAGCTCGTGTGAGACGGTCACCAGGCCTTCGACGAGTTGGGAGAGGAGAACGATTGTGATGGATTCAATAGAGAGTGTGCCTGCCTGCGCGTCTGGGCTGAGATCCGGGAAGTCTTGGTTGCTGAGCCTGAGGGCGCTCCTCGCCTGGGCGAGTTGCCTCATCATGAACTCGACGGGGAAGTCTGTCGAGGGGGTACCTGAACGCGACGGGAGGGGGGAGTTGAGGGCCGAGCGCCTACCAAAGGCTGCGTTCCCTGGGGGGAGGTTATAGGGGTCCGCCATGGCGACGAGAGGGCGAGGAAAAGTGGGCGCGGGGTTTGATCCGGACGCAAAGCGGGGTAAAGTTGAGATTGTATGTGAAATGTAGTGGGGGGGAAGAAGTTTGCGAGAAGCGTGACCTATCTACTCGTGTATTTTTTATTTTCTTTTGTAATCATGCGTTCATTGTTTTAAGGTACAAAAAGCCTCATGCAGCGCTAGCTATGGAGAGAACAAAACCTATAAATCAAAACCTATAACAAAAGAAAGTCACGGCACCATGAAATATGCACTATCGCGCAGGTTTCTCCTCCGCCGGGCCATTGGCCACATGTAACAAGGAAAGTACAACCAACAATTTAGTCGTCCAGCAAGGAAAGCCTACATAAAGCAAAGCAAGGAAAAATAACCCAACGACCCTAAACCTCAGCCAACGAAAAAACACGAAAAACCGGAGCGGGTACCCTGGGGGGGGAGAGAGAAAGCAGGGGGGAAGAAGGGGGGGTGGCTGGCGGGAACATGGTGGGGGGGAATCCCGTGGAGGTTGCGCCTATGTAGGAGGCGAGCCTTTTTAGCAGAGGGAGGGATGACCAGAGTGGGGCCCCGGGACCGACATCAGAGACGCCGTGGAGGAGGCGCAACCTGCTGTGCCGTCTCGAGGGGCAGGATAGGATGGCGTGCTCGAAGGTTTCAGGTTCCAAGCCGCAGCGGGGGCAGGAGGTGTCGGCATCGGGGGACCTCCTGGTCGGGTGGGCAGCCAGGTAACTTTTCCCGGCTCTCATCTGGTGTATTCTTCCTGCGACGAACTTACCCAAGCCCATGAAAGGCCTCGGTTGTAGCGCGGGAGGGTGTAGGTAGTACCCTGGGGTCGGGAAAAGGGAAGCCCACTCCACGAGGAGTCTTTCTCTTATCCTGTTCTTTAGGGCGGAGTAGGTGCTGTCCATCAAGGACTGGGGCGGGAGGGCGGGGGCTTTTTTTTTTCTTTTTTTTTTCCTATCTACTCGTGTAATCCCAAGTCCCTTATATAGGCATCTTCTCACAACCCTAACCCTGGTGACTCATCTCCTCGCGCTACATAACCTCTATGACTCATAGTGAGTCATAGCACCAAATCCATCAGATGACTCGTAAGAGTCACTGCGCCACGTACCATTTGACCAATCATAACTCATAAACCAAGTCATGTGCTCGAATGAGTCACATGTGTGAAACCCATGACTCATAACGTGAGTCATGTGTGAAAGTCATTACATCATATGACGTCACAATCGTGAGCCATGAAACAATCAACCAATCCTAATATAACAATGACTCGCAAGTGCGTAGTCCTGTGAGAACTATCAATCAAACCGTATCATAGTGTAAAATCCAACATACCTTATGACTAATAAATATTAGTCATGTGAAATCTGCCTTGCTTAGTCACGATTTGTGACAATAGCTCCCGTCTCCCCCTAGCATTGGTCTCACAATGCCAATTGCCCAGATCTAACAACCTCTGCCCTGCTCTTATGAGCTCCTTTCGTACGCTGTAGTTTCTGCTTTCGAGCTCCTCGTTTGCTCGTTTGATTGTATCCATTTCGTTCTTCAACCTTGCCAGGCTGAAGCCGGATCCCGCAACCGTTCGGCGAAGACCTTGGATTTCCTCGCGAAGTCTGCTCATCGTGTTTTGCTGGTCGGATATCTTGCGTCGATATTCATCCTCTTGTTTTAGGAATTGGTCCTTTTTGTTCAATGGTTCCTGTACTTGCCTCTGGAGGGCTCCAACATCTGGTTGAGTTTTTTTGCTCCCCTCCCTGCCCTGCCGTGTCCGCACGGCACCGAACTTCCTTTGTTGCTCTGGCTTGGGGTGTTTCGGGTGCCATCTCGATAGAGTTTTTCCTTTGCCGTTTTCCTGGGGGTAATACCCTGCGGTTATTCTTTCTTGGACATGGACAAAACATTTGTCCTCGTAGCATTTGTCCCATGGGGTATCGTTTTGGTGGCGTTTCCTCTGTTGTTTCTTGTTTCGGTGCGATATTGGTACTGATGGTGCAGACCGAGATTGGTCTTGGGGAAACTATCCCGAGGCTTCCTTGTCCCAAAAGTGGGTCCGGCACCCATCGTCGTAACATGCTGTCCAGGACAGCTGGTCGTGCTCCCGGCGAGCTTGTTCCTTCTTTTCCGCTTCTTCCCACTCGTGTGGGGCTCAGTATGGAGGGCTCGTTGGTAATCTCACAGTAGTTTCCCACCCTTCTTGGGCGGTTTTGGTCGTCGGCGGTCTCGGTGTTGTCATTCTTGGAGTGGGTAGTGGTGGTGCGAGTTGCGGTGTTGGTGATATTGAGAGCCGCGTTTCTCCGTTTTCTTGTTCCTCGATTTTGATTGTGCGAGGGCTTCCTGGGGTACTTTTGGTGGAACTGTTGCTTTGCGATGTCTGCATTTGCGAAATTGTCGTAGGGGTACCAGACTTTGTCGTATTCGGGAGGATAACCTGTCCACTTGGCTCGGTATTGTAGCCTTCCGTAGTGTAGACGTGAGTCGATTATTTCCTCTAGTTCGTACTTTGGTCCTCCTTCGCGGATAATTGGAGGTAGTGGTTGTGTTCGTTGAGAGGTAAACTTATCGTCGTGGTAAAGTTCAAGAAGAGAGATGTGGAATTTGTTGTGGATCCTCATCAAAGGTGGAAGATCGAGCTTATACGCACTTTCCCCTATTTTTGCCAAGATTTTGAATGGTCCAATTTTCTTGTAGTCCAGCTTCTTGCATGGCCGTCTGGCTCGTATGTTTCATGGCAATAACCTGAACCTGTCTCCTGATTGTAAATTTGGATCTGGTTTTCTTCCCGCATCTTGATATTTCTTGTGCCTTAATTGCGCTTCTGTCATTTCCACTTGTAATATGTCTTGTAATTGACTCATGTCTTCTGGTGGCGTGATTTGTCTTTCCATTAGATGTCCGATGGTCGGATACTCGGGGTTGATTCCGTAGTTTGCGAAGAATGGCATGTGTTTAATGCTTTCTTGGTGTCCGTTGTTGTATGCGAATTCCGCCATTGGTAAGAGCCCTTTCCAATTATCTTGTTGATAGTTGACGTATGCTCAGAGATATTGTTCCAATATGGGATTAGTCCGTTCTGTTTGTCCGTCCGTCTGCGGGTGGAATGCCGTGCTCAATCTTCTTTTGATTCCCAGCTGGTTGGTTGTTTCCTTCCATAAGTCGGACGTGAATAGGGATCCCCTATCCGTTATGATGTCGCTGAGAAGTCCATGTAGGCGAAATATTTCCCTCACAAATAGTTCCGAAAATTGTCGTGCGTTTATTTCTTTGTTGGATGGCAGAAAATGAGGCATTTTTGTGAGTCGTTCTATGACAATAAGGATTGCGTCATTTTCTTCCGACTTTGGTAAGTCCCTGATAAAGTCCATTGATATTGATTTCCATGGCCGATTCGGGGCTTCCTTTGGTTTCATTAGGCCATATGGTGCATGTCGTACCACTTTCGTCCTTTGACATGTGTCGCAGTTTTTGACGTATTGTTTTATCGTATCTCGCATGTGTGGCCAATAATATGTGCATTGTAGGAGTTCCGTTGTTTTTGCCGTTCCGCCATGTCCTGCGGGAGGGATATCGTGATGTTGTCGTATAAGATCCACCCTTATTCTTTCGTTCTTTGGTACCCAAATCTTTCCTTGATGCCATAGGTATCCGGCTTTCCACTGGCACAGGCCTAGGGCTATTCCTTTCATTTCTTTGTTCCCTTCGTCCAAGGCTTTTCTTATCTTTTGGATTTCTTCGTCTCTGAATGACTCGTCCTTAAGTTCCTTGTTGTTTGTTTCTTCGAGTCTTACGTTTTCTATTTCGTGGATGTCGGTGTCGAAGTATCTCTCATTTGGTAAGAGAATTCTTTCTTTTTGTGTCAGTCTTTCATCCCCTTCTTGGGGCATGTCCGCCTTTCGCCTGGTCAAGGCATCCAGCTTACCTCTTTCTTTTCCTGGTCGAAATTCGATTTTGAAGTCGAAGCCAGTCAAGACTTCGCTCCATCGTATTTGTCGGTCGGTCAGTTCTTTTGTAGTTGTAAACCGTATTAGGTTCTTGTGGTCAGTTAGGACTTTGAAGTGTTGTCCACTTCCTCTGAGGTATCGTCTCCATTCTTTGAGTGCTTGAACTATGGCTAGTAACTCTTTGTCGTGTACGTCGTAGTTGCATTCGGCGGGCGCCATAGTTTTCAACCCATATGCTATTGGCCTCCATTTTCCATCCTCGTCGTGTTGAGATAGTATGCCTGAGCAGACATTTTTCGAGGCGTCGGGTTCGACAAGGAGTGGCCTTCCTGCCTTGAAGTATGTCAACACCGGGGTTGAACATAGCTTTTGTTGTAACTCGTCAAAGGCTGCTTGTTCCTTGTTTCCCCATTGCCACTTGACCTCTTTCTTGGTTCTGTCGTATAGGGGTTTGGCCGTCCTGCTGAATCCTTCGATAAACCTTCGATAAAAGTTGCAGCATCCCATGAATTCTTGAATTCCCTTTTTGTTGGTGGGTGGTTTCCAGTCCCATATAGCTGCCGTTTTGATAGGGTCGACTTTGACTCCTTCATTATTGATGATGAATGCTATGTATTCCGTTTCTCGTGGGTGAAACTTGCATTTCGATGGTTTGAGTTTCATTCCTTGCTTTCGTATTGCACGGATTATGGCTGCCACATCTTTTTGGTGCTGTTCTAGGCTGTCCGAATATATGAGGACATCGTCCAAATATACTATACAGCATATATCGATATATGACTGTAGGGTCCTGTTGATCCATCTTTGGAACGCTGCTGGTGCATTGGTTAGCCCGAAGGGCATCACCAAGTATTCGTATGTGCCGTATTTCGTGGTGAAGGTTGTTTTCCATTCGTCCCCTTCCTTAATTCGGACGTTGTGATAGGCATCCTTGATGTCCAGCTTTGTATAGTATTTGGCAGTTCTTAGCCTATCCAGGGCTTCCCCTCTCAGGGGTAGGGGATATCGGTCTTTTCTGGTGACGTAGTTGAGGGCTCGGTAGTCGACGCATAGTCTGAGTTTCCCGTCTTTCTTTTTGACGAACATGATAGGAGATCCCCCTTCAGAGTAGGTCTCTCGTATCCATCCCCGTTCCTCGTTTTGTTTAATGTAGTTCCAAAGTTCTTCCTGTTCATCCTGGGAGAGAGCGTATATCTTTTTGACTGGTAGTCCTTGTCCTTCTTCCAGTTTGATGTCCAGATCCACACCTGGTCGGTAAGGCGGCAGCTTCGTTTTTTCTTCTTCTTCGAATACATCCAACTATCCGTGGTATTCTTGCGGAACCATTTCCTCTAGTTTTCTTTCCTTCTGGTATTTCCCGCTTTTGATAGCTAGTTCAGTGCTGATGTTGACTGATTCTAGGCTTATTCGTCCTTCTTTTTTGTTGTATTTGAGGATCCCTGTGGTCATGTCGGGTCATCGGTAGAACTTTCCGAAAGCTCGCGCGCTGATCTCACAGATTTGTGCTTTGGAGCTTCCCGTGCGTCCAAATCCTTGTTGACCTGTGTTTGTTTTCTCCAGGCTAGGAACTTGGTAACAATCGCTTTCGACTATTTTTTCCGCAATGAGTTGTGCGATTCTATCGCCTTTTTGGATTTGGTAGTCCTGGTCGCTCATGTTGGCTAGTACCACCTTGATTTCACCCATATAGTCGGAATCGATCACACCTGCATTGACAGCAATCTGATGGTTAACTGTCATGCCACTTCGTGGTGCTATTCGTCTGTAGGTTCCTTCTGGTGGTGTGATTGATATTCCGGTTGTGACAACTTCTTGTCCTCGGGCTGGAATAGTTCTTTTTTAGTTTGCGTACAGGTCGTGTCCTGCAGCCTTTACCGATCCTCGAGTCGGTATTCTTGCTTGAGGGTCGAGTAACCTAACTCTTATCCTCTGGTCTTTCTTGCTTTGAATCGCGTCGAACTCGACTTTCAAGTTCTCTTCTTGCACTTCGTCTTCCGGTATTGCCTATACCTTTGGTGATTCTTTCAAACACCATGTCGTACACCTTTCGCTTTCGAAGGTGATCTTGCGTTGGCCCCAGTCGATTCGAGGACTATGTTGCTTTAACCATGGCATCCCGAGGATGACCTCATAGTTGGGTAGTTTAGCCACTTGGAAGATCGCCAATCCCTATGGCTACCGATGTCCATAGTTACCTTCGCAGTATGGGTAATTGGTCTCATAGCGCTGGGTCGACCATCCGCCAGATAAACCTCTGGTGTTGTTTTCACTTGTGTGGTTCTGATCTTGTATTTGCTGCAGAACCCTTTATCGATAAAGTCCTCAGTTGCGCCTGAGTCGATCATTGCGTTGATTGTTATTTTTCTTTTTTGGCCATGGAGTCGTATCGTGACCATAATATGGTCGTTCTCGTTGTTTAAAGTTTCCGTGTTGTTTAGTGCCGCGTAAAGGTTCCTCATCTCAATGGTCTTTGGTTTGGCCTTGTCCCACAGACCATTGTTTACTGAGGACTCTCGTCGTTTCCTGACTCTTCTTCCTTTGCGACCTCCATTTCCCTGGCTTTGGCTGGTGGTCTCCATTGCTTTTTGTTGTCATTCCGTGGTTCCCAGGTCGCTCCTTCTTTGCTGTAGGCCGGGCTTCGGCATGCCGCAGCTCGGTGTCCGGGTTTGGCGCATTTGTGGCAAAGGTTGCTCTTCATCCTACATTGGTATTCTTTGGCTGAGATGTTGAACCCAGGTCTTCTTCGCGTCGCATCTAGTTCCATTGGGTCGCCTTGTTCGTTGTTCTGTGGTTGGAACGTCCCATTTTGATTTCTTGGGGTTCCTGGACATGTGCTTTTTTCCTTGCTTGATATCCCGTGGCGCATGTGTTTGATAGCGGCCATTTTGGTTTCCTTTTTAATGGCCCAATTCGCCACGAATTTTGGGTCTTGCGAATCTGATCCATCCATTCCCCATGCGTCTTGTAGTTCCGTTTTGAACCCCTTCATCAAGTGGTAGGTCAGGGTTGCATCGTCCATTCCAGTTTGACTGGCTATGAGTCTGTATTCGTTCCAGTATTCTGTGGCGCCTTTCGATCCTTGAGTCATCCTTATCAGTTTTGCCCTTGCTGCTCCTTGTTCGTCGATTTCGCCAAACTGTCCCTGCAATTCATTTTTGAAATCGTCCCATCTGCTCCAGGTTACATCTTGTCATCTTTCGATGTATGGTGTAGCCCATTTCAGTGCGTCACCTCTCAGAAGGCTGAGAGCGTAGACAATTTTGTCGTTGTTATAGTCGAATTCCCATCCGACTCCTTTGAAGTAGACTGACAGCTGAGCCAGCCAACCTAGGAGTTGATCCCGTTCGCCGTAAAATGTGGTGGGTTCTTTGATTTTAGGCTTCTTTGGGTTCCCTGCTCCTCCGGTTATGGCTCCAATGATTTGTTGTATCTGTTCTGGCGTGAGGTTGGGAGGCAGGGGTACTTCTTTTCCTTTGTTCTCTGGGTTGGGATTGGAGGAAGACGCCATTGTGTTCCTTCGTGTAGGTAGTGCGTCTGTTTCGTCGGAATCCGATTCTTCTTTCACGCAATCAGTTGTGGAGCTCCCTGCTCGCGAGTATTGAATGGACTCAGCTAACGCTTCTCCCAGTCCCTCTAGGTCGATAAATGTTTTGGTGAGGTCGATCTCCTGATCGACAGGTTGGTGAGCCGTGTTGTTGTTGGGTGTTACGATTTGACGCAACCAAATGTAACAATCCTATTGTTAAGTATGTACACAACAAGCAACGATCTTCGTTTCTTAAGTAAGCAAGCTTTCTTCTTTAATTATAGAGTGTATGGGAGTACTATCTTGTCAGATAGTACGGAACTGGCTTGCTTGTTTTTGAGTGATCCGTCGGAGGATACTATCACGTCAGATAGTAAGATGAGTGGATTGTGGTACTTGATAGAACTATCACAATAGTCTTATATTCGTGCGGCCCGTCGAGACTATCACAATAGTCTCCGGGTTCTTAGAGTGTAAACTCTCGCGGAGGAAGAATGTATGTAATAACAGTAAAGAATAATTGTATTACAATATCTTTAGTATAGAAAAGTACTTAGATGGTTGCGTGAAGATCCTATCTACTTGTGTATTTTATTTTATTTTTTGTAATCATGCGTTCATTGTTTTTAGGTACAAAAAGCCTCATGCAGTGCTGGCTATGGAGAGAACAAAACCTATAAATCAAAAGCAATTAACAAAAGAAAGTCACCTCATCAGTAAATATCCACCAAGGCGCAGGTTTCTCCTCCGCTGGGCCATCGGCCACACATAACAAGGAAAGCACAAACTAACAACTTAGTCGTCTAAAAAGGAAAGCCTACGTAAGATAAAGGAGAGAAAACCCGGTGACGCTATACCTCAGCCAACGAAAAAACACGAAAAACCGGGGGGGGCACCATGGGGGGAGAAAGAGAGGGCGGAGGGGAAGAGGGGGGGATGGTGGGTGGGAACATCGTGTGGGGGAAATCCCGTGGAGGTGACGCCTATGAAGGTGGCAAGTCTTTTTAGCAGCGGGAGGGATGACCAGAGTGGGGCTTCGGGACCGACATCAGTGACGCGGTGGAGGAGGGGTGACCTGCTGTGCTGTCTCCAGCGGCAGGAAAGGATAGCGTGCACGAAGGTTTCAGGCTCCAAGCCGCAGCGGGGGCAGGAGGTGTCGCCATCGGGAAACCTCCAGGTAGGATGGGCGGCCAGATAACTCTTTCCGGCTCTCATCTGATGGAACCTCCCAGCGACGAACTTGCCCAAGCCCATGAACGGCCTGGGGAACAGGGCGGAAGGGTGCAGGTAGTACCCCGGGGGCGGGAACAGGGAGGCCCACTCCACGAGGAGTGCCTCTCTTACCCTCTTCTTTAGGGCGGAATAGGTGTTGTCCATCAGGGACCGGGGCGGGAGGGTGGGGGTCGGGCAGACAAGGTGAGAATTGATCATGGGCATCCTAGATAGCCCCAGGGTGAATGGTATTGTCCGATGTGCCACCGCGTCCACCGGCAGGTGGTTCCTGCTCCTATCTACGCGGGTATTTTTTTTATTTTTATTTTTTTTGTAATCATGCGTTCATTGTTTTTAGGTACAAAAAGCCTCATACAGCGCTAGCTATGGAGAGAACAAAACCTATAAATCAAAAACATAAACAAATGAAAGTCACGGCACTAGTAAGTATCCACTATCGCGCAGGTTTCTCCTCCGCCGGGCCATCGGCCACATATAACAAGGAAAGCACAACCGACAACTCAGTCGCCTGGGAAGGAACGCCTACATAAGACAAAGGAGAGAAAAGCCCAACAACCCTACACCTCAGGTAACGAAAAAACACGAAAAACCAGAGGGGGTACCCTGGGGGGTGAGAGAGAAAACCGCGGGGAGGAGGGGGGAGTGGCTGGCGGGAACATCGTGGGGGGAAATCCCGTGGAGGTGACACCTATGAAGGTGGCGAGTCTTTTTAGCAGCGGGAGGGATGACCAGAGTGGGGCTTCGGGACCAACATCAGTGACGCCGTGGAGGAGGCGCGACCTGCTGTGCTGTCCCGAGGGGCAGGAGAGGATGGCGTGTTCGAAGGTTTCAGGTTCTAAACCACAGCGGGGGCAGGAGGTGTCGGCGTCGGGGGACCTCCAGGTTGGGTGGGCGGCCAGGTAACCTTTTCCGGCTCTCATCTGGAGGATTCTCCCTGCGACAAACTTGCCCAATCCCATGAAAGGCCTCGGCTGTAGTGCGGGAGGGTGCAGGTAGTACCCCGGGGTCGGGAAAAGGGAGGACCAGTCCTCGAGGACTTTTGCCCTCACCCTCTTCTTCCGGGCAGAGTAGGTGTTGTCCATCAAGGTCCGGGATGGGAGGGTGGGCGTGGGGCTCACGAGGTGGGAGTTCATCATAGGCATCTTCGATAGCCCGAGAGTGAAAGGTATTGTCTTGTGAGCCACCGCGTCAATCGGCAGGTGGTTCCTTATTGGTGGGCTGGGCCGGGGCGTTTTCCAGTGCAGGGGGAGGTAGACGGATGACAGGCCCCTGGTTAGGGCCCTTGAAGAGTCCAGCGCACGATGCGCCAAGAGCGAAGGGAACGAGGGGTGGAGCCGGGCAGTTGCCGGGTTCACGCTAGGAGGGGAGCAGACCACCCTGAGTGCCGCCAGCCTCTGCCGGTGTTTGATCAGGAGAGATACCGGTGGGAGGCAGGATTCAACCGAGAGTATCTCTGTAGCTGTGGCCGAGAAGCAGTTTGTAGTCCATCTCTGAACACCTCGCCAGAATGTGTCGAGGCGGGTGGTCGAACCCACACTAGGTGTAAACAGATCCGCGCCGTAGAGTAGGATGGGAGCGATTAACGATGTAGCCAGCCTGTTGCATAAGTAGAGGGGGAGGCCTGCGCCGGGCGGGCTGACTCGGCGAATGAGTGCAAACGCCCCGTGGGCAAGGGCCAGGCGTCGCGAGAAGTGTGCAGCGGGGTCAAGGGCTGGAGTGAACCAATACCCGAGCCACCGGACGGAATTGCCTGGGTGAAACAGTTCCCCCTTGATCTGAATGGGTGAGGTGCACTTCGGTTAGTGCCTTTGGCTGGGGGTTCTCCAGTGTATCAGTTCTGTCTTCGAGACCGAAAAGAAGACGCCCAAACGGGACGCCTTCTTTTCTAGCCTGTCGAATAAGTCCTGGAGCCTGCGGATGTTACCACGGTAGGAAAGGGAAGCCACTGTGAGGGCAAAGTCATCCACGTACGAGATCATCAGACCCCGAGGGATCCCGAAATGTAGTGGCGCGACATAGAGAAGGAAGAGGAGTGGGGAGATCGGGGAACCCTGGGGGGCGCCGATGTTGACTGGGGATGGTGTTCCTGGTCCCCCTTGAAAAACTAGGGTGCAGCTCCGTTCACCTAGAAATGACGAAACCCAGGAAACCAGGTATGGGGGTATCCCGCCTTCCCTCAGGATTCGGGCCAAAGTGTTGTTGTCGACGTTATCAAACCCTGCCTTTATGTCCAAAAACAGGGAGGAGACCTTGAGACGTGGCCTCTTTTTTTCTTTTTTTTTGAGACCTTGAGCCTATCTACTCGGGTATTTTTTTTTTTTTCTTTTTGTAATCAAATCGTTATTATGTTTAAAGGTACAAAAGACTCATGCAGCGCTAGCTATGGAGATAAAAAACCTATAAGCAAACTTCATCCCGCCCGCTTCACCTCGTCATAGGAAAAATCAAACCCCCCGAGACCATAGAAGAAACTTCCCCGCCTAGCACCTAAGACTCGCACCTCAGACACGTAGGGAAACAGCTCATAGAAACGTACAGGAGAGAGACCCAAACCCTTCAGCCGGCCCCCAGGTAACCCTAAGAAAAGAATCAACGAAACGCCTAGATATAACTACTATTGCCAATTTGCCTAACCAAAAGGCCCCGCGGCTAGTCGCCGGAAGGGGCAGGCCGGTTCACGGTCGGGACTGACCGGAGGATGGCGACGCGTCGGCGTTTAGGAGAGACCAAGGAGGCAGTGCAATACCATGATCAACCGTAACCTAAGCGAGGTTTGCGACCGTAGAGTAAATCGCAGGAGGGAGAGAGGAAGGTGGGCGAGCGGAGCCACCTGGCAGAGGGGATGCCAGCCGACGACGATGAGCAGTAGGGTGCCAGCCGGTGAGTAGCAGTAGGGTGCCAGCCGGTGGGGAGCAGTAGGGTGCCAGCCGGTGAGGAGGATTAGCAGTAAGCTGCCAGCTTATGGGGCAGTACGGTGCCAGCGGACGGAACCGGGAGGGGGGTAGAGGAAGGATCGCGAGCGGGCTAGCCACAACCGACTAACGGGCCATAGCAAGGGCTTTTGGGACAACAGCGAAACCGAGCGAGACCGTGATGTTACTAACCGAAGCTTTCCCCA
>Ga0307509_10000933_pt1 | contig 50047 bp, 55 predicted proteins | sample 10_EM_MG_FD_202245 | JGI IMG/M metagenome (GOLD analysis project Ga0307509, IMG submission 202245) | Populus trichocarpa ectomycorrhiza microbial communities from riparian zone in the Pacific Northwest, United States - 10_EM | ecosystem: Host-associated > Plants > Roots > Unclassified | place... | reverse complement strand
ACGCCCTCAGGGGCGCGGGGAACTGCGCGACCAGCGCCCCCCCCCCCCCCCCCCCCCCCCCCCCCCCCGCCCGCCGCCCCCCCCCCCCCCCCCCCCCCCCCCCCCCCCCCCCCGTATTTCCATCACTGATGAAGCGGGGTGAAGGGAAGGTTTCTTCCCCGCAGATCACGATCAGTATCATACTGTATCAGTAACGCACCGGGTGTGACCTATAGCGTGAGTTAGTCCACCCATTAGCCAGGCGGGCAGGAGGAACCCATTCAGCACCTTACAATACCGGTATGATAGGCGTAACACCATACCCTACTGTAGTACTGTATTCGTACAGCACAGTAACTCGTAAAGTGCCGTACGGAATAACATAATCCGAAAAATAGCACAAATCTCTGGTCCCCGTACCGTTAATTAAAAGTACCGACCGGATATAATAGTATTTCATGGAACCGACAACTTCCATAAAACAAATGTATTTGTGGATGGTTTGTTCCTACGCCGCACAGCATGATACATTACCCCCGCCCCGTTATTAGCAGCAACCGTTTGGCATTGAGCCCTCGATTCAGCCACAGGTAGGTATATATCCAAGATATTTTGGTGTCCTTATTCATGCGGACCGCGCAGAGCCGCACGAAACGGGGGCAGCATGGTATCCATACTTGGCTGTTTTCAACAGCACTGTAGTGCTTGTTACTGGGCAGGCTGATACGGACCAAAATATGCCTCAAGGATAACCGGCGGGCAAACCGAAATCGTGCTGGCTGACTGATTAACCATCTGAGTTGGGTGACTAGCGACTGAGCTCACATTCGGGCACTACCGTGATCGTGACGATCAGCCCATGCCAGATGCCCGCTTGTGGATTGTCCAAACGAGCCCCCATCTGTGTGATTCTTCTCCATCCACGGCTATTGACGGCGTAAAGAAAATCTTCAGGCAAATACAACATACCGTACAGAACAGCACCTCGTGGAAAAATCATTGTTATTGTTATTTTTCCTTCCCCAAACCAAGTGCTGACCCCTCCCCTCCGCCCAGTCGAGTCCTCCGCGCTGAAGGTAGCCCATTTTTCAGCGCCCTCGTACACATCCACCCAAGTGGTAATTAGCAAATAAAGCTAATGGCCCAATAAGATGTCCCCCATGACGATACATGCTTCACCGCCGGAATCCCGGTGGGAGGTCAGGTACCCGTCCGCATCCCAGCGACCATTCACGCATTGAGGAGTCGCTACAAACGTGAAATTACGGTTCACACTTGTAGTGGACGGTAGTGTAGGTACAAGCGAACCCCCCCTTGACCAAGGCGACATGCGAACTTCCAGCTTCTCTCTTCGCACGCACATGCAACAATGGGCAGGCACAGGGATGGAAGCATTTCCCCGATACTTGGCCATCAAAAACTCTCTCTCTACTCGTATGATACAGAACCAACAAGAGGAGCACATCGCACGGACGCCGGGGAGTGCTCGAGTACACACACATCTAAAAAAAACATACCGTGGTAGGAGGGAAGGAGGGAGTAACAGATAGGCAAATACGATACGGTAAAGATAAATTAGGCCATTCGGCATACACTTTCCAAACAAAGTCGTTTCCTCTCCCCCTCGTCTACCGTGGTAGCGCACCGCAAAAAATCAAAAAAGAATTTCCGAGGCGAAACGAGTAGGAATGACCCGAAATTAGATCTCATATTTACTTCTTTTATGGGCGGGGCACCTTGACCACGCGGTCCAGATCGATGGCGTGTGCGGAGTTCCTGGGATGGCATGGTGAGTCAAGTCCAGTGTTATATGATAAAAAACAAGATTTCTACGCCGTGAACCAGAGCGTCCAAGAGAGCTGATAGGACGGCCATGAGCTTACGGTAATTTTAAAAAAAGTTCCCCGTTATATAACCGTGGTCTTCTCAATTTCTTGACCGATTGGTGCGGGGAAGAGAGGGAGGGAGGGACACCGGTCGGAAGCCGAAGTTCGGCTGAGCCGAGTCGAGTTTAGCGAGTGACGGAAACTAAGTCCATCTACCGTAACTAACACTTGCCCCTTAAGGCAACGCCAGACGCGAATCCCGATGGAGGAAGCCGTTCATCACATCACAATCTTTCGCCATCCGCTATCCACAAGTGGAAAAGGAAAGAAGAAAAAAAAGTTTATCGATGCGATCCCGCCCACCACGCGAATATCTCTCGGCGGCCCTATCCGAGACCCTGGATGATCTCACCGACCTGCCTGCCTGCTGACTGTCGCAACCAGGAACAAAAAAAAAGGATCAGCCACAAACGTTAATTGCCCGAGCCCTTTTTTCTTTTTCTTTCCCCCCCCCCTTTAGGTGGCGCACTTGTCCTGTCGTATTGGTCGGTCTGCGGGGGCGCTACGCAGGATTGGGATTAGCACTGTTTCGGAGCTTTAGGGGTGGACAAAAAGTTCGGACGAACGAGGAGTTGAACACTGGTGAGGTAGAGGTGCGTAGTTTGGCGTGGGATTGTGTTTACCGTGCCTGGTTAGGCTCTGGTTCTGTAACGTCAGGAGGCACGGGTTGTTCAGATGGAATGGATGGAAATAGGTTGAGATGAGACTTGTGCGTAAGGATGGAAATAGGGGAACCCCATATCATAGTTCTAGACTCCGGTGGAATACATCGAAAAGTGGAACGCGAGCGGTAGCGTAAGTTCTGGGCAAATTCGACCCACTGCTATTATCTATGCAGTAGCTATCCCCTAAAAAGCCCATTTGCCGCGAGATCAGGCCTCAAGAGAAGTGGTGAGTATCTCAAGAAGAAGTCTAGAGGAGAGTCGTGTTTACACAGAATTTACTGCACAACGCTTGAGCTATACTCACTCAATAAAACCTTAACTCGCCGCAGCGCAACCTCCTACTCCCTCCAGGGACGCAAAGTAGCATCATTAAAATAAAATAAAAATCCTATGTTATCAGTTGAACTTAACTTAGAGTGAGTAGAGAGAACGGTGGTCTAGACCCCAAGCCTCAAAAAAAAAGCCACCAACAATGGAATTTCCAGATGTCCCCAAGCTCCACAACCGTCATTTTATTTACTTTTGAAAGCCCCAATGACATACTCGAGTGAAATATGCTCTTCTTGGCCTAGCAGGTGACCTGAAACTAGCCCCCACGCCCTCCCTCAACTCCCTCTTCATTGAACTCAACCGACAGGACTTTTTCTAGTGATACTTGTAATAACACCCGTTCAGTCCACCAGGGCATCTATGAATGAGTTATAATATTCACATCTACGATACACAAAGTTCAAGTGTCCGGTGGAGGTGTTTTCCTACAAAATAGGCATTCTTTTGCGAAGGGGGCCCTAATTAACCGTCTAACTTTATCGCGGGTGCTTTTGCAAGTGTAGATGGTATTATACCTCGTTGTAAGACGCTCAACACGGACTCCGGCATGGGAAAAGTTCCGGCGGAGAACACCTTCTCCTGAAATATATTCCAAGTGGACACATGGGCATATCGGGGACCCACTCTAAATCGTAATAACTCAACCCTTGACAAACAGATATGCGGATACACAGACACGACAGTGACGAAATGCGCTCAATAGTCACGATATCCAATGGCAGGTCGGACCTAGACGGGGGGGGGAGAGAGGAGGGAGAGAAGAAATAAACTACGGCATGGTATTCATTACCGTAATCTCTCTCTCTCTCCGGTGGAGCTATGCAATAGTAGCTAGGCTGCATTGGATATATTGTCCGATACCCGAGCAAGTACCGTAAAAACTCTTACAATCCACTATCTCCGTAGCAGGGGTTAATCTCTGTACTCAAAGCCAAAAGCATCCAAGAGAGATTAGTGCCTTCTTAACACGGGAAAGCCTGAGTAGTGTGCTGAGTGTGTTGGATCTCATTAACTGGTATTCGCAATTCTGGTAACCTGTCAGACTAAACCTATCGTGGGTGGACCGGAGATTAACCCCTGCTACGGAGGTAGTGGTTATAAGCGTTTTTAAACGGTACCGGTACTCGTTAGTTTATCCCCCCGATATCATCTAGCAATTCCAAACACCTAACCCTGAACACTTGTAAGATACCGGTATCTAATAGTATAAATTATATGCTAGAAAAGTATAGTAAACCCTGCTCCTCGCAGCACATATACCCTCCCTATTGTAGAGTGTTCCGCTATGCGTTACCGTATGGCCTAGAGACACAAGAAATGGGGCCAGGGGATGCGGTTGGATAGGGGAACTAGGTTCACGGGGGGATTTCTTCCTGTAGTTAGGTTTTCACTACTATTTGCCACAGGACGCTCCTTCTATCAAGGTCATCGAAAGAAAGGGCTGACTTGTAAAGACTTAATTTCACTCGCGTATCGGGCCACGTTTCGTTCGATTGATCTGGCCCATTTCAAGGGTTACTAATGAATACGGAACGGTAGTTTCCATGTGGCGGGGGGTGCTTGCATGCTTGCATATCTGTTCCACCTACTCGAGCACACCAATAAGCTTGGAGAAGCACTATCTGTAGGTGCAATAATTACGAAAGGAAGCAAGGGACATAGCGGCACAGAGGGGGCAAAAGGGAGAGAAAAAAAACTCTCGAAAAACAAACCTCGCAGCCCCTCCGTGGAAACAGAAGGAAGACAGACTTGACAGAGGAGGATATATGGGGAAAGTGAGGGGAAGGAGAAGCAGACTAAACCAGACCCCCCCCCAGGAACCCCTCAAAATGTGTGATGAGAAACTACCGGTATCATACATATGTCCTTCTCGGCCTGGCCGATCTGGTGAGACGAATCACCTTCGGTGTAACGCCATCCACCGCATTCGTTTAACAGTTAACAGTTCAACGGCTGTAGATCTAAGTTGACAGCTGTCTGTGGGGATTGCTTGTACCGGCACTCGCCTTCAAAGCACTTAGGGCGATTGATTGATTACTTTTTCCCTCATCCTTGGGGGTGTCGGAAAACGATCGACGTCTGAGTAAGTATCCTATCATTAGGGGCCGGATGCTAAAATCAACTCAAACTGTATGCACAAACAAGAGAAAGGTCCAGTTCAAGTGCCGAAGCCGTAGGAACCGAGGGATCAATGCAAATCTCTCACTTGACCCACCCCGCTCCGCAGAAATGAAACGAACTAGGAAAAGATATCGCACCCCATCTCAAATTTATCTACAAGTGAGTAAAAGTGCTCATGATGATTTCTCTAGCACTTACCTTAACTACCTGCAAACCATACGACTCAGACACCTTTGTCTCTAGTCTCCCATCTCACACAAGTCCGGGAACCAGCCCATTCTTCCAATCACCTCCCATCCTCCCCCCCTCCTCAACACCCCCAGTGCCCACAAACTTTAATGCCCCAACAGCGGCTGGACCCATTACCTCCAGATAGCGTGGCCCGTACCACCCCGGAAATTTCCTGTCAGAACCATCGGAGGTAGCAACCCAACAGGAAGGCCACGAGTTAGTGGGAAACGCCATTTCGGAGTGGATGACTGTGCATTTAAGCTTCTGGAAAGGAGGTACAGTAGGGATGCGGCTCAAGAAGAAACAAAAGGACACGACGGCGGGGAGAATCGGGTGTATGTTTTAGATTGAAACATGGGAGATGATGTTTGTACAGAAGTGCACTTTCGTTGGTGATGGATGGATGGTTCCGAGTGAGCTCGTGGGGCAAGTGCAGTATCGTGTGTAGTCAAGTTTATAGCTGAATAAGGGTAAATTCGGTGGGCTGAGCAACGCGTGTTCCAGTGGAGCAGTGCCTCGGGGGCGCGTTTTTCATTATCAGCTACTTTTTCTACTCGCCCTTAACCTGACAATACTTTCAAGTTGTAGTACTCGAGCATACAGTGGTCTGATAGTAGCGCACAGGCCACCCTACCTGCAGTGTTACCTTTAACACGATCGGCGGTCGATTCAACTTCCCCGATACTGTAGATTATGAACATCTTAGCCCGGTTGTAGGTGTTTGCCCTATCATAGTGCTTGCATTGAGGCCCATAGCACCTGGACTACATGAATGTAGAAGGAAGGAAGGGGACCATCTTCCTTCATTCAAACCGGAACTTTCACTCAAGCTGGATCTGTAGCATCATACAAGGATCAGGACTACCTGCTTCGTTACACCTTCCCCTGTTCCCCTCTTACTGAGTTAGCCCCACCGGTACATAGAACCTCCAGTAGGGGAATATGGCATAAACAAACTCCAAGAGTAGCTATTGTGATAATTACGGAGATCTAGATTCAGCAGGAAAATTCCAGATGACAGGCGTTGGTCCCAACCAGCAATTCCACTTCCACCACCACCATTACCATGGAGACCACCGACATTACCCGAGGCACTCCTCAGGAGAATTCTCACCCATCAATACCACACTTACCCAGCAATTGGCGGCGTAGCCATGCTGATATCACAGGCTGGGCCGCAAAGTGATCTGTGATCCGCCGGATTGGATCGGATTGGGCATGGATAGAATGGCCTCAGGGACGAGACAGTTCTAGCCTTGTATCTTGTACTCGAATATATTGTATTGCCTTCTCCGAGCTAGTCTACGTTAACTGCAACTTGTTCCTTTCGAGATCTCTCCCCGGCTAACCGCCAGGTTACGATGCGGTATCGTAAGCCATCGTATTAGGTTAGTAGGTTGATGAATGAATGGCTAACACCAAGTTTGTTTAGTGAGTAGAATGTGATGCGGCAGGTCCCGTCTGTGACAGCTGCAGTAAATGTTTTCCATCCTATAATGATGACACTTTACGAACCGGATGGGGAAGAGAGAGAGAGAGAGTATAGTAAATCGTTCTTAATTCTTAGGGAGAGGGCTACCCACCGATTCGTAAAGTATCCGGAAATAGAGGTGCCAAGATCCTCGAATTTGGGCGTAAAATGGTCTTCCTTGGCATTTTGTGTCCGAATACTTTACAAATCAAAGAGCACTAGATCTATTATATACCACGAACGGTTATGATTTTTGTCACATCTCCTGTGCACTAAAAACGGTAACTCATCACAGGAGGAGCAGAGCTCAGCAACCAAGCAAACAAAATAGCCAATCGGAGGAAGGGGGCTACAGAAGGGGCACTTGCATTCTCCTCCTCCGCCTAGAAGCTTGTTCACCGTCAATTTTGTTTGTAGCACAATGCTATACACCATAACCTACCCGTCTAAACTTGGCCGGGTGAGCGGTGTCGGGATGCGCTTCTCATCAGAAGTCGAAGCTACAGCACAGTAAGTACGCGTCAGAATGGCCGATTGGTGGACGGACGAATGAGTGGGATGGAACACTCCCCCCTTCCTTCTTTCCTTCCTTCGTTCCTTCTAGAAGGCGCACGACTAACCTCACGTACTGGACTGTACTTGGATAGTAATCACTAGTCAAGCGCAACACATCTCGACCCTTCCATTTTTCTTTTGGCTTTCTTTCTTTCGCGGCCACTCAAGCACTCGCTCGCCTGCTTGCTTGCATCTGCCGTGATACGGGGGGGGGGGAGGGAAAGCACACAGTAAGCATCGCTATTTTACAAGTGAGAACGCGTACGGTGCCCAATGGGTACGATAAGTCCACATTACATGCCACTGCAAGACATGAAAGCCGCTACGCCACCCCCACCACCATGGCTCGGAGGAGAAGAATTCGAGAATGGTAAAATAAAAAAAGAATACACCATCATCGCCATCAAATCCTTTCACGGGTATAATACGATTTCCTCCCTTCCCTCTTGACCCCGGATACCGTATATCCCTCCCCCCTCTTGCTCCCCCGCACCGACGAAGACACCGGCAGCCTACCTGCAGTACTCGCGGCTCAACCAAGTAATAATAATAATAGAACCATTTCTGGCACCTGCATGTTATGGCATGCAGTACAATCATACACGCATGAGAGGGTGGTTGCTATTCCAATTATTCCATGTTCCGTAGCACAAGTCCTGCAGAGGCAGGTCAGGGTACTCGAGTACAGTGGTGTTGAGGCTGAAAGAAGCGAAAGAAACATTCGTGTTCATTATGTACGATAGATTATGTAGGCAGAGCTGCCATTTTAGGAGCGCATGGAGGAGGAGGAGGTTGGATGCACGAGTATGCGCTCGAGTATGCGGGTATCCTGTGCGGTGGTATGTAGTGGTGGTGGTAGTAGTAGTAGTGGGAACAGGAGGGAACACTCGCAGAGGTGAGCATCTGTAGGTATTTGGTACGGGATGTACCGGTATATAGGGTATGATCTGCTTGGTAAGATTTCTCATCATGGTAACGTCGGTCACGACAGGGGTTGAGCTGCCCGGGTATGTTAGTACCGTAGTAAAAAAATCGGAAAACTATTTTCTGCTGATCCTATACAGATCTCAACTTAATGGGAGACAAGGGGTTGCATCCTCTGATTTTTATAGACATATCCGAGCACATATCATAGAGTAGCGGAAAGTGTGGGGGGACGAAACAAAAAAACGGAAAAAGAAAAAAGAGAAAAAGAGGTGTGGGGGAAGACACCCCACACACATAATTATCTGCCTACGAAGACTGCCTTTTTACCTCTCCCTTCGCACCAATGACTAATGCGCTATGGTGTCCACTCTTATGGCCTGATGAATGGCTGATTAAAAAAACGTCCGAGACTTGAGGAAACACCAACCAAGTCCCGAGAATCTGGCAATCGGTCTGGCAAAAGCATGATTAATTTCCCTCTTTGTCTCTGGCCTCTCCAAGAGAGTGAGATTGAGCGATAACTCGGTCAAGTCAAGTTCGATGGTAGATGCGTGTGTATGTATGTGTCTGTATGTACGTGTGTGTATGTATGTAAGCCCGACCCAGGCGAATGGTAAAATGGAGTAAAAGTTTAATAAAACGAAATGCTGTGGAATCTCACCGCTGGGTAAGATGAGTGATCTGGGGATTAATTATAATATTATGAGTTAATATTATGTATATTTTTCGATGCGGAGAGATAATAATGATTGAGGGCCCTGAGGTAGGTGGCTTTTGGCCATGGAATGGATGGGTGCTGTGGGCTTCCTTTCCCCTTCACAAGGAGTATTATAGAGAAAATGTTTCCCCCGGCCAGCCCTCTGCCGGGAGGTTGAAAGGGGGACGGAGAAAGGTTTTTGGGGCTGGATCGGCTCGCTAAGTACGGGACGGTAAGAGAGTTTCGCTCCCGCTCGCATCAGCCCGTGCGGTCCACACCCCTCGTGGCCAGTGTCGGCAGGCTAAACTTTACACTTCGGCGACACGACACAGCGGGTCGCTCGGTAGATCCGATCCGAGAGAAGCCTCTCTCTCTGGTGAGCTAAGTTAGCGGGTGAGCGAGCGAGCAAGCAGCCGGCGTGGGGGACTCTGCCAAGAAGGAAGAGGGAGCACGGGTGAAAAGGTAAGACCCTGCCGTACTGGGAGGTGAAGAAAAAAATAAAAAAATACCAGCCATTCCCACAAGAAGCACAATTAGCTTTCGAAGTTGGATACTATCTCCATGTTTGGACACATGGTTAATTTGAGTGTTTCCTCGTGTTGCCACATTAGGATGTATTTTTACCAGAGTTAAAAATAAATAGTAACAAAGTACCGTTAAATCGGACGTATGCGGGCATATTTGTGTCATAGGGGTTTACCACTTTTGGCTGAAGTGATATATTTAGCACTAATGTTTTTTTAAAACGGATATTATTATGTTCCCAACGTCCGGGTCCTTCCCTTATGCGGTCTATTAAAACCCTTCCCCGCAACCCGATGTGGAAAGGGTGTGGCCCGTGTGCTTTTTCGTGAACAAAAATAACCATAATTATCGCTCCCCTCCCTTGAGAGGTGTTAAGTATAGACGGCTGACAGGGGTTCACACATTTTTTTCTTTCCCCCCCCTTCCTTTTTTTACCTTTTGCCAATCACCATCCACACTCACACCACATTTCCCCCCTGTCCTTCGCCGCATCCCTTGGCGATATCTGATGGGATCGCGGTGCTCGTGCTGTTGGTTGTTTCTATTTTGCACTCACACAACGCATCTTTAGCCTTACCGCACTGCACCCGTTAACGAAAATGTTACGTGCATAGCGGAGTGCTGAACGACAAGCGAACGAATCTTGTCATGATCGCTTCCGTTGACGAGGGTTTCGCGGCGCACCCTGGGGATGGCCCTGTGCTGTTGATCATTCTATTCTTTAGCCATGGTGTGTTTCAGGATCGTTTTTCGAAGTATTCTTCGCCTTGCGCGCTTCAGATTTGTTTGGATTATACTTAACTTTGATTCTTTACCGTACCCTGTGAGGAGGCGATGCTAGTGTGTAGCACCGTTTGTGCGAGGTCTACGGGTTTACGGGGTTCCCTGAGCTAGAGCAGTTTTGTAAGCGTGATGATAGTCTATGAAGGAGCCTATCACAGGTTCCATGCCTTTGTGGCTTTTGCGCCTAGAATATAGATGATTACGGTCGTAATGATGATGACGATGGTGGTGATTACCATATCAATTGCTTTGGGTGCCCTTTCGTCCTACCCACTTTCGTGGTAATGAGGGTAATGATAGTACAAAAATAAAAGGCTCTTTTGAAACGGGCCGGCGTGTTCCTTCATGCAGCCGCAGACGCAAACTGAAGCTCAATATCAAAACGGGAACAGAATCTCATCCTCCTTAAAAGCCGCATCCACGTGCGTTTGAAGCCTCATAATCTTCATATTTTGTTTTTCCCACAAGCAAGGGATGGGGGTGGGCAGGAGGGCCGGGCGTCCGATCGTCAGAAGAGAGGTACGGGAGTGTCAAATCCGATGCGAGTTTGGTTGCGATGATGAATGAATCAAGGATGGTGATGACGATACAAGGCTACTCCAACTTTCAGGTATAGAAGAAGTATCGGCTCACCGTTGGGGTTTCTAGATGGAGGATGAAAAAAGAAAAGAGTGTTTCTTTTTTCGGAGTCGAGGAATATGAATCACCAACGCGAGCAGAGCCTCTGGGAAGAGCCAACGAAGGGGGCTCTTCGACATCAAACTCCTTGAGACGGGTCCCCGGTTTCCCCCTACCAATGTATGATATTCTTGTATCCTTTCGATCCAGCCGGGAACTTGCACGATGTTCCGACACACGCGAAGGACGTCAGAGTGCGGATAAAGTACTAGTAGATATGGGACTGCGTGGTCCACCGCCTACAGATACAGAAGCGCAGTAACCGTACACCAGTGTATGGACCGTGCGGGAGAATAGATGCGGTAGTAAGTACCCTACTGGGGTGAATAATCGGAGGCCATTGGTGATGGTGGATAGGAACTTCGCTTCAAGTTGCATCATGCACTCGAAGGATCCCTGTTGGGGCTGGCTCGGAAAGGCAACGCTTAACTCGTGCTCTGCTCGACTTGTACGGTTCGGTAGGGTAGATCACTTCCGACCCTGGAAACCCATGCAATCTGTGTGTGGACAGGAATGGGAAGCGGCTTATGGCAAAAATAACAAGAGAGGCCCAAAAAAGAAAAGAAACTAGGATAGGAAATAGAGGGGGGGGGGGCAAAAAGCAAAACCATCATGTACCGGTACCGTACTCGAGTAACCCAATCCCTCCTCCCAGCTCCGTTTTTCCCTCCTTCTCCTCCTACTCCTCCTCCTCCTCCTCTTTCCCACATTTCATGCTTGGGTACCTTCTATTTCGTACTCGAGTGCTGATTCGTCGAGCACTCATCACCGCCTTCTGCCACGTGCACGCAATAGGTCCATTTTATCGAAATTGCCGGTTGCCTCGAGTGGAGGGGACGAGAGGATGGGAGAGAAGGAGAGGAGAAGGATGTGCAACACCCCACTCACTCAACCAAATCACAGCTCGTAACAGGGTTATCGTAAAAATAATAATTTGCTTTTACCGTAGTTCGTGACCGTTAGCGGGCGGGGGGCCCTGCCCTCTGTCGGTCAAGTAGTTTTTTTATTTTATTATTTCTACAGACTCATTATCGTACCTGGTATTGGTTGATTGGGAGATAGTGGAGGTGATGATAGTGGAGAGCGGGGGGGGGGCGTACTTTTGTTTTTCCTTTTCCTTTCGTTGGTCTACCTATCGTACCGTACTTGCAAGGCAAGCGAGAAGATACGGTGGTCGAGTATTGTAGGGATTGCATCTGGTTTGAGGGGAATGGGAGGGGGCAGTACTCGAGTAGTAGGCAGCAGGCGACCAAGGAACAGCCCTAGTAAAACGGAAAAAGGGAGAGAAAGGTTACTTGGGTATCATAGTATCACAGCGAATGAGCGATCTCAGGATATAATTAAATTTCACCGTAATGCCAATGAAATTCTGGGTGTAATTTCTACGGGTACCTCAGATTAGAGCATTACAATGGTCATTTTTACTTTTCCGGGCGGCCCTTTAGGTTGCCGATGCAGGAAAGCAGGAGGGGGGGGGATAGTAGATCGATGTTTGAGAAGTAACCAATATTTGGAGATCCAATTCGGGGTTCCATTTCTATTCTTTGCCCGCGTGGGTTGATATGCAGAGCGTGCAGTGCAGAGCGTGCCTTGGTGTGTGTAAGTGAGAACGGGTCGGGGTGAATGAGGGGGTGAAGGAGTGAGTGAAGGAGTGAGTGAGTGAGTGAGTGAGTTCAATGAGGGCGGTACACTACTACCGTGGATTACACTAAACGTTACTATCTTTGGTACTTGTACATTAGACGAGAAGTGTTGGGTGAGTGTTGTGTCTACCTACAGTGTGAATGTGGGCGAGTTGAGTGTTGAAATGAAATGTATTTCTCTGACTGTCTTGACTTGTACCCTTTGGGCACGGATTTATTATTACTTTTTTTCCTTCATTTGTCTCCGTTGAGGGTTATTGCAAATTTGTGTTTTTTTTGTTTTTTTGTTTTTTTTGAGGCACCAGGACTAAAGTGAGGGTTGATTCTTTTTTGGGTAGCAAACGGTTCTGCAACCAGACAACCCTCTGCTTTGATTCCCCAGCAGTTGTGGTGGACAGCATTGAAACAACACCACCACCACCCTGCACCCTAATTTTCGCTCCTTTTCTTTTTTCGCCTCAACCCCTGTCCTCACTCAACCTGCCCTCCACTTCCACCACCACTACCACACACACACCCACCTCCCCCCCCCCCGACCTAATCCCTGGTCATCCCGAAAAGTGAGGTGGGAGTGAATTCTGGGAGTGGAAGAAGAGGGGGGGCGAAAGGCAAAGCATGCAGGTGAATGGGTGGAGGAGGGATGAGTGAAGAAGGATGGGCAGAGCAGGCCTTGGTACTCCAAACAACAAACTCGACACTGGGAGCTTCTCCTCGTGCATACATAATGCCCGCCGCCCCTCCCCGCTGATGATGAGCTCTCCCTATCCACCACACAAAGCCCAAATACCCACGCCTACCACGACACTTCTACAAATCGAACCCATCGCCCACCCCCTTTGGCAACAGGAGTTCGATCAATCACAGCCCTACTCAACTGTTTGCTTCAATCCATCAATCCATCCATCTCTCTGCAAACCATTCCACAGGTTGACGAAAAAAGTAATTCTGCATCAATCAACATCATCATCATATCACACCGTGCTTTCCTCCCTTCCTCCTCCTTCACATCACCATACTACAGCTTTCTAGTTGAACAGTCGCTTGCGACACCCAACCGCCAAAATTTCGTCCATCACTTCATATTCGTCTCCTCTGACGACAGTCACGATGCAGCCAAAGGCACCAAAGACTGGAAACAAGACTCACCGTCGCTCACGCACAGGTAAAGCACTTCTCGGGGATGACGCTATCCCTTGTTCTTTTACTGACGGATACGATTTTGCAATAGGTTGCTTTACTTGCCGTCTTCGCCGGAAGAAGTGTGATGAGGGGAAGCCTCTCTGCAAAGCGTGCAAGCATCTTGGGTTGAGCTGTGAATACAAGCGTCCCATCTGGTGGGGGAATGTCGACCAGCGCAAAAGGCAGAAGGAGAATATCAAGATGTTGATCAAGAGGACAAAGCTGTCCGAGAAGGTCGCCCAGATCTCACCAATTAGTGCGGATTCCCCCCCCGAACTTTCACGATCTTTACCAACCTCCGATACTTTTTCAGACACTATTGCTCGAAGACGCTCGCTCTCAATGGAGTCTGGTCTCTCACTCGAGGAGGAGATGGAGAACTACAATGAACTTGTGAACCCAGAGATCCACCACGGACACATCCACCACCCATACCATCCATTTCCTCCCTTTGAGGTCGACATCATGACAGAGAAGCAGACCTATGTGAACTCGTTCCCCATGCCCATGCGAAGAGCATCCACCAGCACCGCCTCATACACCAGCAGCCACCACATGAGACGGGACTCGGCTGCCAACGTCATGGTTCCAACAGAGGGGCTTGCTCAGTTCGAGACTTTGAATGGACACGTACAGCACCCAGCTTCTTGCACTAGCACCGAGGAGAGTCTTCCTGCCACCGCCGACTTTGGCCTTTTCGACTACAGCTATGGTCAGCCCGAGGCGCCAATGCCCTACATCCAGGTTGACGAGAGCGACAGACACCTCCTTAACCACTTTGTAGAGAATGTTCTTCCAATCATCTTCCCCATCCTTGATCTGAATTTGGATGCCAAGCGAGATGTGGTCCTCCCTGCTTTGGCCTCAAACGAATGCTACCGCCACTGCTGCTTGAGCATCGCTGCTCTTCATCTTAAGGTCACTCAAGGGCTTCAGGACGAATGGACTGATCAGAGCATTACGCGGCATAGATATGCCACCATTTCAGGGCTCTGCGATGCGTTGGCACGGGATCAAGACCACCTACAAATCCTTGAGGCGACTCTTGGGATGGTTCTCTTCCAGGTAAGAATAATATCTGAAAATCTTTTGCTCCTGAAATCTTTACTAACGCTTTCGGGTAGTGCTCCGTTGGCTCCCCTGATGACAACCTCCCGGATATCCCATGGCACCAACACTTCCAGGCTGTTACAAGCCTAGTCAACAAGATGGATCTCACCCAATGCCTTCAACACATTTCTCAGAGCAACCACTCCCCCCTATCAGTTAGCATGACCCTTACTGCATGGATCGATATCCTTGGTGCGACCATGCTTGGCCGCGCACCCCAATTCGCAGACACCTACCGTGAAAAGCATCTCAGCAATGGAATCAGTGGACTGCGGGAACTCATGGGATGCGACGACAGGGTCATGTATCTTATCTCTGAGATTGCCTGCTTGGAAGCCTTAAAGAATGACGGAATGCTTTCGGATATTGACCTTTGCGATCATGTCAAGTCTCTCGCCCACCAGATCGATCTTACTGAGTCATCTCTTGACCAGCCGGTACCAACAGCACCTGTCATTACAGCAAATGGTCAGATCGATACTAGACAACTAACCAATACCACCACTGACGCATTCCGCTTCGCCGCCCGCATTTATCTTTGCTCGCTCGTGCCTGGCTTTGATCGCCACCAGCCACAGGTCATTGAGCTCCTGAACAAACTCACACATTGCCTTGAATCGATTCCCGCAGGACCCGACGGATTTGACCGTTCCCTCGTCTGGGTGTACCTTATTGGTGGCTCCGTTGCCACCCCGGGCTCGCTCTTTATGAGATTTTTCAAGAGCAGGTGTTTAGCATTGGGAGAAGCTGGGGCCTGTGGAAGTTTCGGACGCATGGCCAGGATCTTGGACATCCTTTGGGGAAAGAGGGGGAGCGGATGGGAAGGTGGATGGCGCGATGTGATGGAGGGACACTCATGGGATTTCCTCTTGATCTAAGTTTCTTCTCCCCTTTTTACTATTTCTTTCTCGTTTGTCATTTTCTTTTGTCACGGCTGGGTCACGGGGTTCGAATGTATGTATCTAGCATTTTGGCGTTTTTGTTTCTTTTCCACCGTTTTGTTTTCGATTGTGCCACATTTTTCATTCGTTGGGGTTTGAGCCTGCTTTCTATTGCTTGTGCTTTTATTGGGAATACCGGCGTTCTTTTTTCTCATTTTTACCACGATGTTTATGATGAACTGGGCCAGATCAAAGCGGGAGTTTTTCGCTTTTCCTTTTTTAAAGAATGGGCCGGGCAAAATTTTCATTGCGCTGGGCGCCGCACATGGCTTTCTCTTTTTCTTTTTTTTCTTCTGGAGGAAACATGAGAGCTAATTCTTTGACATCATTGTAACTTTTTATATTCTTTAGTATATTTATTCTTCTGTTTTCCTCCAGAGATTCATCTTCATTTTCATCACTTTATATCCATCGTACGGTACAGGTTTTTTTTTGTTTTACAAAGGGCAAATTTCTTTCGTTTGGCTGGTGGCTGTTTGTTTGCTATCGCTTTTTTTTCCTCTCCTCGGGTGTTGGGCGGTTCATTAAGACGGCGTCGCTCGCTTGCTGCTTTGTAGATGGTTTTGGGTTGCTTGGGAAATGTACTTGTGTGGATTGTAGATATGATATGAGCATGATACGATACCCTTTTTTTTCTTCCAACATTATTTGTTTCATGACTGTTGGCGGAGAACCTTTGATTCGCTTTGGTGCGTAGTTCGCGATGGGTGTCCCGCCTTGCCTTGCCTTGCCCTGGTGGTTGGTTGGGCTTCGACGAACGAGAGGGGTGAGCCGGGTTGGTTACGGTAGTTGGTCTGTTTTGTTTCTGTTGCATCCACTCAAGCACTATCGGGCTTGGTCTTGTTATCGTAGATTCATCTCAATTCTCTCAGCTGGCTGGGGGCCATTCATATAATTGGACTGGTTTTATGATGCGCAAATTTAGGGTTCTTTTTATTACTTGGATGAGATGGATGGATTTTCGAGTTTATGCTACTGTGCTCAGATGTATGATCAGGTATCGTCATGGTAGCGGATGCTTGGTACTGCCCTGTCCCATACTTACTTTAAAGCATCCTCTGTTGGACGCTGGATGGGTATCTATCTGCTTGACTGGTTGGTTGCTTCTGGCATTGCACCATACAGTAAGTTACAGTGCAATATCCCGCAGGTAAACTGTCGCACCCTAGGTATTCAAGCTCGTCATACTCGGCGACCTCTTGGATAGATAGATAGATAGGTATCGCGCGGGAACCCTGGTACAGCACAATGTGGTATACTAGATTAACACATCCAGAGCAGAAGTAGGTAAATAGGAAAGCGGGAACGAAATCAAGAATGGGAATGCGGGGTGGACATGTGTGTGAAGGCAGTAGCCGAACCGAGCCTTAGGATGATGATGATGAATGTGGGGTCCCTCAGGTTCGGGCGTTTGGTATGGCAATCTTGCGGATAGGCATCGCAATATGGTGTTTTGCGGGCTTCCGCTTCCAGCTTGAAATGGGTGGCATGCGTATTGTCCGGAGGGTTCATGTCCATTTGAGAAGGGGTTGTGTGTGTGTGTGTGTGTCCGGTACAGGACAGTACTTTTGGATTCCACTTTTACTTCATGTATGTACAGTAGTGATTGTTTATTCCTTTCGTTTCCTATACTGGCTTACCCAGAATCCTCCCTTGTGTCCTCCCCTCCCGCTTCCTCCATATTTTTCGGAACCTTTGCCTGTTCCCCTTGTACCGCTGCTTGGGTTTCTGGCCCTGCGTTTGGTACTGTGCGGTACTCGCATGCATGCACGCATACAGGTGGTAAGTAATATAAAGTTACTGTTCACATCTGTGCTGTGCCTCCCCCCTCCTCTCCCTCCTGGATATGTCTGGAATGGCGGTGCCGAATGGCGGGTAGAATGGGTCTTGCATTCGGTTGGCCGGCCCACAACCTTCCGGTTCTGTGCTGTTCTGTTGATGGTAACTTAGTGGCCTGTCCTTCACTTCTTACTCTTGTGTACGATGAATGGGAACCGGGATATCGTATCTCTTGGAGCAGAGAACGTGCGTGTCCTACGTTGTGTGGCAGACTATGCGTTGGGAATGGGGGGGGGATTTTTTGGCTCTTGGATGAATGGTTCTTGAAAGGGGGTTGGATGTATGATGGCGTTCTCAAAATGGGTATGAGTGGGGGGGGGCCAAGGGTGAATATAGGGTCGTGATACTTCAGGGTGAAGTTACGATCAGCATGTGGGAAGGTTGGATTGACGGTAGGATGGGGGTGCCACGTTAAGTTACTACACTTGCATCAATTCCCGTTATTCAGAGTCTACTTCCCCCCCATCTCCGGGTGCTAGACCCGCTCTGCTGTCATCCCTTGGCGCCTGCTTAACTTGAGTCCTTACATTGTTTCGGGGTCAAAGCTTACCTGATGTATGATACGGACAAATGCCCCCCCCATCCCGTTTAACCAGAGCGGCAAAGCCAAGACCAAGGGAGCTTAGGGTCGGGCTGGTACGTAGGACCTTCGCTCGGCCGGGAGTAGATGGGGGCGGTAATCGAACTGGCGACCAAAATCTCCGGAAAAATCCAGAGATGTCCAGTTTTGTCCCGGGGGTGATCCCCTCGGCCCCCCGCTCTGGACGGCTTATATCGACTACTGAATATACTATATCGGTCCTCGAGTAGAGAGAAAACAAATTTTCACTTGTGTGTTTGCAAGGATTGCCCTATTCGTGGGGTGGGTTAGTGCACTTGCTTTTTTCTTCTCTTCGATAATATTATATTATTATTTAGGAGGTACTGTACTTATACCGTGTAGTACCAGTAAGCAAGGGGTTGGTCTGTAATTGGTTTTTATATTAACTTTAATAATAACTGGCTATGATAGATTGGTGGGGCATTGTTCAGGCAGAAAGATATATGGATGGGCAAAAGGTTAGCACGTCTCGGAATCCAAAAAGGAAACACTTGGAATGCTCGGGAAGGGCGAGTTCCGATGCGAGCGATATGGAGAGGGAATAACACGCCCGGATTATCACAGCTACGGGCCTAGAAACAAAAGCAAGCAAGGCAGCAGGCAGGAAGGCAGGAAGGCAGGAGGAGACCATTCTCAACCGCCATCACAACCTGGGAAATGAGAGAGAGAGAAAAACTAGAACATCCTCGTGTAAAAGAGGTATTAGACTCAGATGGTAAAGCTACTCCCCGCACGTGTCGGTTATACGAGCCCTTCGTATCCCCCCCCGGCCCCCCCGCCTCCCGAGCCCTGGGGCCGTGATGGAGTGCATCATACATGTAGGCTGTCAAGGATTTGTTTGGGAAAATGGTGGACATTCGTGGTCTTTTTGAGCCCGGTTGCTGTTGGCTGGCTGGCTGGCTGGCTTGCATGGGACCGGACTGCCTTTTCACGTTCAGATTGCATCCCTGCCTTTTATTCCCCTTCTCACAGTTTGCGTGGGGGGGGGGGGGGGAGGGTCTGGTTGGCGTTGGGCTGTGGTCAACAGCTTAAATAGGGGAGCAGGATATGTATGGCTGGTTATTGTCGTGGGTTTGGCTTTCAGATAAGGTTCATGTGAAGGGAGGTTATGCAGTGTTTCACCTTCCTAATATTCATGATATTCTTGGCATTTGCTTTTTTCCCTCTTTGTTCCTTTTTTTCCCCCTCTTTTTCTTCATTTTATTATTCTTATTTTATCTTATGGATGTTGTAGGCGGGCATGTGTCGTTGTTACTGGGCAGTTCTCTAATAAAATGTGACTGTTTGGGTGTTAGCTTTGGGTCTATTAACTAGCGGATGGGTGCCTGTTCCAGCGGGGTTTCCACAGGCTAGACTTTCTGTTAACCCGCCTTGCGCGATGCTTGTCATGAGAAAGATAATGTGGGCTCTTGGCACGCCTCAGGCCTGTTTGCTTAAGGATGTTGCCCTTTGAAATATTTTGTTTAGGCAATCATACGGAAAGGAGCGAGGCGATCAGTGGGTTTTCCTTAGGGTGTATGAGTAAACATTATGGGGGTGGAAGTGGGGGGAAACGCGTTACTACTATCATTTCCTTGTTAGGTTGCAACTGGCGGTTCGATACAAGTATAAGCTAATTGGTAGGGAGTCTGTTGGCAGCTGATCAACGACAAAGGCATCTTGGTATTGGGAAACTGATACTTGGGCGTTTTACAAGTGGCGTTTCTGGGGATGGTATGATACGATACCAGCAATGCGAGGGCAAATGGTGGGCGCGGTAGGCTTTTCCTACTTTGGGAAGAGGTTCTTTAGATCTCAGTTAGAAGGCTAATAGGAAGCGAAGTGGGGGATAGCGCATCCTACGGTGCTTTACATTTTCCGGGACGGCCCGACTGGTGGTAGTCGTGGAAAAAGTCATCGCTTGGGCTAGACATCGGCGAGCCTTATAATTCTTGAAAATGGTTCGGATGTTCAAATGACTTTTGACTCGCTAATGATTCCTGAGAGCACCAGGAAGGAAGGAAGGTCGGCGTTTCGAGAGGGGTGGATAAGAGCCCCAATCATCGATCACCAATCAGACTTCGACAGCGGTAGCACAACATGAAATCCTCCCCACCATTTTTGCCCTTTGCGCCGCATCTTAAAATTCGCGGGCGTGTGCCAAATCTGCAAGAAGACCATCACAGTATTTCATCTGTCTCACTGGTCATCTTGGACAGTCTCTTTGAAACTAGTCCCGCACACCCCACGCCCCCCCTCCATCCCCCTCTTCCCCGAAGGGAAGGATGGAAGAGTGAACGGAAACGGGAAAGGAAAAAAAAAAGAAAGGAAAAAAGACACCTCTGAAAAAAAAAGGATGAAAGACAAAAAGAACCATAAGATAAAGCAGGACTTGGATATTTCTGTGCAGTGGCATGCATGCATATTCGTGACCGACTGCTGTGTGATGTATTTTTATATTGTATTTCTCTAACTAATCTACCGCCCCCGCATCGACGCTCCATAGCAGCTCTTGATGAACGGACCTTGTGAAACTGCCGTGTTCGAGCGCACCCCACAGATGGCCCTGAAGTCGATACCACTAGCAAGGCATTGGGATTCGAGCTTGGTCTGTCACTCCCTCGATCGTGACATGCATTTCTCACCGATGAGGATTTTGTCAGGAATCCCTGCCGGCACACGGACGGAAGAAGAAGAGGGATGAGCACCTAGGATATTGAAGATGGAATTTCAGTTCTTCTAATCATCCAGTGTCACGTTGCGATGAATGAATGCAGACATAGACTTGGTTTGTTATCATGGTGAGGGGCTTAAGATTTGTCTAGTAGGAGTGAGAGAAAAACCCCCCTCCCCTTCTTCACCTCATATTCATCTTTGTCGGAGGCATCCGGGTCTACGACCCACGCGCTCTAGGACTGAAAGTGCCGCTCATTGGTGGTTGGGCGGGCACACTCGTCGCATGAAATTCAATGCTTACTTACATATAATGGATTAGGCCAAGGCGATATTGGCCTGGGGAATTGTCAATCAATCAGTCTCTCAATCAATCAATCGATAGGACAGCTCAAATCTGCCTCTCTACGATAGTCCTCGCAAAAGACATTGCGAGGGAATACAGGGGAATGAGGGAAAGAAAAAAATGGCACAATTTTTGCCTCAACGATCGATAGTGACCACAAATGCCACATATCAAAGTTGAGACAAGACTGCTGCCCAAGTCAATGTGGACTACTGCCCTCCGTCGGCTTTACTCTGGGCTCTGCCGCTCTGTCTGATGCTTATGTCTGATAGGCGAAACTTTGCGCCAAATAGGAGAATAGTCATCCTTTATTTCGTTCTCACGGGTGTAAAACCTTTTCCCTTCCTTTCGTTTCTGCTTTCTCTTTTTTCGATCTCGCATTATCGTGACAGCATCACTGTATGTTACATGGCCCCGCGTATCACCTGTTCATCTGTTTCTCTCTCGGAGAGATAAGATTTACATGCTGGCTTGCAGGGCTTTTCTGAATTGGACTTTCGTTCTAGACGGACCTAGTCCCGTTTTGGGTCTTTCTCTTCCAATCCGTCTGCCTGGAACAAGTGTATATCTTCATTCCAGCGATGTGGCGGTAACGTCAAATGACCCCGAAAGGGGGGGGGGCTTTTAGGCTGTGGCATGGGTAGGCGGGGCCTCCCTTTTAGGAACCTGTCTGTCACATGTTTGGGATCGTTGCCTTCCCGAAACTGGCGAATTCTGCATTCTTTACTTAGTAGAGTTGTTGGATTATACCGGTACTTGGGATGAGTGGTGCTGGTATGGCTAGTTCGGGACTTGGCCCTAGCGGAATTGGCTGATCACGGTGGGATAAAGTATCTATCTGGGTGCGAAGGCTGTATGTAGATAGGCGTAATTGCTAAAAAAAAAAAAAGGGTTGGAACATATTACGGATATCTGCTTAGCATTATGTAATTTTGCCGGCTGGTTTCTTGTCTCGTTGGGTGTGTGCTTGCTGCTGTGTTGGAGAGCTGGTTTTGGGGTTAGTGCAGCTGTATGACAGGATTCATCTTTGGCGGGGTGGTCACCACACATGCCCCTCACCACCCCTCAAGATCAACCCCCGATTTCACCTCAAGTGTCTAAAAGTGCAGAAATCTTTTGTGGAATAGATGGAATAGAATGAATAAATACAAATCAGCATTTTAATATCTAGTGTCGATCATTTTGCCTGAGTAATCTGCGTTGGTTCTCCTCGGAGTGCCTGCCGTAAGCCTCTCATACTCTTATGAATACTACGTCCCTCTTGTTCCTCTCGATTGCTGTGGCTGAGGTATGGGGGGCTAAATCTTGGTAACGATGCCGAAGATCAATTTCTCTGTTGTGTCTGGAGGTAATAATCAGACGACAGACCTCGTCGGGTGTAATTTTTTGGGCCGGGGCAGAGCAAAGTCGAATTGGTTTTCTGGTATTATTGGTGGACTCAAGAGAGTGTTGAGGGGGGCGGGTGTTTTGATTCGGAGGGATATGTTGGGAGCACCTATTCCAACTTCCATCACCTTATTGTTCTTTAATCTATGGACCCTGGCCATGTGATTGTTTGCCTTGCCAACAATGGGGTTCGCCCAAGAGCCGCATGTAGTGTGATGCTCTCCATGTTACGAATATACCGATAAATGAGAGTGTTCGAGCCGCTATGTAACCAAGCGGCGAGGATTCACCTTAGCGACGGTAAGCCACATATTTTCCACACCTCAGCATTATGATCGAAGTCACCGTAAGGCTAGCCAGGGATTCGGCGGGTCTTAGGTTCCAGGAGGCGAGGTGTGTGGTAAGGGTATTTTTGTAGCACTTTGTAGGATTTGGTCGGTGTTGCTCTTTGCCCTGTTGGATGGGGGGGGGGAAGGGCGAAGGTTTTCAGACACTATGCTTGACCCCTTGGTTGAACGTATGTCTCGTTCGCTTGCCGAGTGCTTCTGCCGGCGACATGGGGTGTGTCCTATTTGCAATGTGAGGGGCTTTGTAAATCAGGGCTTTTTCCGGGGACAATATGGGGCGATATGATCTCTTGGCTAGAGCTCTGGGGCGCTGTTATCGCTATAGCTCTTGAAACAGTAGGTTCAATGATCCGAGTGATCACACATGATCAAATTGTGGACTGGTGTTTATGCTGCTTGGTGGCGCGGTTCATCATTGGAGCTTTTAATACCAAGATGCTAGTATTTGTCGCTCTGGGACGCAATAACCTGCTATGAAATTAATACAAAATCCTGCGGGCAAGGAGATTCGTTCGTTGAGGATAACATATTGGTACCCTCGGTCTTTCATGCGGATTGGGGTTGCGAGAGCTCCTGAAATTCAGATTTGCAATTAAGAACCTTTTCCTATAGATGGCTATACAGGTTTCCGGTGCCTGCCTTGAGGTTTAAAGCTCCTCTACACATAATTGCCCACGCTAGACAGGCGCCAGGTTAATTGACAAAACCAAGCTGAGACTTGGAATCCTTGGATTCTTAGCTACCTACAGATGTATTCGTATAAGAATTCATGGGGGGGTGAAACGGAGGGTGTGGTATCAGTATGGCCTTTTTTCTTCCGACATTTCGGTTGTTTTTCCCCGTTGCTAGGGGGTAGACCACTGTATAGCACATAGTGACCGATAATCTCCAGCTGGTACCGGCCTCGGCCGTGCAATAGGATATCGATCTGTTGGTTGGACCCTACTCCATAGGGGTACAAGAGTAATTTACTGATAATACTATGACGCCCTTTATGAACTAAACACAAAAAGTGTAACTTAGGGGTAATCTTTGGGATTTTTGTCTCCTATTTCCTTCTTGTATGACACTTCCAATAATATTATCCAATATAAAACGTATCCAAATCCCCAGTTCCTACCTACAAACTATTTAGTAACTCGATAGGGACTAGGAAGGCAAGATCCTCAATCCCAGCGAGAGATAGAGGAGATGAAGAAGCGTCGAGGTAAAAAGATGACAAAATCCCGCCACAGGCTAGATACAGCATAGTTATACATACTAGATGGGGTATGAACAAAGGCCAAAGCGACCAGAATAGGAGTTCGTTTTAGGAAATAAATTCAAAACGAGGAGCAAACGCTTGATGACAAATAAGATGGAAAAATGAGAAAACAAAAACATTGGGAGATCAGAATCCGCCAAATCGTGAAGGTGGTGTTCCACCCGCAAAGGGACTTTTTGTAGGGGGGTTATTGGGATTAAACGGGCCGCCGAAGGGGCTCTGTTCCCGAATGGCGGTGAGCTGACTTTGAGCTCTAGAGGAATGCAAATGTGGAACTTCATCCTCGAAAGCGAACGGTTGCAGCACGCTTGATCCATCCCGATACACGCTATCCGAGTATCCAGTCTCTGTGCTCATCCCGCTCCTCCCACGCCCTCTTTCCCCCTCAGTCATTGCTCGACTGTCCAAGCCCATGTCGCTAAATGCTGGCCCGGCATCGGTAATCACACTAGCCACTTCGGATGAGAAGTGTCGTCGCTGGTTAAATGCTCGGTCCGGTGGGGGCAGGCCCCCCATGCTGCCGCCGCTTACTCGTGCATTTGAGATGGTGGAGGAAAGGAAAGATTCCGAGTGATCGGTTTCGGAGTCAGTGGATGATCTCGGAGAGGATTGAGCCCGGGGTTCTAGCGGGCCGCGAGCGAGGGGATGCGGCGATGGAGTTTGTCGGACCGGGGTAGTTCTGGAATTAGCCATTCTGCTTTCTTCCGTATCTCTTGATGCTGACCTTTCCCGTGGTGGTATTGTTGGGCCTAGGTTTGGAGAGAGGTCGGCCGGTGTGATCGTTTTCCAGTTTGATGGTGATAGGTTTCGGAATACCGGGATGTCCTGATGTGGGGAATATCCAATCGCGATACTTTCGTGTTGCTGCGCATAGGATTTTCGCTCCGCCCAGCTGATGTCGTCCGGGGATGGGTTATTGAAGTTTATGGTCCGCCGGCGAGTCTTCATCTCCACAGCCTTTGTATATCCAAACATGATTGCGATTCCCAACGCTATTCCGGGGAATAATCCCACCGATACTGCCTCTGCAGAAAATATTGGGGGGGGACGTTTCCTTCTGCCCTGATCCTCTCTCTCTGGATTGTTTGCTGTTTGGTTCAACTCCAAGCGACAGCTGGCTAAACGCTTATCCTTATCTTTGCGATTCTGTTCATCCCGGTGCTTCTTGTGGTCCTCTGGCGTATCCTCTTCCCTCATTATACACCGATCCTTATCCTCACCACAGTGGTACCCTGGCGGACAGCAAAATCTTCCACACTGAATGACCTCCGAGGTCGGGCTTGCGCTCGCTGCCTTAGTTCCAGGTGGTGTGCTCTCACACGCAATGGGAAATATTTGATCGCAGAATTCTCCACTCTTGCAACAGACTACTGATGTCTTATTCAGTATAGAAATACATCGGGTGTCTGAGGGGCAGCAGAAGCCCTTCACCTCGCAAAGAGTCGGAGCAGCTTCCAATTCACAGCCCAACTGCCTTCGGAATATTGTCGGCCCTGTCGAGTGTGAGAGTGCAGAGGTTGGTTGAAAGTTAATGGTGATCAAAATCAATACTAACGATATTGTAAAGGTCGGCGAGGGGCACGGCGATGTATATGTCTTCATGTTTGGTTGTGTAGTGTTGCTATTATGCTCTATAAGAGAAGTTGACGATGTGAATCGCGAAGAACCCCCGCTGCGATACAAATGTCTCTTTTCCAAGAACTAAATGCTTTTAGATATTGGAATTCTGGAATTCTCTGCTCGTGAAACTTCGGTTGAACCGATGGATTGTGAACCGAAGTTTGCGACTTTAGCAAGGCGGGGAAAGGCTCTGCCAGCAAGGAAGCCTTTCAATGGTCCCTCTCTTTAGGGGGGTAGAAAAGAACGAAGGGTGAAAGCACAAGTATGTGCTGAAGTCGGAGGATGAGGGAAAGAGGAAGAGAAAAAGTTGAGAGAAAATGGTAGTTTCCCATCCCAGGGAGGCTGTTTCTCAAATGTAGTACTACATACATATAGAACAAGAAAGTAGTAGATCACTTCATCTAGAGCTAGCAACTGCACGCTGAATTGGACCCGGCGCCTATGGGTATATGGCGGGGACAGCCGATTGAAAGGGATGGTATACCAAGTACCAGACTTTCCCGTTCTGCTACTTGTTTGCTCCAGCCTCCAAGCCCCAAACGTCCGCTCCTGCCAAATATCTTTTGCTCCCACGCGCTTGCTGCCCAACCCACCGCGCCCAACATGAAGTGCCAAGGCAAGTGACACTGCAATCCCCATCTAGTGCAGTACAGTGCAAGTAACTTAAATGTTGGTAGGAAGTATATTATGCCCATCTGCTGTGTTTTTTCTTTTTCTTTTTGCCAACGCATGGTAAAAAATGAAACCCGATCTCCATAGATTTGCAAATACTTTTCCGATTAATGCCAATTCCTGCCCACTCGGCTTTTTCCCTCTCTTCCCCTGCTCTAGTCTGGGCGAGAAATAGGCTGTACTATAGTCAATCCAAACCAATACGGTACGGAGGAGCACTAGCATCTGATGTATGTTCTGCCCCTCCGCCCCTCCCCTCTTTCCCGGCTGTATAAGCAGAGTACATGCTCACATACTAACTCAATTCGGTTTTCTGCTAGGGAACTTGAAGTGAGCAGCCACTCTTTTTTCCACACCTCGCCACCCTTCCTCTCCTCTAGGCTGAGGAAGGGGGAATGTAATTTTATTCACTCCAAAGAGGGGGCACCCATCTGCGTGGGTAACCTTTTCCAAAACATATTTTTTGTAAGAAGCAGAAAAGTAATAGGCAGGGTGAAAGCTGGTGATCTACCTTCGAATGAACACTTTCCAAGGCGGGAAGCTACAGCACATTTGATAGATAGACATCTCGGGTGATAATATCTACTCTCATACTAGGAGAGAGCTATGGAAATCTTTCCGGCTCAGTCAGCAGAATAGTCAAGTAGGTTTCTGGGCGGCTCCAGCGGAGTCCGAATCCGTCGCATGGGTGATATTTTTGGCCAACCCTTGCCAGGCGCCGACCATATCTCCCGTAACCGTGTAAGGCACAAAAATACCTTTTTCCACATCCAGCTCATTTCCTATTTCTTTACTCAAGAACTTGTACCCCCATCTTCTGTATTTTGCCTAATCAAACCCTACACGAAATGAGGCTCGGAGCACCCTGCCCATGTTGTCTTTATTTCGCGCCCAGTCTTTCCTACTGTTTAAAATTAGAGTTTCCAAAGACCGATCTACCGTATGCCAGTTACTGACACCACACCTCACATGATCTACCGATCGAATTTTTTAACAACCCACTCGCTTGTTATGCAGGTACAGTGCAGTAAGTTTCAATAGATCTATGATGCCTTTAGCTAACGAACGTTAAATAGCCGAAGCAGCTGTGTTCTTGGGGTCCGGTTAGCGGTCTAGCCGTGCGGTGTCTATGCGAAAGCACGCACGTTGGGGAAGACTTGCAGATTTTGTAGCGCCTGGGAGTTTCGTATTGTTATGGTTAGGGATTACAGTCGATACATAACAAACGGTTTGCTCTGTACTGTACTGTACCTTCCGCCGGTTCTGAAATTACCACCGAAGTTGGTCACCAAATGCCGACCCCCTTGCGGTCGTGATCGCAATCTTGACGCCTTTAAATAAATAGATACCCCACTTTTTCTGAAGGATCCCGGCCAAACTATAGGTATTTTTATCAATGTCACTACCGTATAGTTCTTTGTAGTGCGGCTCCCATGCGTATACGAGATATCCTGGATACTTAACTCAGCCCCTCCCGTCCTATCTCTGATCCATACAGTTCCATCTCTTCCAGAATTAAGTCCACTACCGTGGTGTCAATCCACCCATGGATAAAGGAACTTTGGTTGCACTGGCGGTCCAGCTATGGTAGACTGCATCCGGATAATATGGTAGTATCGTACTGCCAGGCTGACCCTTACTATTTCGCGGCTGTGCTTACTATTGGGAGGTTGCAGACTTATTGTGCTGGGGTGTGTGGGAGGAACGGATAAATCACTAGGGGTTCTTGTAGGAAACCTTAATTTCTTGAAAGACAAAGTTCCATCATCTAATGTAATAAGAATGTAAGACCACCCTAATGCCATAACATGTATTCTCGGTCCCAAACCCCTGACCCCTGAAAGCGATAAATCATCCTGCACGAGGGGACAAGCTTAGAGAAACAATGGACTGGGCGAGCCCTATCGGTTTCCCGAGACAATGCGGTTACCGGCACGGGCCCGGGGGTTGGGTCCTGCTTGGCGAACTGTTTTGTCGCGACCAGATTCACACTACGGTTTTCCTTTTTCCTATCATGTGGAATTGTAGATTTCTTTTGCTTCTCCGTTAACGTGCCGGGTGATGCACAGAAACATTTCTTTACTTTTTGTCAGGCGGCTTTTTTTCTTCTTTTCAGTCCTTCTGATGAAGGATTCCATGCATGAGAACGCCTCGTTTGCGCATCCTACCTCACGCACCGCTGGGGATTCCGACATTGGGTTATCCGCGCAACATCCGTTGGAGGGTGCCGATGGGCAGACAGGGAGCGCTTGTTCTCTGATTGCCTACCTGGCAATGTCTTGAGCCCGATGTTCACCTCTCGTAGGGATGCTCAAGTAACCTTCCTCATTTATCTTCAGGTCAAATCCCTATAGCCCACTCCGGTAGATAGTTGGGTGAAGAGTCTTACGAGTCCAATGAGGCAACAGATTAAATCTGGGGCGCAGGAGGGGTTGAAACGGGAATCCCCTGAAATATGCAGAGTTGATCAAATATGGCAAGGCAAATTGGGTGAGGAATACCTAACCTCTAGCTGCCATGAGAGTTCATGTAGTACACTGGGAGCCTCAATTGGTGTTTTTAGAGTAAGGCTTTGGCTGCATAAAATGAGTTCGGCGGTGTTAGATAGAGAAGCTCTCGTTCATACAGTTTTGCTGGGGCCGTCAGGAGTGTCGGTGGGCGGCATCTAACGCCTCTACCGGTTTGGGCGGATAGGCCTGTCATAGGCGTTAGAGCCTTCTAAGTTACCTAGTAAGTGGCGTATTCAATTTTCAAACGCCAAAACGCCACGCCAGTTAATACACGCCCAAAGGCTCTAGGGTGTTGCTAGCGTGAAAGCTCCCACGCTCAGGGCTACCCCGCTTATGGAGAGGCTCGCTAACCATGCGGCGAAGTTTAAGCCCTTGTGGGGAATGTTTATTGAGCAACTTAGTTAATTACTTCAGTTCCTTGTGCCATTTAGCTGTCTACCGCCGAAGATATTTTTTATGCAAAAACGGTCTGATGACCTTTACCATCCCGACCCAGAGTACTTGCCCGGGTAGTATCCTCTAGAAGGCAGCGCCCCCAACCGTCCGGCCCGCCCGCTCTGGAGGCAGGACGGGACTAACTCTAGGCCACAGTAGCTTGTTCTTTTGGGTGCCAGGACGCCCTACACCTAACAAGCTCTGACTATTAGCCTAGGTTCTCGCGGTCCCCCACCGCCCTTTATATTATGCCACCGAAATGCACCTCCCACGCTGGTACCCCACTTTACCTATCCACCACCCGGAATGTACTTTAGATCCTAATTGTAAGCCCACTTAACTTGGGATCCTGATATATTGCTCCTCTCTGCGGGTGAGTCACCTCCTATAGAGTTGGTTATATGGCTACCAGCCTGGTGGTACTCCCTTGGGCTGTGGAATGCACTTGAACCTGTCATTAATTGTAGTAGCAGATAAAAAACCGGAAGGTGTATTCGGGAGAAGGTGTATCCACAAATCAAAACTTCCAGATTCCTACCCAGTTCATTTATTTCACTTGTTTGGCCGGTTTTCGAAATATATAGATAACGGGTGCTGAAATCATGAAGTATCACTCATGTCGTCCCCCCCAAGGCCCGCAGCCCCCCCCTCCCGCCCCAGCTATCACACCTCTCCCCCGGCCGTCCCTCAGAGCATCCTGTGGCCCCACCCCTACCACTGAAAAGCACTATCCCACCCTTTAGGGCCCATAGTCGGAGACTCGGAGCTAAAGAAGGCTCTCGTAGTATTTCGCTACCCTAGACGACCGCTACGCGCACTATCCGCCTCCTTGCCCTGAAGCTTCTGATTGCCTTCCCCCAAACCCCGCCCTCGAGAGCGATCACCGGAGGGTTTGATGGGGTCCTCTTCTGAGGAATCTGCCCACATATTCCGCTCGTCCAAGTGATCGAAAACCCAGAAATTTGTACTGGTGCATAACGAAGGCGGGTCACTATTAATCGGGGCCTCCTAGCAGATATATCTTTTGTTGTGTTATCTCTCTCCATTGACTCTCTTTGGTAGGGGAAAAACCAGGATCCCCCACCCCCCTGTTCTTGTATGATATTTTCCATTGGCTCCTACTCCAATGAGAGGCCTCTACTTTAGCATCCTCCAGAGATGAAGGGATAATTTTTGTTCCTTGAGTCTGTGTACTGTACATCTGTTTCCCAGTATTTGAAGTCAGTAGTCGTAGAGATGGCACTACCGATAACTGTAAATCATCAGATCGGTTATCCTCTACGAGATCACTCCAGCGCGCTCACATTGAGTTATTATTCTGTCAAGAAACCCGTGTAAGTATCTCACCAGTCCTTCATTATATGCTCGATCCAAAAATCCTCAATACCATGAGCAATGGTTTACTAACCATCAGAAATACATTAGATATATCATAGAAGGAAAATACCTCAATCATTTGACTATGCTTCATGATTGAAAACTAACGCTTATCCTAGTTTACGGCGATTTAGTGGATCAATTTCCGTCCTACCAATCCCCTCGATGGCCTATCTTTTTTCCTAACAAGCTATGATACCGCATTTACAGGAACTTTTGAACCTCACGCCAGGACCTTGGATTTGCCTTTGCTGGTAGGGTCCCACACGCTTTTTCTTCTCAAGCTAGGGCTTAGGTGTCCAGTTTTTGCAGTGCGTTTGCCCCCTATCTAAGAGAGGGTATTTCGGGTGTCTTAGCGCGGGATTCAATTATTCCAGTAAATACTGCACTGGGAGGTATTTGGGTCATCATCTATCACTCGACTCCAACACATAAACCCGTGTGAAATCTGGCGTCAACCCTAAGTTTCCTGATTTAGCGCAGCCTCTAGGATTCCAACATTCGAGCATTCGAGCATTCCATACTAGTTTTCTATACCAGTCTGCATTCCTATAACAACAGTCATTCAGGCAACAGCATCCTTACCAATCCCAACCTCTCTATTGGAACTTCAAAGTGCTCCGGACAACCAGTATTGTCCAGAATGTGTTTCACTAGCATTGCTGGAATAATTTGTGCTGCCGAAATGGTATTGAGGATTGCATGGCTGGACCAGGGGTGATAATGAGCTTCTGGGGTTGAAGTCTAGTATAGGGGTGGCTACGAAGTGTTGATGGCTGGGCTGGACTTGGAAGTTTGCGTGCGTATTTGTTATTGTTTCTATAGTTTTTTGGATAGTGCTGTGCACACGAAAAAGAAAAAAATTATGTTTAAAGTTGACTTCAGTTTTCAATTAGGACCCGAAATTTCGTAGGGACTTGCTACACATCCCGTTGTGAGGAGAATAAGTTGGAAAGGAAAATGGAACCTTGAGACCTCGATATTGCATATTCAGTTCTGAGGGTAGATGCCAGAAGATCATGACGCCATTTAACTCAAGCGGTTTGAGAGGAATATTTGTGCACATCGAGGGGAGGTACCTGTATCCCGGCAAAGCGATTACTCTGTAGAAAACCGGGCAAAATACAAATACACCTTACCTCGAATAAATGAAATTCCATTTCAAAGTAACAGTGCCCAGTTTCCCTATCTAATCTAGATTACGCGAAAATAATGACTCAGCCCCCGCCCGAGGAGCCTGTTTAGTCTAAATATCCAGGAAGTGACCCGGGATGTAATTTATACCTACATACAAACCAGGGGTCTAAGAATCCTGTGATTTGGATATGTATTTCAACCAGGGTTGGCCCTGAATATAAAAAAACAGCCTCGCCCGGCATCGTACTTCATGGGCAGTTAACAATAGGTCTTGTCTACAAAGAAGCCAAAAAGGGGAAGATACCGATAAGTAACTCCCAAGTGTGACAAGGGTTTTCGAGATATTATCACCCAAAATCCCACATTGCTCAGCTTTCGGTGGAGCTATGATACATTGGCGATTCGGCGGACGGCCATCCGCCGCTAGAAATTGTTTGATTGGCCCCAGAACATTCAGTTAAGGGATTTGCGGTTACGAATTGTTGTTTTCACACCCTATACTTGTAGCTAGCGGGATTGGGTATTAGATCGGTTTTACTCTTGTTTCATGACAGGTTACCTTTGATCTAAATTGTCTTTTTTCCGACCTGTGCCGTTTGACATAGGGCACAGGGTTTAAGGATTGGGTTTTTGCTTTCTTGGTGTTTCTATTGAGTCACTATGACTGCAGGAATGTCTCTTTGCGCCTCATTCACTCACTGTTTGTGGGGTTTCCTTTGGTTTTCAGAGATGTTGTTCAGGAGATACATATAGTATATACCTTCTAGTCAGTCCCTGGCTAGAGTCTCTGTCGATGGACTGGCCCCCATTTTCCCACGTCTGGTTGCGCCTAGCGAATAGCGACCTCGCCCCTATTGCTTCATGCCTTAGCCCTCCCTTCTATAATGGTAGAAGCATATCTTGAGTATGATACCTCGAAAAGTAGATCAATGTCAAAGAACCTCACTCTCTCCGTTAGCCGGCTAGTCGTCCCTAGAGGGGAAGAAGTCCGCTAAGCAAAGGGAAACAAAGAAGAAGCTGCCCCTAGACTGTTACTTACTTGAGCAGTTTAGATATCTATACTTGAGCGCTAGTACAGACACCAGATGTGGAGGGAGCAGGGGCTGTTAGCTCGACCCCCTAAGCCACACCACCACCTTCAAATCCTCCACTCCCGGAACCGAACCAAGCGCCAACTGTATTCCAAAGTATGCGGTACTTCCAAATAGCGCTCCACACGCCCTTAGTAAACGATGAAAATTTCCTATACTAAAAAAAATGCCCTTGAACGGCGCTAAGCAATCGACACCGAGGACCCAAATCATGAAATATCACTTGCCAATTCCAAAAATATCCCCTAGGGTGCTGCCAAGGCTCAGAGATTTGTACGTGGTTTCAGAGGTTTGTCGTCTAGATTTCCGGACACCCCTCTAATTTGCGACCGCTTCCCCCCGGACTATGAGAGAAATCAAAAGCTATAACAAAATCTCCTCTTTTTGTAAGGCCCCCCCATCTTAGCCTTGCTAGGAGGTGTCCATGAGTACAGTGCAGAGGACCGTTAGTGAAGTTACTCGAGCAATAATCAGAGAACACCCTATTCAAGCTAGATAAAAGGTTTAGAGAATTGGGACGCGGGTATCCGAAAATCTTCTATGCCTAAGTATAATGTAATGCTCACCTCTGCATTATCATACTTACAACAGCACATGGAATAAGCCACATTAAGTGAAAAACTATAAACAAAGTTATCATAAATTGGTCAGAGGGGTAAAAAATCAGTTAAAACGGGATAAAGAGGGTAGAAATCTAGAACTCTTGATTGACGTCCAACATTAGGAAGAGAAACCCCAGAATGGTGGTAGCTCTTGATAGCACAGTATGTCAGACCCTATCCCTCTTTTGAGTCAATTCTGGATACTTGATTGTTATTATTATTCCGGAATTCTTCAGTGAGACCTTGAATAAAAATCACATACGAAGGGATTCAGCCCTAGGTCCCACCCAATCTCCGTGCCAATACGCCACACCAGGGGGACTTTTTATTGATGTTTTCAATGTCGAAAATACATTGTGGGCTGCGTGAGCCTTAAATATTGAAAAACACAGACTAACTCTCACAACCCTAGCGAGTGGCTACCTCCAAAATTGCTACTGAACCACCAATTAGCACCAAACGTGAGCACAACTTAGCATTCCACAATCCTAGGAAATAATATATTAAAAATCAAAAGAAAAATAAATGATTCCTACATACTAAGTTGCATGTACCCCTTAAATCATGAGAGCCGCGATAACCATGCAAGCGGTGACCATGAGTGAGCCAGCAGTCTTAGAAGGGGTCGACTCAGACACGTAATAGCTAGTGCCCGGCGGTAGGGTTGCAGCAGGTGGAGTACAGGAATTATTCAAACCCACTGGAGGAACAGGTGCAGACGGTGGGGTAGGCTGGGCACCTCCTGCGCTTGCGGGGATGCTGATCGGGCCATTTGGGCCGATAATTTGAGCGATAGGGATGGTGCCTGCAGGACCAGCTATCATAGGACTAGGACCTACAACGATGCTGAATGGCGTTGGTCCACGGGGCCAGTGATAACGGGGATACTGGCACCGTTGGGGCCAGGAGCGATGCTAACTACGACGCCGCTGGGAAGGGGAGGTCTGGTTAAGGGCGGGCCCGCGGGGGGGGATGATGGAGCGCGAGTTGGGACTGGGGCTGAAGCTGACGTGGGAACAGCAGATGAGATTAGGGTGGGGGCAAGGGTGGTGGAAGGGACCAGAGTCGCGGAAGGAAGTGAAATGGGCCCAATAGAGACCAATACTGATGGAACTGGGACCCCACTTGGGAGGATTACCGGTCCTGGGGCTAAGACTTGAGGAGCACTCTTCTGGCGGGGGCTCCTTCGGGTGTGGCGGGGGCCTGAACAGAAACTAGCGCCGATCTAGCTGCCAGGGGTGCGGCACCGGAAGTGCCGAGAATATGGGCAAGACCGCCGCCGAGACTAGCAGGCGGGGGAACCAGCGCCACAGATCCGGAGCACGCCTGAGGATCTCCGACAACGAGCGTTCCCAGGGCAAGTGCGAGGAGATATCTCATAATGAGATAACTGACGAGCAAGATTTTGTTAACGATAGCACTAGATGTATTGAGCGTGCAGCGAAGTTTGAAATAAAAGTCAGGGCTTATCCGCAGAACAGCTGCGGGAATTTGCGCAGGAAAGCGAGAACCGGGGCCTTATAAGCTGCATATGAGTCCATGATGGAATGCTACTTGCGATGTTGCCAATTGCCGAATAATGTATTCTGTTTTTAGATCTCTGAGACGCTCCTGCCTTGAGTTAGGCCCATCGATACTCCTCGCACTAGAAACACCATTCTAACTATAAACATTGGTTCTAGTCACCTAGTGCCCCGGCAATGAAGGAGACGGATCTGGTCGGACCATCCAGCTCCTTGGAAGGCATCAGGGAAACAGAAAGGGAAAGCGGGGTCTTCCAATAACCCTAAACTCCAACCCCCAAAGACTCTTTCCCCGTATATACTACATCTCAGCCTCGCGCCGTCCTACTATTTCATTAGCCAGATATCTCCTCTCGACCCCAAACCGCTCTAAGGTTTTACCCAATCCGAACACGATATTTTTCCCTGAGGAACGAGAAATTTCCGAAGGATACCCACAAACCCATGAAGGCTCCGATCACAAAGAAAAGGCCCTCTAATATAATCTCAGGACAACCCATAGGAGCAAAAATGTGTCCAGGGGAAGTCTTGAGCAGGCTGATGGGAACGAGTGATAATTCATGAGTGAGGATTCCTAAACGACGAGCGACTTTGAGTCCCCGAGTTGCGAGATGGGATCACCCCTACAAGAACAGTGCCTTTGGAGATTTTATTGGGCCATCAAGGGAGATAAATTAAATAAATTTTCTGATAGGTATAATTACTATCAAGTCCGTGTTGCTGGTGCCCCAAGGGACCTTCGTCCGGGAGCCCTCCATCACGGAAGACATGACCACGGTTGAGTAGCCTAGCAGGGCGCCACATACTAGCAACGGTGAGGCATCTCCACTATAAGTGCGCCGGATCCAATGGCAAAGGCTTGGTGAAAATAGCACTCTGAGCGGCTGAACGCCGGAGCTTGTCTCCTAGTAAGTAATGTATATATGATCCCGGAATTCCGTTAGCCATTGATACCTACCACCCCCTGATCCTATGTCGTCACAATAGATCTCAGCCGCAGTTTTCACCATCTAGCGAAGCCCCCAAGTCAAGGGACGCATTCTTTAGCGACTCTTGCGTGCCCACCGTCGATACAAGAGGGAACAGACGTCATCATCGGGCCCCGCTGTGCTTCTCTTAAATTGTGGGTCCCCAACTGAGACCGAGCAACAGCCTTCATGTGCAAAAGTCGGCCTGGGTGCCCAAAAAGAAATGGTCGGGAGCAATCTACCGTACTCTGTCATGAGGATTCATTATCTCATCTGATAACACCCACCGACGCACTTGAACGGGTCGAGCGCAATTGAAGAAAAGCTCGCTGGTCTACGATATGATATGTCTAGTATCTTTAACCCTAACCCTGAGGCTTTTGTTCCTGCTCCTGAGCCTCCCATCCCATGTGATATGACAGCCCCAGGAGATCCGAAAGTTCCGTCCCACAAAAACTATGAGCGCATAGTACTCAGTCTAGGGTCCCGAGTCCCGAGTTCCCTAATTCAATCAAGGGCTCTCAAAGGGTAAACCCAATATCATGCTTCAAAGAGCCAAGGCAAAAAAGTAGAGCCCCCAAATCTAGCACAATTCCTAGCAACTGCGGCTAACCCTCCTCATGGGGCTCTGAGTAACCTCTATTGGGCCGAGGATGTGCCTACTTCTCTCCCGAGAAAGTTTGGGCGGCGAAGGATCTGAGGCAGGAGAAGGTGGTGCATACTTTGAGCCTCTGACCCTCGGGTATGAGAGTGGAACTTCATTCGGAGTGGTTATTGAGGGCCGTGAGGCTCAAGCTCAACCCCAACCCTAATGGAACAGAGGAGATCACCCCATAAATTTAATACGGTATGATACGCGGAAGCATACTCGGGGTAGAGGCCCCAGAGAACTCCACCCATCCTCTGTCTGTTAATAACCATTTAACTTCAATAGGTATCTAATATTTGCATCGGCTCGGATAGTACAAATGACGTTGGTACTAACTTCTAAACAGTGAAGGCTCACCATTCTACGTTTTCAAAGGTAACAAAATCCCCCGTTGAATTCAAGGTCAAGTGGCCCATGGTTTACAGAATTTCGCTTACTATCTAAGCGAAAAGAGCCTTCCCATTAAGTTGTAGTACAGTATTCATGATATTGTATAAAACTGGACCCATCAATAAATATTACCCTCCACAATGTCGCCCGCCTCAGTAATTAGCGCAAGAAACCCTGCTGCCGGTTGCCCCGGCCCCACAGCGCCCGGACAGCGGAACCAGCCCCGGCCCACCCATCCCCACCATCCGCCACCATAACCCCGAACCGTAACTCCACCATTCGCCCCCAGATAATCCCCAAATCATCCTCACAACCATATAAATCACGTCATCTACACAAATATCATACTCGAGGAAACACCAAAAATGTCTCAAAAAATGAAAGCTGTCGTTTTCAAAGGTCCCCACAAGATTGCCTTGGAAGACAGGCCAATCCCGAAAATCATTGACGAAACAGACGCTCTTGTGAAGGTTTCTTACACCGCTCTTTGCGGAAGGTAAGCTCTTCGCTCAGAAATATTTCGGCCCGAAGATAAGGGCCAACAGGACACATCAAGTGAACTTCATGTATTCCGTGGACACCAACCCAGTGGTACTGGATTTATTATGGGCCATGAGTTCACCGGGACTGTCGTTGAGGTTGGGGGAAAGGTTACTGGGTTCCAAGAGGGAGATAAAGTTGTTTCCCCATTTACAACTTCTTGGTACGCCAGGTAATTGCTTTCACAAGTAAGCCTTTATTGACAAGGTGATAGTCTAGAATGTTTCTACTGCAGGAACGGCTATACCTCCCGATGCACACAATCAATGCTATACGGGTCTGTAGTGCTTGATGGATGCCAGGCAGAATATGTTGGTTCTTCTGTCTGCTAGATCTCGCAAGAGGGACTGACTGGGCGAATTAGGTCCGAGTTCCGTTGGCAGATGGAACACTCTTCAAGGCTCCACCAGAAATCCCGGAAGAGACAGTTGTATGTTAGATACAAGTTTGTATTCACTTTAAAACTTTAGCTAACAACCATAATAGATCCTGATGGCAGATATAGTAAGTCCACGGATGATCAACTTGTTGCTCAATTTTGCTAACCACCACTAGTTCCCAACGTATGGATCAACCAGCAATCTTTTATCGTAGCTAACCCGTTAATAGTGGCTACTTTGCTGCATCCAGTGGCCTCTCCCAACTCACACCGACTCAGCGTGAGAATGCAACTGTTGTTTTGATAGGATGTGGTCCGGTAGGACTATGTGCCCTCATTGCCGCTACTTCTTTTAGCCCTGCACGCATCTTCGCTATAGACTCTGTTTCCTCTCGCCTTGAACTGGCCAAGTCTCTCGGGGCAGAACCTTTGAATTTTATAGAGGACAAAGGAGCTGTTAAGGAGCGAATCCTAGAAGCTACGGATGGAAGAGGCGCAGATGTTGTCTTGGAGGTCGTAGGAAACAGCCCTGCTCTCCGAATGGGCTTCGACGTAGTTAGGCCCTGGGGATTACTTATCAGTGTTGGAGTGCATAATGCTGAAGTGAGCTCTTCAATCGCCGCCCTTTCAAACCTTTGCTAACACCACTCCATATCCCTTTCACCGGAAACGAAGCATACAACAAAAATGTAAGGATCCAGTTCGGCAGGTGTCCTGTGCGTGCGGTCTTTCCCGAAGCACTGGAATTACTAAAGAAGAAGTCTCACCTCCTAGGGTAAGGTTAAACCCGTCCGGTTTGAGAACATGGTGCTCACATATTGGAAGGTTCATGGCGGACAAGATCATGCCAATGACCCAAGCGGAGGAAGGGTATGAGCTTTTTGACAAAATGAAGGTCCAGAAGGTGATTTTCCGTGCCGATCAGTAGTTCTAGTTGGTCAATAGAATTCAAGTCCCGGAATAAACAGAATGGGTCCCTCTCCTAGACCCCTGACTTCTAAGGAAGGATCTTAGACACTTTCCGAGTGATATTGTGTGAATTGCCCTGGCAGCCATTGGGTTGGAGGGGTTCTGAAGGTGCGATGAAAAGCGCTCTCCAAAATCTGTAAAGGTTATCCGGTGGTATTTCCCGGATTCCAAGGGCCCCTCCGTAGTATATATCCCCCTTAGTGCGATCCGCCAATGCATCATCTGAGAGTTCATGGCAGCCAAGTCCTGCTGTCTTTCCCTGAGAACAGAGTCTTCCTACTACCATCTTCAATACACCCTACACCATAGGCAAAAAGTAAGGGAAAGGGCCTGGGCGACGAGGAAGCAATCCCCATCCTCAAATACCTGACCCCCTGGCAAAGCACTACAAACTTATTCGAGTAGGCACCCTAATTTCCAACGCTCATCCCTAGCACTGCCACAGGCAGGTCAAGGATGTGAAGAACATAATGAGAATACTCTTTACCCCCGGTTCCACAACCGCCCTGTGTCATGAACCGACATTATTCGCCTGGAATATCAATCACAACCCTAACAATGAAGCCAGTCTGCCTTCGACACCCCCCGACAGGAGGCCAGGAGAAGGATTTGTAGTACTGGAGCACATTACACCTGCTGGCCACACTTGATGCTTTACCTCCGCTCACGGTAGTCCTAGTGCACGATGTGCCTCAAAACTCGCTCGCTCTCCCACTAGACAAGCACAAGATCCAGCTCATTCACTGTTGAAATTATACTTTCGGATATGGACTCTCTACGTTCTTGAGTACGACAACGCTTCCTACTTCATACTAGTCTCACTTCAATGCCGTCAGAGTATAAACTAAACTCATTTGCTTTGGATCTTTCATTCCATTCACTACTCAATCGGTTAATCATAGATGTAATTCTATGCGCATCATATTGCTTTCATCTTTTGTTACCTTGGATTTCTTTTCTACTGTAGACATGTATTGAGAGTTACATTCTATCTAAGGGACCGGCCGGAGTGCCGGCTATTTATGCTGCGCAACAGGAATGGTTTTTCGTTCCCTAAGCCTTCGGTATAAAGCTTGACTATTTCGCTATTTCCAACATTCATGTCAAGAAGTGGACTGTTTTGTTGTGCAGCGGAAGATCGTTGATTAAGTTCTGTAGCTAGCTAAGTGGAACATGAACGGTATAAACATACCCTATCGTGATGACGCAACCCATGATGTAGAATACACACGTCCGCATACGCCCTCTCATACGGAATAGTGAGTAGGAAGCCTTAAGCAAATCTCTTGTACCTCCGCCCGGAGGATCATTTCTCAACACATTTTTCAACAATTCACAACCTCACATCAAACGAGTGACAAACAATGCACTCCGGAAATTGTCCACCTTTGCCGCCACCAATCCCGCCAAGCCCCATACGATTCAAGTAGCACACGTGGGCAAGCCCCCATCTAGCGAATAATACCAGTAATAATACGGCAAATCCCGCCCGCGCCCCCATTGCACATGAATAAGCGAGTGAAAAAGCCCCACAGCAAATGCAATTATGCAAATAATGCTTCCTCTACTCTTTTCTTCTCCGCTATAATTTTTTTACACCTCGGCCAGCGTAGCCGATTGCTCATTAACACAAACGCCCCCGCCGAACAGGAAGCAGAGGACAGTATGGATTATCCCAGCTAATGTGGTAAACACCGGACCATAGGAATCGACGCATCACACCGCATCCACCCTGTTGTAACTTACCCCTCCAATCACCTCTCCTCCACAATCACGAGGAACAAGCAAGCCAAGGAGAACAAGCAAGCAAGCGAACACCCATGCCGCACCTCTGTGGAACCGCACCGCAACGGAACGCAGGGAATGCGAGATGGATGTAACTGAACTTAACTTTTGTGCCTTAAGTTACCCGAGTGTCTAATCATAACTCACCACCTCAATATCGCATGGCATCGCAGGGAGCGCCCGACCGCATCTGGCGTGGTTATCAAATTTAGCTCTTTTCTTTCCTTTTCCCCCTCCTTCCGCTCTTTTCTTCTTCTTTGCTTTGAGATGTTTTGTTTTTACAAGTCTATCGTACTCGAGTAGAAGTATTCCCGTTAGTTCGAAGGCCTTCTCGACCACTCAGAGAACAGTGCTCACTCCAGCCACCGCGCCAAGAATTAGACCCTCCACCACAAAATTAGAGTATCGTATATGGCTGCATAATTCGCGTTGCACACACGTAATTTCGACCAACCAGACTCTAGGTTAAGTACGATTTCGGGAGTGGGTCCGTTGACCGTGAATTGATTGATCTGGAGGCGGAGGTGGTGCGGGGGAGAAAATGGATCATGCCATCAAGAAGAAGGAATATATTCTTTCGTAAAGATCATTTTGCCGGCTGCTCGCGGCTGCCAGTGGACGGCGGTGTTTGCGAAGGTTCTTTTCGCCCAGAGCTGGGGGGCTTTTCTTGCGGGGCGATCGCATATCACCATACTAGAATTCAAATGTTTCTTTTCCACTTATTGAAATATCATGACTTGAATAACTCTCTTCAGTATTGGTAGGGTTCAGAGGGGTGGACCAGATCTACCAACCAAGCCACCAACGGGGCCTGGGTAGGAAATTCTAATACCAGTAATCCAACAACCGCCATTTTGTCCGCTATTGAAAGCCTCATAGCCTCGGGCAGGCTCTTTTCCGGCTTTAGCGGCGCCCCCAATCGGTTCAAGCACCCGGCCTCTACCGATCAGAACTATTTAAATCATAATGAATAAGAGGTGATCTGGTTACCACGATTATTGTGTTTGTAGATTTTATATACCTGCGCGCAAATAAGCTTCTTCTGGGGAAGGAGGCAAGAAAGATGAGTTCGAATATTCATAGATCAAGCACATGTCACCCATGCAGTCCTGCCAAAGATGACGTGAAGACAAGTGTAGTTCTGATATGATCAAGCGCACCGGTCTAGCACCCGAGATGGAATAACAACAACAATTTCACTTTGTCCAGAGAGGATGGTCGAGCGAAGTGATGCAGCACATCAAAGCTGTCAAGCTATTATTGGAAACGAAAACAAGTACCGTTATTTGACAGAACTACCGTACCATTGTTGAAGAGTCTTTCGGGTAGCGATGGAAAATCACGACACTCGATTTTTTCGAACTTTTCTCGAAGATTTCCCGGTGAAGAGCATGCCGCCACCGAAATCCTTAAAATCCCTCTTCCACTTCTGCACCACTCGAGGATCTGAAACTGCCCTTGGAGTAAGCATTGAACGCGGTGCTTTTTTCCGTCCCGTACCGTACTCTATTTCTTCACCTCTGACAAAACGCTGTGATCACGATCGATCACTCGTAATTCGCCCCCCTTCCGCCTCAGAGACACAGAAAACCCTAGCGACGCCACAAAGCTACCTACTTTAGAGAAGGAGGGACGCAACGCTAGCCGAATAATCTCTCATCATAGGCCGCCACCGCGATCCTAATCGCACACGAGTACCTGATGTGACTAAATGAGGGTGGGGCTAGGCTGCTGTTCATTTCATGCAACGATATGTGCGCAGATGGTTGGGGTTTGTGGGAATGCTAACTTAGTGCTTATCTTCCGTGGGACGAAGCGTTCTGCTCGTGTATAGAGATGACATGATACTGTGCGGAGGGTTTGGGAGGTGTTGTTCCTGGGGTGGGTTAGAGTAGGTATCGAATCTAGAGATCGGAAGTTTGGGAGGCAGATCCCGGCTCCATGCGTCGGCCATCGCGAGCCCCATAGTGTAAGCGCAGTGTATTTTACTGAAGCTCACCACTACCCGCAATTGAATGGCGTTTGCGAACACCACAGCTACTATTGCATACCGCCAAGTCCAGCTTTTTTTACTCAGATTTGGGTATCATGCAATAGCAGCTGTGTTCGCAAACGCCAAGGAAGCGCACTTACAAATAACCAAGGCCCCGTTTGGCATCACTGTAAAAAAACTCATTCCTGACCGAAAATAGAGTATACTTTAAAATAACAAATATCAAGTATTGCTGAAAGCATTGGTGTTTGGTAGATCCAAGGTCTTTTTCATTTTTTTTTTTCACCTGTGCGGGTGGGCGGCCTTTTAGGGTGCAATATATAGAAACAGAGTGGAGAGTTGTGGGTTTTAAATTTTAATTTACAAAAACTAATGTGACTAAAAATGAAAACCAGCTTTTCCATAGTACCCAGTATCATACCTTAGAAGTAATAATCTACAAGCAGCTGTCGTAGGACCGTGATTGTCGCCTAATATGATAGTAACAGGTTTATAAGGAGTATTATACAGGGGTAAAAAGATGGAGGGAAAAAATCTCCGGGGTATGAAAACAATACGGTATTTCTGTACATGCCAAACACAGTCCTGTTTATTTACATTTTTACAACCGGAAATACTTAGAATAAGTGAGAAAAACAGAGTGTTTCTGGCGTTCCAAACAAGGCCTGAACCTGCTTGCAGCACAGCACCAACTATTACAGCAGCCCAAACCCTTCGATACAATATCCCAAACCTACTACTATACCTGTCACCCCACCGTTACAAACACCAGCCCCGCGTGCGGCCAGCCATCACCACTGCCACCGAACCTCCCCTTCCTTCCCCCCTAAAACCCACCTGCTACACCACATCCCCCTTTCGAGTGACCACTCATGAACGCACCCAGTCCTTTCACTTCCATCCCTACGCCCACCAAGCCAGTTCCCTTCACTCATGACACACATGCAGTCTCGCTAATCGCTGATCGGCGAGAAAAAAAATATGGCACTGCAAACACATCCATACTCGAGTACAGACAGATACCTCACGCCCCTCTCTCTTTTTGACAAATAAGCTAAGGATAAAACATCCGCCGAAGCCAGTAAGAACCTACTTCGGGCCGGAATTGAAGTGGCAATGTCCAACAGCACAATCCTGTCTCTGAATAGAGTAAGGATCGTTGAGTCATTCGGTGTTTGACCGAAGGCAGGGAAGGATTCTCACCAAGTTAGACGCTAGAAGGGGAGGTGTGGGGTGGGATAAACAAGATAGGTCAGGACGGCACAAAACACATTCACAAGACAACAACGAAGTAGTACTGCGATCGCGTAATTTTGCTAAAGGCAAGATCGTGGCATAGGTCGTTGTGGTGGAAAAGGGGTGAAGAAGCGGTACGGCGGTGGACGAGTGCAAAGGGCACCCGTGTTATTCGCAGGAGTTTGGCGCCGGCGTGGAAAATTATTTCCTTTTTTCTTTTAAAACTTACTTGCGATAAACTAGCGACAGTACAAGTAAAGGACCGGAATAACTGAGAACCACGCTAAGGAGGTCTGGAATTTCCCCTTAGGGTTGAGGGGAGAAAAGAGAGCGCAGTCAAAACAGTGTCCTTCAGCCCTCAGTCGAAGTAAATGAATAAAAAAGAAAAATAATAGTATCACAGGCCCCACCAGGAGAGGTAACTCCAATGCTCTAGCGAGATTGTCTATCACAGTGTTTCTGTACGGGGCGAACCTTCGGTGTAGCGAGCACTCACCACCTATTGGCTCGTCTTTCGTGGGTTGCGTGGTCTTAAACCGTGGTTCAAGGCATTTTGTAAGACAGTGCTAGTTGCGCCAGGTGCTCGCTATGTAAGGAAACATTGTACTGGTACTATTACTCGAGTATCCGCTGGAGAGCTTGGTAATGAGTGAGTGAATGCGTAGGTCAGCGAAGTGCGTGGGATAGTGCATACCGACTTTTGTTCATGAGCGGGTATCGCAAGATCGCGTCCGGAGGAACAATAGCGCTTCGGCAGGAACCTCGGGAGATCAGATACGCAGCTCCGACAGCGAAATAAGCAGAGTATTACTAAGGTTCATCTTGTGTCACTATCAGCAAACCTGCTCTAATAGAGCTAAGCTAAGAACTGCGTATTTTGAGGACTACTGCGCGTACCCGTGTTCCCAACATAACCTCCAAGAACAATTTTGTCGGTAAGTGATTTCAACACGGAGTCGCTGGCCCCAAGCCCATTGGAAAATACATGGTTCTTTCTGAACAGGCTCCCCACTGAGGCAGACAAATTGATTGACCTGATTCACTTTCCAAAGGCTGAACAAATGTGTCGAAAATCTCAACCAACGAGTGAATAAACCAAAAACCTCTAAGCACTCTCTCTACCCTTCTCTCTCTCTTGCCTCCATTCTGGTGATTTCTTTTTTCTTCTTTTCTTTTTCTCTTGCTGAAATTACTTTTTCCAACCGCATCCCCCGGCAATGCGAGATGGAACATCACACATCACATCACATCTCATCTCACGATTTCGCTGTGTGACCATAGGGTTCTGGTTAGTTTGTCCGCTTTGCTTCTCTTCTTTGGACTCCTAGTGGAGTCCAAGATGGGGAAGGGAGTGAGAAAGCGAGAGAAAATGAAAAGCATAGCCGAAGCGAAATGTAACTTCACACACCAACAGATGATTGATCGACAGATAGGATTCCGGTAAACGTAATATCATCTCTTGCGCAGTATCATGCCTCCGACTTCCTCTTCCTCGTGAAGGTGAGAGTGCAACTCGGAAGGAATCCCCGAGACTACCCTTCGCTCCTTCCTCCATAGGGTAATAGTGCTCTCCCGGTGAGGCCGCAGGCTAGCTAACAAGCCTCAAAGGAACGGGCCAATGGCGATCGGTAAACCAGGTCATTAGCACCTGAGGGACTAAAAAGATTCATAATTGATTTATCTATTTACAGGGTTATTATAAGACAAACAGGCATGGGCTTTGTGCTTGTGTAGCGTGTGTGCACTGGTATCGGTGGGCTTCAGTTTGAGCGAAGGGGCGAACCGATAGGATAAGGGTTTCCCCTCATGACCAGGGAAGGGATTCAGGAGTTGGTTGATACCACAGTGGGCCACGGTATTTCCGCCTTTTTTTCCCCCTCGTGTGTGTGCGGGGTGTGAGAATGTGATGATTGCCTTTTGTCCTTGTGTGATGATACACCATTCTCCACGGTAGTTATCATTTCGCCGTTGCTAAGTTACTGTATTCTTGATTGATGGTGAGATATTTAACGTCTAGTGCAGCGAGTATCGTGCATACCGCCCGAGATGGGAAGGACGAGCTCGAGCTGGAGTGGTTATTTTTCGGATAGACTATCTCGATCCTTCTCTTGCCCACGAGCAGATATACCATGCACACCCTTCGTTCATTCTCACACCACGAACCCCTCCGAGAAACCATGTCGCGGCCACTCACTCGCTCAGAAGTTCCAAAATTCAAGGCTTTTTAATTCAATATCATCGCTGGGCTAATCCATTGGCTGTCTCGCTCGACAAATTTAATCAATACAAAACCGATCATCGGGAAGACCTGATTCGACCATGGACCTGTGTTATCAGCAGCACCACAGCCCGACCGAGTGAGCAAGTGGGATTTCAAAAGTGGGGTGGGGGAAGGAATAAGATACTGTATTGGAGGATTTATCGTAATGTACATTATCAAAAGTGTAGAAGTGCGGTTCCACCGTCGTGAAAAAGGTTTTGGAAAGCGGGAAGCCCGCATGAAGGTTTACTCACGTGTGCGGTCGGTCGGTGGTTGGGCAGGTATTGTATTTCGTTGTGCAATGGAGGAAGGGAGGGGGAGAGAGGAGAGGAAAGCTGCCGTACTCGACTCGAACGGAGTCGGGAGGGGTGGTTACTCTGGAAAGTGAACTCGAAGGATGTGTGTGATAGGATATGTTTTCATTTCAAGGTGGCTATAATTGCAACTGCAATATCAACGAATTAACAAAAGGCAAGTCTCACAAATTTTCACTATTCCAACCTCCCCCGCCGCAGTAAACCCCTGGTGTGTGCCATGCCATACCATCTAGCATGGCACAGAGCTGTGAGGTACCGGTAAAACATCCACGGTACGACACAAAACAAAACAATTCCCTCCTCTCCACTCTGAAGCCTAGTCGAAACAAATCCCTTTCTTTTTTGTTTTCTTTTCTTTTGTCCCTTCGCCGCTGTACTAGTAGTATCTTAGTATTCTTACACGTAGAAGGGAAAAGAAACAAAGAAAAGTCGCGGAGCACTACGGCGCTATTAGAACGCGTTATTCCAGCCCTCGCACGCCACGTTACTTTCTTTTCCCCAGCACTGACGACCGCGCAGCCTAAATTGAGATTTGATTCGATTTCATTCATTGACCGTGCGCTCCTTTCTCCCCGGTTAAGCGCGCCGCAGGCACCACGTTCCCACCACCCGCATCTTGCTCCCGCACCGCTCGCTTGCCCGAGCAGGTCGCTCTCCTGAACAGACGCGCGCGAAAGACAAGAGTTCTTCTAGAAGACTTCTCTTCGCAGCGCCACCGCATAGCGAAAAGGAAAGGGGTTTTTTTTTTCTTTCCCTCTCTCAAGTCCCTATTTCTTATTCTTCATTCCGCGGCTATGTATGCGAGATGTGGTTGATCTACCATCGCTAACTACGAGTACTGTACTCGTAGCGAGGATGCGGAGGAGGACTCTACTTTTTTTACTTTTTTTATTACTTTATTACTTTTTCTTTCAAGAAACTTCATTCACAATAATACCGGTATCATAGCCTTTCCCTCGTGGTTGGATCTTGCTTTTTTTTAAAAATTTAGTTTGTCCTTGTTTTTTCTCCCGTGGTTGAGCTCACTCGCGTTCGCCTACTGCCCTGCCATGTTCAGGTGAAACATTTCTGGTATCGTTCGCAAGAACTGCCGCTGGTACCGGCGGGGTACGGGTGCTTATTCATCTGTTTTGTGCCACGAGGACCCCTACCGGTATCGTACGTACAGGATTCCGTCTCCTAGATGAAACGCGCTGTTTTGCCGTTTTTGATTGCATGCGTGCTGTACTCGTACTATCTTATCTTTCACAATTCCATTCGGTAGACCCGGAGGTAGAGAGAGAAATTCTCTCTATTATCCCATCTCATGTGCTACCCAATATGCAACGGTGTATTTATCAATTGATTTGGTCGATTACTCCCGTCCGTCGGTTAGACAAGATTGTTATTATTATCTTTGATTGTGGAACTCTGATACGATAAATCATGGGGTAATACCGGTATTATCATGGGAGGTGGGTTTTTGCTTTTGTTAGCGTAGTTCATTTGGCCGGAGGTGATCCTGGGTGAGGGGGTTCGGTAAAGGTATGCTTAAGTTTCGCGAATCAGGTTGTTTGAACTCCAGGCGAGAGGTACAGTAGGTCGATGTCAATGAGATGGGGGTTGGTTGAGTATGTGCAGTACACGTACCTGTATGGCAGGTGGTGTGATCGAAGCGAGAAATGCCTGCATGGGGGGTGGGGGAAGAAGGCCGGTAGACGAGCGGGCAAGAAACTGCCTTGAGAGCGGTGGAAAGAGGCCGGGAAGGATCTGGCAAAGAAGCGAAATACGGTAAGGGCTCACAGGATAGTATCATCATCGTTGTCGTCGTCTGTGTACGAGTAACTTATCTCTCATTCACATACAAGCACCTACAGCATTACAATTGAGCACTGTGATCTTGTCTGCTTGTCTCTTCCCTTTCTTCCTGCCTGTCTTCCCAGGCTATCACACTTTCCTTACCCCTCACGTGGCCCACACAGCTCACGATAGTCAGGCAATGTATCACCTCGGATACACCACACCCTTTCTGACCAGTAAGCATACTCTCCCACCAAGCCATGCCAAATGTTGGCATACAGGTGTTACAGTCCTTTCTTTTTTTCTTTTTTCTTCTTCTTTCCATTTTTTCAAAAACGGCCATTCAAGAATCAAAAAGCGGAGACCGTGAGAAAACCCTCCGCGGCGAGGGGGCATGGCATGGTCCGGGCTGGTTGAAGTCTCCAAGGTACCTGTACTAGTACTTGTACGAGTACTAGTACTTTGCCTCTTGTATCCTAGCACTCGCACGGTAATTTATTATATTATTTATCCATTCCGTTTCAGCTTCTGTCTATCCGTCCGATTCTGGTCTCGGCTTTTGCTTTGGCTATCTGGTGGAGGTCGGATACAGAGGCGAGCTGAACGTAATAGATACCGGTATTTGCTGGATCTGGATGAGAGTTGGAGCTGGAGCGGGGGATTTTGTTCAAACTTCACGGATATGATAACTATGGCCACGAGCCTTGTAACAAGCCATAAAAAGCGATCCAAAAAGATTTGGCATATCGGTTTCCAGATTTTTATCGCCTTTATCCTTTCCGAAATCGACATTCTACGGGGTGTGGGATTTTTATGATTAAAATTTAATTTTATCTATTTATTATGGTGGGTTAGGGGTTCTTGATAGGAGATCGAATGTGGGTTTCCTAATGCCCGCAAACGCTTTCTTCTCACACCTCAGAGGGCTAGGGATTCTTTGGCCTTTGGATTTTGGAACTGGGATTGGAGGATTGAGGGCGGGAGTGGGAGGAGCCCTGCGGGTTGAAGATAAGCGGCATTGCCCAACGGTACTGTACTGTACTAGTGCTCCTCATAAGTACACACGTGAACGAGCAGAAGTGGAAATCTGCTTTTGGAAGAACTTCGGATTGGGATGGGGGGCTTGGGCAGCCGGCGGCGGCCAGCGGCAGCAGGGTCGTACAGCTCTGTAAGTTACTATCCGTATAAGTTCAAAGTCTCGAGCCGTGCGAGTCTTGAAATGGGGGAACAAAACTGGATTGGGGTTAAAAAAAATGGGCCGTGATGATGCGGATGCGAAATTTGGATCAACGGTTTTTTGGTCAGGCTGCGACTTTATCCATCCCTCATGGTATCTACTGCATTGTGGGACATGCAACATCCCTCTCGTGTCTTTGCTCCCCTGCACCACGGATGCTCGCCTCGCGGGTATGTATCATACCATAATGTAGGATCGCCACACGCTCTCAGGCTCGCCCGTGGTCAATGCGGCAGGTACAAGATTGTATCGGGATCTATTTTTCATCATCGTCATCATCACCGAGGACTCTACGCAGGGGGAAGAGATTGTTAGACGGTGTGTGTGTGGGGGGGGGGGGGGGGGTAATTTCACCGGTCCTTACAACGAATTTGCTTTAATTTGCACGCCCCATGGGTTTTGGTTAATGTGCGGTTGGGTAC
>Ga0307509_10000932_pt1 | contig 50083 bp, 53 predicted proteins | sample 10_EM_MG_FD_202245 | JGI IMG/M metagenome (GOLD analysis project Ga0307509, IMG submission 202245) | Populus trichocarpa ectomycorrhiza microbial communities from riparian zone in the Pacific Northwest, United States - 10_EM | ecosystem: Host-associated > Plants > Roots > Unclassified | place... | reverse complement strand
AGTTCAGGTGAATAACCTACCAGCTATTAGCGAATTTTTTCAAGCTGTAAGTCAACGTCTTTAAATGTTAGTTTTTATCTTATTTATTTTAATTAGAATTAATAGTACAACTCTACCGTTCAAAATTACAAGGTACTTCCAGAAAGTACATACCATGTAGATGAAATTGGATTCATAATGGGATTTCTCGCATGAGAAAAGGTTATTGATATCGTCCAAAAGCCTCGCTTGAATGGAAAGCTGTTTGTTAGCCAGTCAGGCAACCGAGAGCTAGCGACTGTTATTGAGGGGATTTCTGGTGATGGGTCAGCACTCGAACCGATGATTATTTACAAGGCAAAAGACTTTCGACAAGAGTGGTTAAAAGACTTACGGAATGTTCCTGAAAGTATCCTATTTGGGAAATCGCCCAATGGGTGGACGGATGAGCAAATCACATTACGATGGTTAGAGTCAAACTTCGGACCATCCAGTACAACAGGAAGCAAGGCTGGAACCCGCAACCACATTTTGCTATTTGATGGCCACAATTCCCATGTTAATATCAACTTTCTTCAATATTGTGTTAAGAATAGAGTCATACCTATATGCCTTCCCCCACATACAAGTCATTAACCCCTCGATGTTTCAGTTTTTAGCCCGTACAAGCAAGCCTATCGAAGGGAGCTGCGGTCTTGGTTTGAGAACCACGAAGTAGGGGTTAGCCAACGGAACTTCTATCAAATTGTTCGTTTTGCACGGACGCAGGCACTTACTGAAAACAATATTCGTAGTGGTTTCTGATATGCCGGGATCATACCATCCGATGGCGAAATAATCCTTGGACAGCTTCGTGAGGAGAAAGACGCACGTGAACAATGAAGACAAACAGAACGACCATCCACTCCCCCACTTGAGACTCACCCATTATGCGATATTGAACTCACCAAAGTAGCTCAACTACATACACCACGAAAGCCAGCAGAACTTAAAACCCAAGCACAATTGATCCTTGACGATCTTCTACCCACTTCATCACAAAGTTGGCGTCAACAACACATTCTAGAAAACATTCTCCATTCTGCTAAGTATGGAATGGCTGAAAACAACCTCAAAGATGCAAGAATAAAGACTCTAGAAAAGGAAATCCATGATGTACACCATAAGAAGAAAACTAGCTGAAAAATCATTCCAGATTCAGGAACATGTTTTGTATCCCAAGCCAATATTAAGTCCATTTTCGCACATCGAGAAGCCGAAAAACATCGCAAGGATCAAGCCGAGATTGATCATTTGCAGACTAAGATAGCCACCGCCGAGACTAAAATCCACTCATTATCAGCAAAGCACACACAAGTTGATTGGTTGGAGGAGGGAAATCGCTGACCTAAACGCTGGAAAACATCGGTTCAATTGACCGAGGAGGTACTCAGGTTCAAAAAATCCTTATCCGATGTAAAGACCCAACTTCAACGATCGAAACAGTTGAGAATGGGAGGACGGAGGAAAGTAATAGTGATGATGATAATATTGGACAGCCGGTTTTTTCTGAATTTGGAGAGTCTTGATTGGTATTGCAAAGAAGGAACTTTTTTTTTTCTTTCTTTTTTCTTAAACCTATTAAAGCGGTTAGTATATACTCTATTTAAAAAGAAAGGGTTTATATACTGTCTCATCTTGGAGGAGAGCGGTGAGCTGGTTACTGGTGATTTAGTTGTGAAGAGGGATTAGCAGTAGTGGTCGGAGGTGGAGGTGGTATGAAGAAGAGACGATGCTGGTTGTCTTTTCTTGGTTAGCAACCACCAAGTAGCACATGACAACAGGCTTGGAATGTGCTTACTAATGCAAATCTGGCCGAGAGGGTCAATCTCGCCACAGGCACGGTCTGTCTACACCACAAGAGGGAATAAGTCTCTCGTGGCACATACCGAGTGCAGTTACCGTATAATCCGGCAAAAGTTGGATTGGAACTAAAGCGAATGAAAGTTAAAGTCGGGCAACCGAGCCAACGGGATGACAGGAAGAACTCCAAATTGCCACATTTTGCCACAGTTGAAACATATACCGCATTTTTTGGGTAAACCCGAAATGGCGATAAGTGTAGGTGCTAACACGTGGCACTCGGCAATCAGGTTCCGCTGCAACCGAATATAAGAAAATTATACGAGTGATTAGCCATGATGGCGAGGTTACCCACTCGTGTCCTAAGCTATCAAGACATACGCCAACCAAGACTGTTAAAACTTAATCAGGAATTGGTTAATGGTTTACTTGAATGAATCATGGCAACTATGCTGACCTCTACTCGTTTTCTGATATAAAACCTAAAATCTAGCAACATATTGAGTAGAGTCCGTTGCCTCTTCTTCTGCCTCTTCTTCTGCCTCTTCTTCAACCTCAGCTGTGCTAGCTAGCCCAGTCTCCCCTTGATTGCACTGAGCCCAGACTTGGCCCTCGGCTTCGACACCACTCCCAAGCCCATCACGAGAACCGGTTTGTCTGCTCCAATCTCTAATCTGTAATGTGGAAGGCTTAATCCCCTTTACCATCAACTCATGATCACTAGACCCATCAATAGGTAGAGTGAGGCCCAGTTTCCAAAATGTGCTGATAACAAGCTCTTGATACCGAGAATTAAAGGTTTCCCATGCCTCCCCAACAGACCAGGAAACAAGGACTCTTCATTCAGCGATCATGTTGGTGTTGGAACTTGGAATCTCGCGTAGGTTGATACTATGGCTTTCTTCGTATATGTCCAATCTCCGATCAAGAATATCAGCAAGAATATCCTTGAATGGTTTGTTTATAGCGACATCTAGGGGCTGTACCAAGGAGGTACAGCCAGCAGGAACAAGAGAGGGAATGATGTTGTTCGACCGTAACGTACTTAGAACTTCGGGAGTGGAGTGGAATTTTGCCACATCTAGGACGAGCATTCGGGTACCAGGAAGAAGTGCAGGGACAAGGCAATCTTTTATCCATCTCACTAACACATGAGTGTTTGCATAAGCGGTCTCATTCTACTCTGTGCAAACTCGAGAATCATATCTTCCTTCTTCCTCTTCTCGCTTTCTCCTAAAATACTCTGACCTCCTTGACCCATCATAGCTTTTTTTGCCCCTAAAGATTATTAATGGCTTAATCTTTTGTCTCCCACTTCCAAATACTGCAAGGACAAGGGTCGCCTGCCGCTTATCCCACCCACTGTTGGTTACCTTCACCTGCACGGATTTGCTTCCCCTGCCTCCATAGGTCTGTCCATCCAGAAATTTGAATGGCAAGGGAGTTTCGTCCATATTTACTATGGAGTCTAACCAGTACCTTCCGACATCTCTGAGCCTTTCTCCGGTTTCTGGTCCGATTTGGGAATTGCGTCGATTAAATTGCAACCATTGGAGTATTGGGTATAGATAGTCGTCGGGGATCTCTTCGGATTTATTTGTGGTAAAGGGTAAAGAAATATCATGACGGGAGAGAAAGCCTGTAAACCATCCAGTTGAAAAGGTAAATTCCTCGGAATTGCGATCTGGATAGGCTTCCTGGAAGGCTTGGTGTGCTTGTCGGCGGAGCCAACATCTTCGTACTGGTTTTCTCTCTTCTCGCCGCTTTTGATATCGTGTATAGAGAATTTCTTCTAAATCTGGCCATTGGCAGTATTTTCCACTACCCCGAGATCTCCTCTTTCCCTTTCTACTATTGACTATCTTGTCCTCATTCTTCCTCCAATCGTGGAGCATTGTGATTGGTACCAGGAAGCACTCTGATACCTCTCGTATGAATGGTAGCCGAACTCCTCGTATATCGGAATCAAATCCCTCCCCTTCACTGCCTCCTTCTAGGATCTGCTCGTTCGTCCACCAGTGCAAAACCTTTATCTTATGCTCGCGAGTATATGACTGTTGTATACGAATGCGTGGCTTTCCATACTGGTGACCCTTCCTCTCCATAACAGGTATTGGGCGATGGCCTGGTCGGATCTACATTCTTGACTCTTAGTCCTTTCCCTATATTTTGGCTTCCCAATCAGAATCTTCAAAGACTCACCTTCATCTCCGGATTCCGCCCATCAGCTTCCTCATTCTCAACTGGTACTCCAATTGATAAAGGTTCTTCATTTCTTGGATTAAGAAGTAGACTAATATCCATGATAAAGCAGGAATGTATGGAAGCTATTGTGTTTATATTGGCCAGAGATACACAGGAAACAAATCGGAGTTGCGCAATTGTCTTCACAATTGCTACCACTCTACCCCTCTGTTCCTTGCCGTCACTCCCGATACAATAACTACGTATGTGAGCATCATTTGTGGAATCACTGTTGACGTTAACATAAGGTCGCTCCCCACATCTACGGGTCCTGGATAATGGAGTTTACTCTGTGGCAACCCCGCTAACAGCCTCATTTACAGCCAAGCGCGATTTCGGGTTTACCCAAAAAATGCGGTAGGCCATAGTGACTGGGCAGATTTAAGAAAATCGTCACTAGCGCGAATCCGACTTTCGCCGGATTATACGGTAGTTGAGAGGCAGTTCATGTGATCTCGGTACGGTGTGTGGCGGGGCTGTTGTGGGCTACCAGGGGTCTCTTAGAATATTCCGGGAGTCGGCTCCGGAGATAAGAAGGGATCACTGATGGCATCGGCAAGGAATGATTGGCTGGTATAGTACTCGCAATCGAAACAATCACATTGTCCAAATACATGCAAAATATTTTTCCCCACTTTGCCTGACATGAGGGAGAGAAGTCCATCAATCTCCACCATACACTCCCATACTGGTGTTGTACAATACCATCCCACTTATCGCCAAACCTTATCAGATATGAGTTCATTACCTAGCGGAAACGGGAGATCAAATCTCGCTCATGATCCTTGCCAATATGGCATATCCAACACTCATACCGACAGTAAGACGAGCAATAGTATTCGCGGTCACTCGAATCAAAACATAGGAAATGTGTTAAACAGCTATAACACCATCATCGTGGGAGCAAGTGATGAGTCTTTGCGGATTCATATTGTTAATCACCGGCGCTCACCAACCACAACCCCCACTCCTCGAGTATTGGTAATCAATTGCGAAGAAGAAGAAGATGCTAGAAGTTCTTGGAGGATTCGCTATAGGGTCTAGACCCGGTGAAAGGGGCAAAAAGAGGGGTAGAACACGTAGCAAAGCGGTGAACAAGAGCGGGGTATGAGGAGTAAGAGAATCGTACGAGAAGTGGGGAAAATGGCATGATACCCGGGCACAAGTAGTTATTGTTTTGTGTATTTAAGAGTTTGGTTCATACCCGATTCTTGTAGAAAAAGTCACTGAATAGTCAACCTTTGATCCGCTTCCTCCTTCTTTGAAACCTGCATTCACGCATACGATCGGTATCTATATACAGAATTATAAGAATTCAGGCATGGTTATCACCGCTCGAGCCCCATGCAAGGCATCAAGATGTGAGGAACGGGCGACTGGATGGTGTTGGGGAGTGGGTTTTACAAAAGCGTGAGTTCGAGTTATGGCGCGAGAGTCGGGATGGCCAAGTGAATCCGACGCTTCTTTGCTACGGGGATCAAGGGGTTGGAAAGACATATATAAGGTACTGTAGATAGAAGAGTATTTTCCAGAAACAATAGACGATGCTGACAGGCAACTAAATCAGTTCATTAGTAATAGGCACCCTATCTGAGCAAGCCTATGACCAGAATATCACAGTTTTATCACTTTACTGCGATTACCAGGCACATAAGGACCAATAGGCAATTAATCTGATTGGGGGCCTACTCAAGCAGGTCGCGCTCGGGGCTGTGGGGAGTGTAGGCGAAATTAAGAGTGTCTTTGAGAAGTCAAGGAGGGTAGGAGGAAAAGGGCTCCGATTACAGGAGATGCTGGGATTATTCCTCAAAACAGTCAGCTCTCTCGAGCGAGTATATATCTGTGTGGACCCAATGGACGAGTTGCTGCCACAACATCGGTCAGAGTTCCTCCGCGCGCTACGGCAGATTATTCAAGAAGGGCAAAATGCACGATTATTTCTCACTGGGAGGCCGCATATTCGTGGGGAACTTGACAGGCATCTCCCGGAAGGAGCCTATGCAATACGAATTGTGCCTGCCCAAGGTGATATCTCTCGATACCTAACCCGGAAGATGGACGATGACCACGCCAGAGATCCGGACTTGATGACGCAAAATCTAAAAGATGATATCATGAAAACCATGTTGGAAAAGACTTCAGATATGTAAGTAGGAGTAACTCTACTATAAATTCGGGTAACTGATCCACATTCTGGTCAGGTTTCTGCTTGTTGCTTTAAATATCGATGCAATCTTGGGTGAGACGTCAGTAGGGAGAAGAAAGGAAATGTTGCAAAAGGTGGCTACGACCGGCGTTGATCTCGACAATGTGTACGACTAAACACTGCGGCGAATAAAAGAACAGAAGGGCGACCGATCGCGACTTGGGACGGAGGTGCTGATGTGGGTATCCCACACGGAACGGCCGTTGCGGATTGAGGAACTCTGCCACGCTCTAGCCGTAGAAATGGGGGCAACTGACCTTAACCCTGAGAATATCCGGCCGCAGGATACAGTGTTAGGATCATGTTTAGGGCTTGCCGTGGTTGACTCGGAGACATCAACAGTGCGGCTAATCCACTACACCCTTCAAGAATACCTTTCACGGCCTGGTGTATTGCCTAATGCTCACAGGACACTTGGCCAAACATGCCTGACTTATCTAGGCTATGGCCAGGTGGAGAGGCTTCCGGCCGATAATGTCTCACACGTTGTAGACATGCCATTTCTCGAATATTCGTCTTTACATTGGGGGAGACACGCAAAAATCGAACTCTTAGGATGCGCGAAATTGCTTGCGCTGGATTTACTAAACCGATACAATAGCCATATATGTTCGACCTTGCTTTTTAACGAAATCTGGAGATACAAGTTGCCCTGGGCTACTGCTTCGCCATTCACAGGCTTACACTGTGCATCGTGCTTCGGAATTGACGAGATTGTGGCTGCTTTGATAGAGGTTCAAGGCTGCGGTATCAATCGAGGCGATTGTGAGGGGCTTACACCACTCATGTGGGCTGTTAAGCAGGAGAATCAGGGGGGTAGTGATGCTACTGCTCGCACGAGGCGATGTAAATCCCGACAAGGCAGACAACTATGGTGTGACACCACTCCAGCTCGCTTCTAACAAAGGGCATGACGGGGTGGTGAGAGACTACTACTCACACGGGACGATGTCAACCCCGGCAAGCAAAACAGCCATGGTAGAACATCACTGTAGAATGCTTCTTTCAATGGGCATGAGGGGGTGGTGAGGCTGCTACTCGCACGGGGCGATGTCAATCTCGACAAGTCGGACAGCCAAGGTCGAACACCACTCTGGGGCGCCTCTATCAATGGGCATGAAGGGGTAGTGAGACTACTCCTCTCACGGAGCGAGGTTAATCCCCACAAGACAGACGACGGTGGTCGAACACCATTTTGGTGGGCTTGTTCTACGGGGCAGGAGGGGGTGGTGAGACTACTACTCGCACGGAGCGATGTCAATCCCGACAAGCCAGCAAGTGATGGTCTAATACCACTCGGGGTCGCTTCTATTACTGGGCATCAATGGGTAGTGAGACTACTCCTTTCACGGAACGATGTTGATCCTGACAAGCCTGACAACAGGGGTAAAACCCCACTCTGGTTGGCTTCTTGCGGTGGGCACGAGGGGCTGGTGAGGCTACTACTCGCCCGGGACGATGTAAATCCCGCCAAGCCAGAAAACGATGGTAAAACACCAATTTGGCAGGCTTCTCTCAATGGGCATGAGGGGATAGTGAGGCTACTACTCACACGGGACGATGTCAGTCTCGATAAGCCAGACAACTATGGTCAGGCGCTGCTCTGTGGCGCTTCTTTCTGTGGGGATGAGGCGATGGTGAGGCTACTACTCACTCGGGACGACGTCAATCCCAACGAGCCCGGCAACGACGGTATGACACCACTCCAGTTCGCTTCTGCTGGTGGGCATGAAGGGGTGGTGAGACTACTGCTCTTACGGAATGAGGTCAATCCCGACAAGCCAGACAACGATGGTAAAACACCACTCTGGTCGGCTTCCTGGAATGGACATGAGAGGGTGGTGGGGCTACTACTCGTACGGGGCAATGTCAATCCCGACAAGCCAGATAACTATGGTCGAACACCAGTCAGGAGCGCCTCTAGCAATGGGCATGAAGGGGTAGTGAGACTACTCCTCTCACGGAACGACGTTAATCCCAACCAGACAGACGACTGGGGTTCGACACTACTGTGGGAGGCTTCAGGTTCTGGCCACGAGGGGGTGGTGAGGCTACTACTCGCCCGGGACGATGTCTATCCCGACAAGCCTCGAAAAGGTGGTAAAACACCACTCCGGGAGGCTTCTCGAAATGGGCACGAGGGGGTGGTGAGGCTACTATTTGCCCGGGATGATGTCGATCCCGACAAGCCTGACAATAGGGGTAAAACACCACTCCGGGAGGCTTCTAGAAATGGGCATGAGGGGGTGGTGAGGCTACTACTCGCACGGGACAATGTGAATCCCGACATGCCAGACAACGGTGGTCAAACACCCCTCTGGTGCGCTTCTTTCTACGGGCATGAAGGGGTGGTGAGACTATTGCTCTCCCGGAACGACGTCAATCCCAACAAGCCAGACATCGATGGTGAAACACCACTCTCTGTCGCTTCTAGAAACTGGCGTGTGGGGGTGGTGAGACTACTCCTCACTCGGGGCGCTATCATCCCCAACCAGCCAGAAAACAATAGTCTAACACCGCTCCCGTGCGCTTGTAGCAACATGCATAATGCGGCACGGCGAGTACCTGTCACACACCAGCCAGACACTGATGATATAAGGCCACTCCACAGGGCCTCTAGGAACAGGCATGAGGCGGCGCTGGGATCGCCGGCCTCACAGGGCGATGACACGCCCAAAGAACCACCAGCGGGGATCTCTTCGATGCGTAGGTATCGGCAGATTATAGCGAGACTTACCCCATGGCCGTCAGGGAAGAAAGAGAACAAAGAACAGCTATAGAATTTCCTGTAGTGTGTGCCAGGGGCATTACGGTGTTTTTATTAATAGTTTTTGCTTATCGGTAGTGTGTATTTTGCTGGGAAGGGTAGTCATAGATAGAGTTTAGCCTAAGTGAAATGTATAGGAGAATAGTGTGCATTATTATTGTAATCACGATAGATACATAATGTTATGCCGTAGTTATCTAGTGGTTGTCGAACACCCCCTGGTATGAAAACTAGAATCTTCTGGAAAAGATTGCTACAGAAACGGCATGCCAAACGGAGCCGTAATTTTGTATGCTTATTTTACCTTAATGCTTATAGAATTTGGTGGCGGAAAATCTCACGAATAGTGAGATACCTATGAGATAGCGACTAATTTTGAATGATATACCGGTATGTGGCAGAGCGCCAGGCCTGGGTGGCGAAGGCGGGGCAGGGAGAGCTGTGTCCCCAGCTGTTTGTCAAGCCCCGCCCAAGAACTGTTGTCATTCTTCAATGCTGCTCGGAATACTCCGCCTATCGGGCTCGGACGCAGCCTATCACGTTACCGTTCAGAAAAAGAAGTTCGGACATGCACTCTGAATTGATATGTCCGCCGCGAGCAAGTTCCTTGATGCTGCTCGGCGTGCTTAGAATAGGCGCACTCTATCCCTATATCGTTCCGACAAACCTCCGGATATGCGCTTACAGTTAGTGCAGAGCGGGAAGGATATGGGATGGAGAGCTGGATAAGCCGAGGATATGGAGCGTGAATAAGTTTTCTTTGTGACGATTGTTCTTTTCATTATTTGTTGGAAAAAAAATAGTGCTGCTCGCCATATCCTACTGATACTTCATTTGTTGTGCGGATAGCTTCCACGAGCCGCGCTTGTTTGTTTGGCTTCGGAAAAGCGCTGAGGATCCGGGTATATGGCCTCGGCTTCGAGCATAGATTTGTTATCGGATATGCGTTGAGGATCCGGGCATGGGTTTGTCTTCGGGGACCCGCTTTGGCTTCGGATATACGTTTCGGCTTCGGACGTTTGTTTGGACGTTCGGGAAAGCATTGTGGGTGCAGGAATGCGCTATAATTTTGGGATCGTGCAGCTTTCGGGAAGCCCGGAGAAAAGCGGAACTTCTGGAATGTCAGCCGAAAAGAGCTGGAAGCCGGGGGGGTGGGAAAGTGTTTGTTTTCCTTTAGTTAGCCCGGGTGTGCCCACGAGGGAAGGGGGGATTCACATGGAGGAGCATGGCACCTCATGGATCGATAAGGTGTTTTCGTATATAATATATTCCTATAATCGCCATTAGATAGTTAGTAGATCATCGAGTACCGTGAAGTTGTTGAGCGAGAGGCTGTGGTTGTTAGTGAAAATATTTTCCCCGGTGAGATTTCGGGATCCTTTTCTTTTTTCTCTCTCTAGAGGTCATGGATTGGATAATGGATAAATATCGCTGGAGGGTGAATATTTTTTATCTGTCTATTCAGCGATGACTTATCGGTTGTTGATCGCCCTGAGTCTACTCCATGCTCGGGAACATTCCAATTAACTATCACCATGTGAAATACCAGGGCAGTATTAATAGTATGGGCGCAGTGAGGTATCGATGGGGATGGGTGTCCAATTGCTTGTGGAGAGGGTGTTGGGCATCAATCGGATTGGAATTCAAGGAGAAATGTCTGGGAGGGGTTTGCGTGGTCTTTAGCTGGTGGGGCATTGCCTTGGTAACTCCTTGGGATAAGGATTTCTTACGCTAAGGAAGATGCGTAGTCAGGTTGATGATAGTGCTTTAGCAACAGGACAAAAAGTCATCTTTGGTGTGCCCCAACTACCGCCGAAAAGATAGCATAGTGGATGAAATCCATTGTATGGGCAATCCCCATTTGTGCCCCCACCCTCCATTAATTGAAATGAAAAACCTATCAATAGTTAGCGAGGGACATAGCCGCGATCGAATTTTTATTTGTATAAAGCACTTCTTTATTCTGTGCCCGGTAACTAGGTTAACCGAGGCAAATAATTCACAAGCACGAGCGAAGTGCCAAGAATTTATATACGTACACCCATGGAAAAAATATATATACATATTGGATCCGTCATGATTGGTGTGGTCATTAAACGCTGTAATTGTGAAAGTGTTCTGCGTATCGCTTTGCTGAGAGTTCCTAGAGAGTCTCCCAAGTGCCTATATCCGCAGGTTGGTTAGGAAAAAATAAGGAGAGCTGAGGAGTGGTTGACCGGGTGGCCTGACTCTCGGCTATTACTCGAGCTATAATACTTGTAATTCGAGAAAATCAAACTCGTAGCTTTACTGATCGAGCTGTACCAGTACAATACGGTATTGTTGGGGGTCTTCCCCATCCTGCAGTCTTTCATGGGTATTGGCAATCTTGTCGGTGAGGGTTCCGTTGCGGATGACTGGCAGACGAAAACAGATGAAAGTAAGATAGGCTATTGAAGCTGAAGAATGAATGTCGGATGGATGTGATTGATTGATTGAATTTTGTCACGGAACAATGAATGATGAAGATGGAGGGAACGCTATCTATGAACTGAAAAGAAGAAGAAAAATCCCGCTATCCTCTCCACTCTGTGGAGTTTCTATGGTTCTTAATAAAACGAGTGCCTCGACCTAAACACCCAAATTGATCTACCGCATAAGTGCCTACGGTACGCGATCAACAAAGAAAATACCTAATGTCAGAAGGTTATATACGAATTCAACTGTATGTAAGCTGTCGGGACGGCGGGTCATGCAAGGTACAGTACAGCACATAGTGAGTTCACACGAGCACCTTCATATAATTTCCCAGAGGCGAGGTTTCCTCAATCCGGGTATCGATGAGGCGCTTACCGGGAAACAGCAAATAGTCGCGGAGAGGGTAGGACGATGAAAGAGCGCTTTGCGATGCCAAACCTGTATCGCACTCGGGGAACATTCAGTGAATCAAACATAAGCCAATTTGTAAAGGCTTTCTCCAACTGAAATGTGCCCAGCGGGGGAGAAGGGGGAGATGGGGTAATCGACTGTCTTGGCATGGAAATGATTGGCTGGGGCTGCATGTGACACAGTTAGCCCCGCTTTTCCTTGATCAACTCAATGAGTCCCGCATCGACATCTCCGATAAACTGCCTTACTGTCTGACTATCTCCTGAATTATTACTAACCTTTTTCCGCTATGAATACACTACCAAAAGGGAACGCAGGATCAAGCATCCTTAGTTTATCGCGGGACGGAATGTTCAACACCCATACCGACCATCGCACGACCAACACAATTCACGGTGACTCCAATTCGAACGTCGGGAATGTGTCAAACAGCTATAATAACACCATCAACTTGACAATAGAGGAACAGTCTTTGCAAATTCAAGAATGGCTATCACCGCTCGAATCCCGAAAAAGGCATCAGGATGTGAGAAACAATCGCCTTGCTGGTGTTGGGGAATGGGTTCTGCGGAGGAATGAGTTCGAGTCATGGTGCGGGAGGGAGGATGGGTCGGTGAACCCTACATTGCTGTGTTATGGAGGGCAAGGGGTTGGCAAGACGTACATAAGGTAGAAGTGCATTCTCCTAAAACATTGGACGACGTTGACAAGAAATAAAATCAGTTCTTTAGTAATAGACACCCTGCGAAAGAAAGCCCAGGGACAAAATATGGCGGTTATATTTCTCTATTGCGATTACCAGGCGGAGAAGGAGCAATCGGTGGTGAACATGATAGGGAGTCTAGTTCGGCAGGCGGCTTTGAGAGCGCAGAGGATTCCGAGCGAAATTAAAAAAGCCTTTGAGGAGTCGAAGAAAGGTGGCGACGGGCTGCAGTTGCCGGAAATGGTGAAATTATTCATCAAGGTAATCGGTTCCATTGAGTTAGTATACCTTTGTGTCGATGCAGTGGACGAGGTGCTTCCAGAGAATCGATTAGAGTTCTTTCGCGCGTTACGACAAATCATTCAAGAATCACCAAATATCCGGCTATTTCTTACCGGGAGGCTGCACATTCGCCCTGAACTCGATAGGAATCTCACCAAGACAGCATATGCCATACAAATTGTGGTCGACCAAGGAGATATCACGAAATACCTGAGTAAGAAGATGGACGATGACCATGACCAATATCCAGGCTTGATGACCGATGATCTGAGAAAATTTATTGTGGAAACGATATTGGGAAAGGCTTCGGAAATGTGAGTAGGAGCACTTCGGCTCCAAATTTGAATCCTTGACTGATAGTGTGCTCAGGTTTCTACTCGTCGCATTAAATATTGAGGCAATCTTGGGTGAGACATCAATAGCAAGCAGAAAACAGATGTTGAGAAAGGTGGCCGCAACGGGCGTGGACCTCGACAGTGCATATGATCAAACATTGCAGCGGATAAGGGGGCAGAAGGGAGATCGATCGAAACTTGGGATCGAGGTGTTGATGTGGGTATCGCACGCGGAGCGGCCCTTACGAATTGACGAACTTTGCCATGCTCTCGCGGTAAACATTGGGTCGACGGATCTGGACCCCGAGAATGTCCGGCAGGAAGATACTGTGATAGGGTCATGCTTAGGACTTGCCGTGGTTAATCCAGAGACATCGGCCGTGCGACTGATCCACCACACACTTCAGGAATACCTCTCCCAGTCTGGTATTTTTCCCGATGCCCACAAAACACTTGGGCAAATCTGCTTGACCAATCTAAATCACAATACAGTCTGCCGCCTCTCTACCAACAACATTTCGAACCTTGGAGACATGCCGTTTCTCAAGTATTCATCTTTGTATTGGGGAAGCCACGCAAAAATGGGATTCACAGATCACTTGAAATCACTTGCGGTGGAGCTATTAAAGCGTGGTGGCAACCATATATATGCTACGTTACTTGTCCAGCAAATACATTGTTCCCATTCTTGCTCACTTCCCTATCACCGATTGCCCAGTTTGCACTGCGCATCCTACTTCGGGATTGAGGATCTCGTGGCTGATTTGATAGAGAGGGAAGGCTGCGATATCAATGAGAGTGACTGTATGGGCTTTACAGCACTGGCGTGGGCTGCTCAGCGAGGAAATGAAGGAGTAGTGAGACGACTGCTCACGTGGGACGATGTCAGTCCCGACAAGCTAAGCAACGATGGCCGAACACCACTTCGGTGCGCTTCTGACAAGGGGCATGAGGGGGTGGTAAAACTACTACTCGCACGGAATGATGTCAATCCTGAAAAGCCAAACGACAATGGTGAAACGCCACTCTGGGCCGCTTCTTGGAATGGGCATGAGGGGGTGGTGAAACTGCTACTCGCACGGAATGGTGTCAGTCCCGACAAGCCAAGCAATGATGGCCGAACGCCACTCCGGTGCGCTTCTTACAATGGGCATGAGGGGATAGTAAAATTATTACTCGCACGGAACGACGTCACTCCCGACAAGCCATGCAACAATGGCCGAAGCCCACTCCGGTGCGCTTCTTACAATGGGCATGAGGGGGTAGTAAGGTTACTACTCGCACGGGACGACGTCGATCCTGAAAAGCCAAGCGACGAGGGTGAAACGCCACTCTGGGCCGCTTCTTACAATGGGCATGAGGGGGTGGTAAAACTTCTACTCGCGCGGAACGATGTCAGCCCCGACAAGCCAAGCAATGATGGCAGAACGCCACTCCGGTGCGCTTCTTACAATGGGCATGAGGGGGTGGTAAAAGTACTACTCGCACGGAATGATGTCAATCCTGAAAGGCCAAACGACAATGGTGAAACGCCACTCTGGGCCGCTTCTTGGAATGGGCATGAGGTGGTGGTAAAACTACTACTCGCACGGAACGATGTTGATCCTGACAAGCCAAACAACGATGGCGAAACTTCACTCTGGGCCAGTTCTTACAATGGGCACGAGGGGGTGGTAAAGCTGCTACTCGCACAGAATGACGTCGATCCCGAAAAGCCAACCGACAGAGGTCAAACGCCACTCTGGGCCGCTTCTTGCAATGGACATGAGGGGGTAGTGAAACTACTACTTGCACGGAACGATGTCACTCCCGACAAGTCATGCAACGGTGGCCGCAGCCCACTCTGGCGCGCTTCTTACAAGGGGCATGAGGGGGTGGTAAAACTACTACTCGCACGAAACGATGTCACACCCGACAAGCCATGCAACGATGGCCGAAGCCCACTCCGGTGCGCTTCTTACAATGGACATGAGGGGGTGGTGAAACTCCTACTCGCACGGAATGATGTCAGTCCCGACAAGCCATGCAACGATGGCCGAAGCCCACTCCGGTGCGCTTCTTACAAGGGGCATGAGGGGATAGTAAAATTACTACTTGCACGGAACGACGTCGATCCTGAAAAGCCAAACGACGACGGTGAAACGCCACTCTGGGCCGCTTCTTGGAATGGGCACGAGGGGGTGGTAAAACTTCTACTCGCACGGAACAATGTCAGTCCCGACAAGCCAAGCAATGATGGCAGAACGCCACTCCGGTGCGCTTCTTGGAATGGGCATGAGGGGGTGGTGAAACTACTACTCGCACGGAATGATGTCAATCCTGAAAGGCCAAACGACAATGGTGAAACGCCACTCTGGGCCGCTTCTTGGAATGGGTATGAGGGGGTGGTGAAACTACTACTCGCACGGAACGATGTCGGTCCCGACCAGCCAAGCAACGATGGCCTAACGCCACTGCTGTGCGCTTCTCGGAATGGGCACGAAGGGGTGGTGAAGCTACTGACGGAACGATGTCGATACAAAATAGGCTATCCAACGATCAACGAACGCCACTCTGACTCACTTCTTTCAGTGGGTGTGAGGGGTGGTGGTTCTGCTCCTCGCAACAAATGGTGTTGATCTCCACTGGCCAGACTGCCATGTTCGAATACGACTCCTTCAGCCTCTATCCGCCTGTGTGGCGCCCTGTACCCCTCCTCCCGCCTCTAGCAGCCCCAGTCTCTCCTTATTCGTCTCAAAAAATAATCTTCCTGCGCTTCCCTTCTGCTCACCTACACGCATACCCTTCGTTAAACCTCCTATATACATACACTCTACTGGCGCAGCTCTATTCCCCTCCCGAAATCTCTCCGGAGCCGCCTTGTCTATCTGCTCCCATCATGTGGACACTCTACCCCCTCCTTTTTACTTCTGCTCCGTTTGCCTAAACTCCAATCTCGGAAAGGATCTTGGGCATGCACTCAGTGTTCCCAACGGGCCAGGTAGGCCAGGCCGCAGCAAAGCCTGCCCTGGCCTATGGGAATTCTCTAGGGCCTGGCCTGGCCCGAGCCTATAGGCTTGTTAAGGCTTGAGCCTGGCCGGGCCGGGCCCGCCTATAGGCCGTATAGGCTTGGTACTGTTTCGGAAAATTTTTGTCCTTGCTTAGTTCCAATATTCTTAGCTAACTAGAGCTGATTCGGTGAAGTAGATAATAATCCTGTACCTAGGGGAGAAGATTGCTGAAGCTTGTATTCGCTGGGGGCCTCATAGATCATGTTTGTTACAAGGATGGTGGGTTGATGCTTGGCAGACAGGGGAGGGGGGGAGGATGAATCTATGTAAGGTAGTCGTTTCTCACCACTCTTTCTTTTCTTTTCTTTAACCACCAAAACCACCACGGTGGGAAAGAGCCAGGACGGTAAACGGGAAATTGGGATAGCGAACCACAAGAGGTGGATCTCCTGCGAATAGATAATCGGACAACTAGGATATGTTGGACTCTTCTCTTCGCTTTCGTTTTTTTTTCTGTCTCAGGATTTTTCTTTGGTGAAGGTTCTTGGGCTAGCTAGGAAACTTGAATCGATTATGAATTGTGTCATCTGTTTTATGTGTGTAGTTTTTGTCGGTGATAGATCGTGATTTGTAGTTACTTCCTTCTTTGCAGAATAGATATACCGGTGCCCGATCTTTCTGTTTTTCAGTACCAGCTCCCTGATAGGCAGGCCTGGCCTATACAGCCTGGGCCGGTCAGTCTATATTGCAATGGCGGACCCACTCATAGCGAACAGCCACACCATATCAACAGAAAACCTTCACAGTAAACATAAATAGTTTACAAAATAACATCAAAAATACAACAATTGAAATTTGTTACCTTTGGGATATAATGTAATTCCTACTAAAGAGGTGGGGTGGGGAGAATGATTGTTAGGATAGGACTACTGGTGGCTCTGGAGGTGAGTTTTTAAACTTTTGTTGAGTTGGTTGTGTATCACTCGTTACATGATTAATTAAGAATCAATTATCGAAGGCAGAGGACAAAAACCCAATGCGAGAAAACTTGAAGAGGGGAGGGGGTTGAGGGAGCTTTAAAGCGATCTGTTCTCAATACTAATTACCAGGCCTGTAGGCGCCTATCAGGCCTGATAGGCTTCGTAGGCCGATCGAATTTGGCCTAGATCGGCCTAGGCTACCTTTCCGAGCGGCCCGGCCTACCATCGGCCTGGCCCGTTGGGAACACTGCATGCACTTGTCTCATGAAAACAGCTTTATGCTCTATAATATATCTCTTTAATCTTCCTTCGTCTTTTGTACCCGTTTTGTTGTGATCCGGTTGTGTGCTTGGATCCTCTGGGGCACTCGTGGATATTCTCCGCTTCACAAGAGCTTGTTTCTATATGCTTATAGATTATCTTCTCCCGCGTGATATGATACTTTATTTTCCACCCATTTCTTAAGAATTTCTCTCTTCATTTAGATCATGTTTTTATTATATATACCTTTAATCTAGTATAGTAGCGCGCGCCCGGAGTGGGGGGTGTAGGGAGTAGGAAAGCACTTAAAAGCTGAGCGACCAGTTTTGTATAGTATATGAAGGTTATGTTTAATAAACCTCACTCATTCTCGCTTTGGGCTCCCCACGATAAATGTGAGGATCAAGAGCAGGGAATTCCATAGGCTAGCCGGTTCTTTAGTCGTATTCGCCTTGCTCAATATCTAGTTTTGTGGTAAATCTCGTCGTCACCTTAGGTGTTGCAGCCGTTCTCTGAGAAGCAACCAGTGTTCTCAACGGCCCAGGGCCCCTATAGGGCCTGCCGGGGCGACTGCCAAGAGCCCAGGACGGCCGTTTTTCTGGAGGATGGCGGGTCCTGCAAGGTAAGACAAATAAGCGTGGGGGATTGCAAGGGACGGCCAGGGACTGTGGATGACTATGGGGGACAATGTAAGAATCCTATCAACCCACTTTCCTTGCACCCAGCGCAAGCAGATACAGAAATTTAGCAAAGAATATCAAGAGTAAGTGGATGCTGTCTAGTAGAGAAATAGGTGGGAAATATTCCTCATCATATACAAGTAGACCAGGCCAGCAAACTGAACGCTTGATATTCTTATCTTAACAATACCCCTGTTCCTACCTTTTCTGCCTTTATCGGCTATAATTCTACTGTGATTCTATCTAAATCTTGCATAATATCAATAATAGCGTATTTGGAGGAGAGATACAAATTTGGTGAACATGAGGCTGGAGAGAGTATTTCGGGCAAAGTTAATATTAATCAACTAGAAGTGGAGGTAATTAAAATAATTGTGACGGAGGGTGGAAGGATCTTGGTCGCGTAGGGTAGAGATGACCATGGTTGTTAATTATCTAAGGACATTGAGGTGTTTTAAGCGAAATCTACCAATAGCGCCGCACACTGCTTGTTTTATTCTCATATTCTGAGTGATTAGTAGTGAAAAACCGGCTGACCGTTCACAGATACCTACGGACTTTGCCTGTGCATCTGTGGCTTTGGCGGTTTCCCCCAGACTGACCCAGACTTTTAAAAATACGGCCAGACTGCCGACCTAGATTCCGGACTCTTGCCCGACCGCCCACTTGGGATCATTGCCTACTCCTCTATGTTATGGGGACCAAGGTGTTGGAAAGACATACATAAGGTACAAGGGTATTTTCCAGAGACTTGTAGGCGATGCTGACAAGGAATCAAATCAAGTCATTAGAAATAGAAACCTTATCCGAGTAGGTTTATTGACAGAATATGGCGGCCTTATCCGTCTGTTGCGATTACCAAGCGCAGGAGGACCAATTGGTGGTAAATATGATTGGGAGTCTACTCAGGCAGGTTACCCTGGGAGCGGTCGGGATTGTAGGCAAACTTCGGAATGCTTTTAAGAAGTCAAGACAGGGAGGTAGAAAAGTCTCCGATTGAGAGAGATAGTTCGGTTATTCGTCAGAACAATTGGCTCCCTAAAGCGAGTATACATCTTTGCCGACGCAATAGACGAGTTACTGCCAGAGCGTCGATCGCAGGTCCTCCGCGCTCTAGGTCAGATCATTCAAGGAGCGCTGGGTACACGGTTATTTGACAGGGATCGCAAAATCTGAAGAAAGATATTAGGAAGACCATATTAGAAAAGACCCCGAAAATGTAAGTTAGAGTAACTCTATAATGGATTTAGGTCACGGACTGACATTCTGCTAAGGTTTCTGCTCAGGGATTTTATATATCGACGCCATTCTGGGCGAGATCTCCTGAGCGAAGAGACGAGAAATGTTGAATAAAGTGGCCACGAGAGGTGTAGACCTAGGATGTGTCAACGCCAAAACACTGCAGCGAATAAGGGACTAGAAGGGTAGCCGATCGAGACTGGGGATGGAGTGTTAATGTGGGTGTCCAACGCGGAACATCCATCGAGGGTTGACGAACTCGGCCATACTTTGGCGGTAGATATAGATTCGACAAATCTAAACTCGGAGAACATCACACCGCATGATACAGTGTTAATGTCATGCTTAGGGCTTGCTGTGGTTGACTCGGAGACATCGGCGCCTCGGTTAACTCACTACACTCTCTAGAATACAATTCACAGCCTGGTATATTGCCTAATGCCCACAGAACACTTGGGAAAACACGCCTGACTTTTCTAAATTACGATAATCCGGCTGATATCCTTTTATGTTGCGGGGGATAAATCGCAGTGGTGGCACAACAGCTCGATCTAGACTCAGGACTCAAACTAAAGGGTACGTATAATCGGAAACTTCATTCGCTCGTCGCCCCAAAACAAAACTAACTAAACATAAGTCTATATAATAATAAAAGTATCTCAACCATTCTATCGTCTGCCACACACATCAATCTCTCCTTCAGGCATATCCCCATGATAACAATAAAGGAAAGACATCACCAGAAAACCCTTCTGTCTATCCTTTCTTCTAGAACAAATGAAACAACTAAAACAATTCTTCCGCCTTGTTCTTCATCAATCCACTTTCCTTGTCTCTGACAACTATCCACTTCCGTAAACTCTAACATTTTAAACCTTGAAAGCATTCCATTTCTTGAATATGCATCCCTGCATTGAAGGGAGCACGCAAAGGTGGAACCCCCAGAGGATACGAAATCACATGCGCTTAAGCTATTAAACGGATATGGTAGCCAATATCTTCGCGCTTACCTTTTGACCAAATTGGCAATTCCTATCTTTAGCCATTTACCCATCGCCCATTTCCTGGGTTACACTGAGCAGCATATCTCTGAATTTACGAGGTCGTCGCTACTGTGATAGAGATGGAAGGTTGTAATATCAATCGAGGGGATAGTCGAGGGTTTACCCAGCTCATGTAGGATGCTCGGCAGGTGAATTAAGAAACCATGATACTACCACTCGTGGAATGATATCGACCATAACAAGCCACACAACGGTAGGAAAACACCACTCTGGTGAGCTTCTTACAATGGGAATGAGGGCGAGACTACTACTAGTCCGCGAAATGTCAATCCCGACAAGCCAGATGACCGCGGTCAAATACCTCTCAAGTTGGCTTCGGTCAGCGGACATGGGGGGTAGTGAAACTACTACTCGCACAGGACCATGTCAATCGCGACAAGCCAGACAATGACGGTAAACCACCACTTAGTGTGCTTCTTACAATGGAAACAAGGGGGTGGCGAGACTATAACTCTCTCAAGACACTACAAATCACCACAAACATAACAACAATACCCCAACCCCACTCCACGGCCTTCCTAGCCACCGACATGAGCCCATGACGCGGCCAACAGTCGAATGGGACGATGTCATTCCCGGCCAGCACGACAGCTGAGATCAAACACCACCGAGGATCTATTCGCTGCGTAAGTGTAGGCAAATCCTAATGGAGCCCATTCCACGGCCGTCGGGAGAACGGAGAAGAAAAACCAAGAACGGCTACAGGATTTCTTATCAGGCATATGCCAGCGATATTCCGATGTGTTTCCTTGACATTGCTTGCTCACCAGGAGTGTACGAACATTGTACGGATAGGAGTGGCCATGGCTAGAGTTTAGTGGTGCTGCAATATACAGAATCAGGATGTATATTATTATTATAAACACAATAAATATATATACCGTTATACATATCGATTTTCTACTAGTTGCTAAATTCCTTGCACCCTAAAATAAAAACTATTATATTATAAAAGCTACATCCCGGGCGGAGCCCCAATTTTCTCCTCGTTTCACTGTAACACCTATAGGATCGCCTAGCAGAGGGCTTTATGAACAGCGAGAGACCCACATTAACCTAATTTTTACCTAAGATATGAATGATGAGATCGAGAGCTAGGTGGAGCGGGGAAGATGCGCGAGACATATTGAGGCCTGGCTATAAGGCCTTGCATAAGAACCCGACCCAGAGAGCAAATCCAAGGGGCGTGGTAGGAGTTAGAGGCGTTGATAAGATGCTATGGAGCAGGAGATCTTTTTTTTGTAATAGCCTGCAAAATTTCCTACGCAAGGAGCACTTTCGCTAAAAGTGGTCATAGAGCGTCATTCGGGTATGTGGATTACTGTATGGAGCAATGTGCGATGATTTGGATAGAGAAGTGGTAATAGTTAACTTCCAAGATTGTTAATTGGAAAACCGTTTTCGCCTAAATATGAAGAAAGAACTACCGTAAAATCTCGAATAATTGAACAATGTACTATGTCGTTGGAGTTGCCTCCTCTGGTAAGGTCTGGAGTTTTTTTGTTTTTTCATGTCTCTCAGAGGGGCTGAGCAGCTCTTTTTTTGCAGCGATTTTCGCCCCTTTTCCCAGGTAAGGAATTCCCAACGACATAGCACATTGTTCAATTATTCGAGATTTTACGGTAGCCCAGCCATGTAGTGAAGTAGTGCAGTCCTACCATGACCACCGGAATCCCTCAATTCCCACAACATGGACTCAAGAAAACAAAGACTTTCAAAAAAAAACAAAAAAAAAACAGGTCGGAACAAAAAGAATAGTAAAGAGAACACCTGTTGCACCTAACTAGTGCCTGGCTTGAAAAGACGTAGAGGGGTCAAACAAGGATTTGCGAGGAGAAAGAACCCGTATTTGCACAATTCGGAAGATGTGCAGCAGGGTCACATGATATTCGAATAATCCCAAGAACGAGCGACCGATGGGAGGGCTGGGGTTTCTACTACGGATATTTACATCTTTATTACCGGGAACCGCTATATTATTTATTTTTGTATCTTCAGAGTCGTTTTTTGTCCTGTTAAGCTGGTAGTTCGCGATGGCAGCTTCCGCACAATAATTGCCTCGCAATTATGTTAGAAATAGTGAGATGCTGCCCACCATGAGACTTTCTTTATCGTTCGAATAGTTTCTGAGAATTATTCTTTTGTTTGTGACTTCGGAAATACACTTAGACTTAGGATTTGGGTATATATTTTGGGTTCAGACATGTGTTTGTGGAAAGAATTTCGAATGAGAGAATGGACTAGAGTTTTAGAACCGTGCAGCCGACGGGAAAAAGCTGGGAGAAAAGCGCAAACCTTGTAAGGCCAGCGTGAAAGAGCTGGAACTCCAGAGGCAGCGGGACTTTGGTTTTGCGTGTTAGCCCGGGAGTGCGCAAGGCGAAGGGGACACTTACTTGAGCATGTGTGATGGCTCATGGATAGATAGGATATCTCTGTGGTTGATATATACTTCTGTCTTTGCCGATTAGTTGTTGTGCGCGGGAGGCGTCGTTCCCTGCTCCTAGTGTGCAATCGTTTTTCGTGTGAAGACCCTTGATGTCTCGTCGTTTCGTTTCGTTGTCGCCACTTCGCCGCGATTATCCTGTTGGAAATGTGCTGCTCGCCATACCTCCCCGATCTTCCTTTTGTTGTTCGGATAGCTTCCGGGAGCGTGCTTGTTTATGGCTTTGGATATGCACTGGGGATCCGGGCATATGGTTCCGGCTTTGGGCGTAGGTTTGTCTTCGGAGACTCGCTTTGGCCCCGGGTATACGGTTCGGCTTCGGGCGTTTATTTTGCCCTTCAGTAAAGCATCGCGAATGCAGGAATGCGCGATCATTTTGCGATCGTGGTGGGCATCGGGAAAAGTCGGGAGAAAAGCAGAAGTACTGTATGGTCACCCGGAAAGAGCTAGAAGCTCGGAGGTGGGAAAGTGTTTGTTTTCATTATTGTTAGCTCGGGAGTGCTCACAAAGGAAGGAGAGACTCACATGGAGTAGGATGGGCTTCCTACTGGCTCATGGGGGGATAGGAGGTTATTGTTGATATATACTCCTATCTTCGCTGATTAGTTAGTTAGTAGAGCATAGAGCACTGTGGAGTCGGTGAGCATGAGCCCGTGGTTAGATTTTCCCCGCACCTGAGTGTGCGATCGTTTTTCGTTGTGAGTTGCTTGGCGTTTCGTTTCGTTTCGTTTCGTTTCACCGCTTGTTACTCGTCATATATTCTATCGCTGCTGTTGAATTTCTGGTTTTTGTCTTCCATTGTTCACAAACAACGGCTTTGTCTAAAGTGTTTCTTTCCTATCACTTCGCCCAAGTCTATTAGGTTGTATCTTTTGTGGTAGTGAGACACCGTTAGTTAGGTCTTGATTATCCGGTGGCTATTTCGTATCGGCTAGGCTCCATTAGGCTCTCCAGGTATGGAGGTGTATAATCTGTTGGAACTCATGATGCGTTCTGGGCTGAAGACGAGAAACTAGTTCCTTCTCATGAAGGATGAGGTCACTTATGCTCTCTATATGTTGGGCCATTTTGCCCTTTATTTTGGTTACCAAGCAAGAATACCTGTATTATAGCGAGTTGAAGTTGCACGAAGTCTTTACCGTTCCGCTTTCGCATATTGGGGCATAATTTTAATAGCCGCCATCGAAGTGTAAAAGATCCATGGCTAAAAAAGTACTGCTAGGAAATAGGATTTGCCTGGGCTTGTCTGGCGGTTGCGGCCAGCGATTGGAGCCGCCCTCTAAAACCTACCCCGCAGAGTACTGTGCGGTACTGTACGGTACCTCATTAGCGAGGCGCTTTATTTTTTCATGTCGCCCACTTTGTAAGCCCTCCTTTCACCAACTTGACAAGGCCCGCTTTATCCAGGCCCGGTATACAACTGGGCCCTAGCAAATATTCAAAACTCAAGGTATGATAAAGTAGATGTGCTCGCGAGTGATTCTATACCTCCTGCTGCCCTAGTAACAAGTGACTTGTGGCTCATATGGTTGTGGCTATAAAGTAGTCATGTCTCTCACTGCACTCGTAGAGGATAGTCCATTAAGAGGGTATTCTTGTGATATAAATATGGTACGCGGTAAAGCAGTCTGAAAATAGTGATATCGGAGTATAGCACAAAAACATGTTCCATCGGGAGTCGGCTTCAAAGCAAAGCATGGCTTCACAGATTGTCCTGGAATGGAGTGATTCGATGTTGTTATGGTGCATGGACAAAATTAACCGCGCACCGATGATTGATAGCAACCTGACATCTTTATCACTCTGCATTTTCAACACCGCCTAAAGAAACTTCTCTGGATCAAATATTAGTTTCTAGTATGTGCTCCACTGTGAGTTTATATTTTTTTTTCTTTTTTGGTTTTCGTGATATTGGGGTTGGCCGGGGAGCGCCATTGTCATGGCCAGAGTCGTGCACGTTCGTTGGTGCGCGGTTAATTTTGTTTACGGACAATGCCATCTGAAACAATCACATTGTCCCAATCCATGGAAGCACTCCCCGCGTTTCTTGACTTAGGTGGGGGGAGGAAGTCCTTCAACCTTCATAACACACCCGAATACTCATGTGCTGCCGTATCATCTTGCTTATCGCCGAACCTTCTACACACATTACGAGGAGCAATTTCTGGAGCACAACTCCCGCCTCCTGCTGGAGCCACGGACACTCCGCCGAGCAACGTGCGCATTCCCGGGCTTGCTCAGCGTGAGGCTCCGGTACGGGAAGTACGACCACGCGTATAATGACGAGAGCTGGTCCTACACACTCATGGGCATCCCGATCGGTAGGAAACGCGCGCATAAAGCCCTTATCGAAGCCCACGCGAAGAGGCCGGAATCTCGGGGTGGGGCGGGGGTAGAGTTGAGGGGGTGTTTCACTCTTGGAAGAGTTGTCGGCCACCGGTATCCCGCAGATGCCATTTGATGAATTGCTAAGCTTTGGCTATAGCGTCGACTCGGTAAAGATGATCCCCACGGTAAACGTTCGCATCGCGCTGCAGAAGAGAGCGGTGTAGGCACGGCTTCCTAGGAGGATAGGGAGGGAGGATGGATGGCTAGCGGACATGGCTTCCCCATCTGGCGTGCCCATGCTTCACTGACTCTATTGTTTGCACAGGGGTCCAAGTTCCTGGAGGGAGACGTTCTGCCTTCCATCGAGCGCCGGGACGCCTCCATGAAGGGCCTTTTCGTATCGAACATTCGCCATCATTGGGAGGGGTGTAGGCGATGCAGTCGAGAGGGCCTTGTCTGCCCTATCGGCCGCTGGTGTTGTCTCACTGTCTGAAGCCCGGTATACACTCGCGTTGGTAGACGGTAATCGTAGAGTCCTGTATTTAGTGAAGAATTGGGTGGATGGGGCGAGTGGGAGTTCAAGCGGGGGTTTGAAAGAAATATTTTCGACACGGTTTAAATGGGGATTGTGTTGATGATGGGTATTTTTTGTAGCGCTCCCTCATATTGTGGGGGTAATTGATTTTGATTTTTAGAATTGTGGATGAGTTCACCGTTGGCGTTCTCATAATTAGCCAGTATACATGGGTCGAGGGAGTTTTTTTTTATCGTAGCGGGGTTGTAGCATAATAGCATTTGCATGTCATACTCAAGGAGTGGGCTAAGTTTAGCGAGGTCGGGAGTGGGATACGGCGAGAGGGAAGGCGATAAGAGCATGAAGGGATGGGCACGGAGATTGTCCAACCACTAACTTTATATTAATTAATGCTTCTCTTATTCATGATCTAACTCAAGTTGCAAACGATAGTCATTCAATTAGGTCTCTGCTTGAATTCTCTTCACAGATCATGCTACAAGTTTTAGCGAACTTGCCTTAGGGGGGTGTGGGTATCATGTGAATGGCAAGATGCGATGCAACCAACCCGCCAATTTTCCTGACGATTAAAGTTAGCGGAGGCTTGGATCCCTCGATGAACATATTCTATCCACGGCACCGGAGGGTGGTGGTGAGGCTGAACTTCAGGTCACTCTCCAACCACAATAAGGCAATTCAAGAATGTGATTTTTTTCTTTCCCTTCTTAATTTGGTCTTTAGTGTTCGGAACCACCCGTGAGATTTCGTGATTTTCTTTTCTTTTCTTCTCTCTCTGCAGGGAATGGATTGGGTAATGGATAAATATCACAGGAAGGTGGATATTTCCTATCTATCTAGTCGGTAGGGTGGATGAATTATTAGTTGTGTTATATCGTGGGTGATGACCGACGTGAGTCTACTCTATGCTCGGGAATATTCCAATTAGCTATCACCGTGTGGAATACCAGGGGGTAGTATTAATAGTACGGATGCGGTGAGTTATCGCTGTGGATGGGTGTCTAATTGTTTGTGGGATGTTGGACATCAATCGGATTGGTAGTTTTAAATAGTCTAAGGATTCCTTAAGTTAAGGAAGATCTAGCCGGGCTAATAATAATATCGAGTAACCAACCATGAATACCGTAAAATCTCGTCCTTAACGAACTGGCCTGGACTAGGACTTTTCAAAATCTCTGGTACTAAGAAAACTAAGCTTTTGAGAATTTTGGAAAAGAACAGGTGTTTGGCCTATCATTAATTCAGAAATTTTGCCGGTTGTAAATTGTCCTAGTCCAGGCCAGTTCGTTAAGGACGAGATTTTACGGTATTGGATCGATCATGATTGATCACGTGGTTGAACCTCCCACTATTTGTGAAGAAAAAAAGATGTTCTGCGCATGTTATCGCTTAGTTGAGAATTCTTGGAGAGTCTCTCAGATGCTTATTATATCTGCAGGATGTTTAGGAAAAAAGAAGGAAAGTTAGAGAGAGGGTGATGGCTTGGCTTGAGTCTTGGAAATTACTGGAGCTACTTGAATTTCATACACTTTGAGCTTTGCACTAATAGGAGGATTGGCGATAGATAATTCTACAACAATCAAATTCGTGACTTTTACAGATCGAGCTGTACCGTACTGTACTGGGGGTGCATGAAAGTGTTTTACCATTTGTAGCGTAGTTGGCACAAAGTAACAGGACTAGTCAGGCATGGCCCACAGCAAACTAATCCTGTGACTTTGTGCCAAGCTGCACCACAAATGGTAAAACACTTTCATACACCCCCTAGTACTATTAGTACAGCACGGGATTGTGGTGGGTCTTCGCCATCCGGCGGTCTTCCATGGGTATTGGCAATCTTGACAGTGAGGATTCCGGTGCTGATGACCCGCAGGCGAAAACAGAAGAAAGCAAGGCGGGCTATTGAGGCTGAAGGATGGATTCCCGGATGGCTGTGATTGATTGATTTGATCTTGCCACGATCACAATAAATGATGAAGATGGAGGGAACGGTTTCTAAGAACCGGGGAAAAAAAGTAAAATCCGGATACTCTCCACTCATCTGAGAGGTTACTGTGGCTCTTGAGTAATACCGTAGGGCACCTGGGACTAAGCCTCTCGCTTGCTCCACCGCGTGGGGGCCTATGCAATCCACAAAGAAAATACCTCATGTCAAAAAACTTATCTAGGAAGGTTCGACTGGGTGTAAGCTGTCGCGACGATCGGGGATGCAATGTTCAGCACAAACTCGCAGTGTCGAAGCGTTTTTTTAAAAAAGACTGCTATTGCATACCACCCAAATCCACGCCAATGGGCCAATTTTTGGTATTATGCAATGGCAGTCTTTTTTAAAAACACTTCGATATTGCGAGTAGTGATTTAACACAATCACCCTCAAATGATTTCACATGGGCGAGGTTTTCCTCAATTCGGGAATCGATAAAGCCTCCACCGGGGAACTGGAATGGAAAGAGTCGGTGGGAAGGCAAGATAATGAAAGAGCGCTCTGCAATGCGATACCAGTATCGCACTTGGGGAGCCTTCAGTGAATCAATCATAAGCCAGTTTGTAAGGGTTTTCTCCAACCGGAGTCTGCGAGCGTGGGGGAAAATATGGGGTAATCCAATCTCTCGGCGACGAAATGATTGGCTGGGACCTGCATATGGCACACAACAAGCGAACATATGAAGAACAGAGCTAGCCCTCCGCTTTCCCTTGATTAATCTAACGAGGCCACCATCAATATCTTCCATAAACTACCTTACTGTTATACTATCTCCTCACCTATAACCCACTTTTTCCGCTACGAATACATTACCAACAGGGAACGCAGGATCAAGCATCCTTAGTTTATCGCTGCCCAGAATGTTCAACACCCCCACCGACCATCTCATGACCAACACGATTCACGGTGACTCCAATTCGAACGTCGGGAATGTGTCGGGCTGCTATAATAGAGCCATCAACGTGGCAGTGGCAGTGGAGGAGGAGTCTTTACAGATCCAGGAATGGCTATCACCACTAGTACCCCACAGAAGGCATCGGGATGTGAGAAACCATCGCCTTGAAGGTGTTGGGGAATGGGTTCTGCGGAGAAGTGAGTTCAAGTCATGGTGCGAGAGCCAGGATGGGTCGGTGAACCCTACATTGCTGTGTTATGGAGGCCAAGGGGTTGGCAAGACGTACATAAGGTATGCACAAGTGTATTCTCCTAAAGCATTGGGTGACGTTGACAAGAAATAAAATCAGTTCTTTAGTAATAGACACGCTGCGAAAGAAAGCCCGGGGGCAAAATATAGTAGTTATGTTTCTCTATTGTGATTACTAGGCGTAGAAGGGCCAATCGGCGGTGAATATGATAGGGAGTCTAGTTCGGCAGGCGGCTTTGAGAGGGCCGGGGATTCCGAGCGAAATTAAAAGTGTTTTTGACGAGTCGAAGCAGGAAGGTGGCGATGGTCTGAATTTGCCGGAAATGGTGAAATTATTGGTCCAGGTAATCGGTTCCATCGAGTTAGTATACCTCTGTGTCGATGCAGTAGACGAGGTGCTTCCACAGCAGCGACAAAAGTTCCTTCGCGCGATACAACAAGTTGTTCAAGAAGCGCCAAATGTCCGACTGTTTCTCACGGGGAGACCTCATATTCGTGCGGAATTCGATAGGCTTCTCACCAAGGGAGCCTATTCCATAGACATTGTGGTCGACCCAGGTGATATCACGCGATACCTAAGCCAGAAGATGGACGATGACGATGACCGGGATCCAGGCTTGATGACAGAGGATCTGAAAAATAGTATCATGAAAACGATGTTGGAAAAGGCTTCAGAAATGTGAGTAGGAGCATATCGACTTTAAATTTGAATCCCTCATTGATAGTGGGCTCAGGTTTCTACTCGTTGCCTTAAATATTGAGGCAATCTTGGGGGAGACATCAATAGCGAGCAGAATGGAAATGTTGCGAAAGGTGGCGACAACGGGTGTATGCCTCGACAGTGTGTATGTCCAGTCATTGCAGCGGATAAGGGAGCAGAAAGGAGATCGATCGCGGCTTGGGATGGAGGTGTTGATGTGGGTGTCGTACGCTAAGCGGCCCTTACGGATTGATGAGCTTTGCCACGCTCTCGCAGTAGACATTCAGTCGACGGATCTAGAACCCGAGAATGTCCGGCCGCCAGATACTGTGCTAGGGTCATGCTTAGGGCTTGCCGTGGTTGATGCAGAGACATCGACTGTGAGACTGATCCACCCCACCCTCCAAGAATTCATCTCCCAGTCTGCTACCTTCCCTGATGCCCATAAAATTCTTGGGCAGATCTGCTTGACCTATCTAAATCACAATCTCGTTCGGAGCCTCCCGGCCAATCGCGTTTCGAACCTTGGAGACATGCCGTTTCTAAAATATTCTTCTTTGTATTGGGGAAGCCACGCAAAAATAGGGCTCACAGATCATTCAAAATCACTTGCGGTCGAGCTATTAAACCGTGGTGGCAACCATATATGTGCTTCCCTACTTGTCCAACAAATACGCAGTTCCCATCCTTGCTCACTTCCCTATCACCTATGGCCTAGTTTGCATTGCGCATCCTACTTTGGGATTGAAGATGTCGTGGCTGAGTTGATAGAGAGGGAAGGTTGTAATATCAATCAGAGTGACTGTATGGGTTTTACAGCACTAGGGTGGGCTGCTCAGCAAGGGAATGAAGGAGTAGTGAGACTACTGCTCGCACGGAACGATATCAATCCCGACAAGCCAGATCAGGCTGGTGAAACCCCGCTCTGGCGCGCTTCTTGTAATGGACATGAAGGGGTGGTGAAACTACTGCTCGTACGGAACGACGTCAATCCCGACAAGCAAAACAAAACGGGTGCGACTCCACTCTGGTGGGCTTCTAGGAATGGGAATGAGGGGATGGTAAAGCTACTGCTCGCATGGAACGATGTCAATCCTGACAAACCAGCTAACCATGACCGAACACCGCTCTGGATTGCTTCTGAAAATGGGCATGGTGGAGTGGTAAAGCTGCTGCTCGCACGGGAGGATGTCAATCCGGACAAGCCAGACAAGTGTTACAGGACACCACTGTGGTCCGCTTCTTCGGAGGGGCATGAAGGGGTGGTGAAACTACTTCTTGCGCGAGATGACGTCGATCTTAATAAGCCAGATAACTATGGTCGAACACCGCTCAGGATTGCGTCTATCGCTGGGCATAGGCATATTGTCGCACTCCTCCAGCTTCTGGAAGGCTCGACCTCCCTGGGTTGGTGTTAGGGGATATTTACCTTCACCCCTTCTACCCAGTGGACACACGCACACATGCCCCTTATCAGCCCAGCTCAGGGTTCCGAATAGTCTGACCGGTCAAGTCTTGGAGGCAGGACCAGACTTCACGGTCCTGGTTGATGTCAATGACTGGACCTGACTAACTCTGGTGGTCCGGTCTGGCCTGGACTGGTCCCAGACCAGTCTTTATAAAAGATTGCATAGTCACGTAATATCACTCAATTTGCGGTATGAAAAAAATTTAATACTCGTAAATCTATTTTTGCTGCCCTAAATCTAAGCCAAGCACTATTATCACTCCATCTCTCATGAGATTCCATTGTATAATCGATGGAAAGAATGAGTTTATTTAAGAAACCTTTTATTTGAACGTAATATACTGTGATAAAAGTAGCAAAATGCAAAATAGGATGCTAATTCTATCAAAGGGCCAGGCATATCCAATAGCTTGGCGGGCCTGGTCGGACCAGTCCTGGCCAAGTCTGGTCTGCTAATCTAGACCATCCCGTCGGTCCAATTTCCACCATTAGACTAGACTTGACTTTTGACCAGACTAGCTAGTCCAGTCCAGTCTTGCTCGGACCATTCGGAACCCTGGCCTAGCTCCCTTCCTCTCTCCGAATCTCTTCACAGTTGCCTAATACATCTGTTCCCCCTTGTTGGGCGCTCTAGCCCTCCTTTCCCTCTCCCTTTTCTGTTTTTCTTAGACTCTAATCTGTTGCGGGGGATAAATCGGGCATCAGTCAAACAGCTCGAACTAGACCCAGGGCTAAAACTAAAGGGTCCCTATAATCGAAAACTTCGTTCGCTCGTCATCCTAAAATAAAACTAACTAAACATAAGTCTATATAATAATGAAACTATCCCAACCGTTCTATCGTCTGCAACACCTATCAATATCTCTTTCAGGCACATTCCCATTGCCTTCATACCTCCGTGATAACAATAAAGGAAAGACATAACCAGAAACCCTTCGGTCTATCCTTCCTCTACCCTTCCGTCTAGAACAAATGAAACAACTAAAACAATTATCCCACCTTGTCCTTCATCTATCCGCTTTTTTTATATCTGACAACTATCCGCTTCCATTCACTCTAACATAATCTTTGAGCTTATATTACCCATGCACTTCTAGCGGGAAATCACTTTATTATCCTATATCGGCTTAATATTCTCGGGTCTTCTATTCCCATAGTATCATAGATCGGGGTACAAATATGCCGCTATCATACTAGTGTGTCAGAATGCTCAGGGTCATGGCTTAATATGCGCCCGCTTCGAAAGTATATTTTTCTAAGATGACTGATTATCTTTGTTGCATAATATTATACCTTGCTTTCTTCCATTATTTGCGCTAGAATCCTAACTTCTCATTCTAGCCACTGAGGAGAGCGCCAGTCAGTGTTCGCAGGCAGCCAGGTCGACCTACAGATAGCAGGCCGGCTCACAGTCTGGCCAGGCCAAGCCAGAGTGAGACTGACCTGGGCTTTGCAGGGCAGGCTTCATGGGTGCCAAGAGGCACCACTAGGCCTTCGGTATATTCCATGTGACTAGTCAATATTTTGTTAATAGCTTTCATGGGCAGCTTATTGGCGATCTTGACAGTAGGGTTCCGGTGCGGATGACCCACAGGTGAAGACTGAAGAAAGCAAGGACAGGCTATTGAGGCTGAAAGATGAATTCCCGGATAGCTGCGAGTGATTTATTTATTCTTGTCACAGTAACAACAGTAACAATGAATGCTGAAGACGGAGAGAACGGATTCTATGAGCCGGAAAAGAAAAAAAATGAATTCCTCGATCCTCTCCACTCCTGTTCTGGGTTCCTGTGGTTCTTGAGTAGGGTAACAGGGGTGCCTCGGTCTAAGCGGCCCACTTGCTCTACCGCGTGGGGTCCTCTCAATCCACGAAGAAAGAAAGGGTGAACCTTTCCAATACCATGTTCGCGAGAAACCCTTCTGGATACCATCGACCGAGAGACATGCCATCGAAGGGTGGAACCTGTGCAAAGAACTGCCTTGGCTCCGGCCCACCATAAAAGACTTCCTCTTATCACTTAGTTTATGTTAAATTTAGGAGAAAATTCAGAAAAATATCCGCAGGCATCTAGTAATTCTTTATTTTTTAGCAATATTTTTGCATCGCTTGATGAATAAAAGGACGGGGAAACTGTGTGCATGGTAAATATTTTGCCGTTGTTCATTGATAGCTGGAATCCCATAGTACGACCGGTTTAGGGTCGTGACTGCCACTTGGGGGCTTTTCCAGTAACAGTGGGTTTTTCCTGTTTTGTGTGTTTGTGCGCTCTCTTCTGTATCTAGTCTGAGCTACCAGTAGAGAGCTTCCTGTATCGTACATTGAACATCCACATCGTTATCATCACATACCGGAACCACCACCTACGTGCTTTTCTCCGTGCTTTGCGCCGTTACCTACGCTACCCCAGTTATCATTGGGTTGTGAGCGAGCTGCCATCAGATTGTCGCTATCATTCATAAGCATCGAGGCAATCCTTAGGGAATATATCGGCCCTTGCTTCAGCAGTTCGGAAGATTTATTCACCCCCGGGAGGTTTTTTTTCGAAACAATCTTCCACTTTCACCTTCCTCTCGACTCACAACTTGATTTCCAGAGTGGAACTTGCGGAGAAGGTGATCCTACAGTAGCTGTACTATACTCGGGCGCGCATGAAAGTGATTAACAACTTGTGGCGCAGAGTGGTAGGATCAGTCTAGAACAGACCACACCCAACCGGGCCTGTCACTTTGTGCCAAACTGCGCCACAAAATTTAAATCACTTTCATGCACCCTGTCTGGCATCTGCCAATCTCGTCTCTACTGGTACTCCCTCGCTATTCTAGGAAAAAAGCTATGTATTCACGGCAATAAATAGGGAGAGAGTATCTTACTAGAGCGAAAACGACTAGAATGGCTATACCCTTGGGACCAAGAGCGTCCTTCCCAAGACAAAAAAAGGAAAAAAATCTTTTATTTTTATTTTATTTTATAGTATTTTTATTCTATAGTATTTTTATTCTATAGTATTTTATAGTATTTTTTTTTGTCAACCCCCTCCCGTCTGCTTCTGCTACCCGCCGATCGCCAACCTTTAAGGTCTAGAGTCGGATTCTACCACCTCGTAGCAGGATTGTTAAACCCCAGAGCCCTATTGATGAAGGCTAAGTTCTCCAATCTCCCAGTCCCCATAGGGCAGGATTTGAGAAATTCTCAGTTTTCCTGCCTTACATGACGGATCGTTCAATAATAACTGGTTGTCAGCGTGGATTGAACTCCTGGGCTCCCGCTAATTGCTATAGGAGTATTAACCACTACGCCAGCTGGGTATTTCATGAAAGATAAACTTGGGAACTAATACTTATCCTACTCGCAGTGAGAGTATGTCCTCAGACAATGAGCGAAACCATAATAGTATCACCCACAACCATCGCAACAACTAAGGTTGATGTCCAAGTCAAAATAAAAGGTCTTAATAACAGACCCGATGCTCCTAGCGAGAGGGAGGGCCTCAGATATACAGGCCTTAGTAGTAATCGTGATTATAGTTGTAGTCATGATCACAATTGGTAGGGTGGGTGGATTCATGGTTGGGCTGGTCGTTGGATTGGTAGTTGGATTGGTAATTGGATTGAGGGATCGTGTTGCGCTCGTTGTCTGAGAACATCTCGCTGCGAGCACAGTACTGGAAGCTAGATTTCGGGGTTTTAATGGGCGGGTAGTGTGTCACTTCCCGAGTTGCTGCTCGCGAGAGATGGAATTCATGGAAACAACCGCCCTTTTTTCCCATCATGGCAAATCAAATCTCCGCTCATGGGTAGAATTCTGAAATGTTACGGTGCTCGTATCATAATTTACATGAACAATTCCGAAAAAGGCCAACATGCGCATATTTGGCACACACTGTGGTGGTGCTAGAGCTGATTACGTGCTGATTACTTGTACATATCTCTTGTGTTGAGTGGAGTGAGAAGAGTGATTGGCGATGATGCTCTCCCGGATTGTGTATATATAGACAGTTAGCTAGTACGATGATGAGCAGTGGCGGAGGAAAAAATCAACAGACATCACTATTTTCCTTTCTTTTCGTTTCCTAGAGCTTCCTACCCCTTTACTGGTCCTCTCACAACGCAAGACAGGAAGGATCGCAAAATACTCGGAGAGTACAGGTCTCCCGGCGGCCGATGAGGCGAGAACCTTTTCTATCACAGAAAAGGTATGGTGACTGACAGACTTGGCATAGAAGTCGGTTGGCAGGGGCTTCCATCTTAAAAAATTACCTTGGGCAAGTGAATGAGGGGTAATACCACTTTTGTCGCTGGTGAGAAGTTCATCAACTTCTGCGATACAGTCCCATACTGTTGATGGTATAATAATCCCAGTAGAAGAGCACTGCATTAGGAGCAAGGATAGCGCAGGCAAAGGGAAGCGCGGACAGGTATGGAGGAACATAGAAGTGTGGACGAGCGAACGTTCTAGGGCATGAACGGAGGTATAGGGCATATGCGGAGATATATGGCTATCACATGCGAGAGCAGAGTTTTCACTACTTAAGGTTAACCTTAGCTAGCAACCTCCATAGAGAAAACAACTCCAACATCTCCCCTGTCAAACACACTCGAACACGAAGCGTGCCACCTCCATCAACTGTTATACTATACCGTATTGCCTCAGTTACCACCGAACCTCACCTAGCATCAGCATATCACATAGCAGGGACAGAGAATCAAGTCTCACTGGTCCCCCTTACCAGCGCAACATGTCAAATACCCGTGCCGACCTTAACGTGAACAACCCCAACTTGGGGATGGGAGGAGAGGCCTTGCGGATCCAAGAATGGTTGTCACCACTCGAGTCCCATGGAAGGCATCAGTATGTGAGGAACCGGCGACTGGATGGTGTTGGGGAATGGGTCCTGCAGAAGAATGAGTTCGAGTCGTGGCGCAAGAGTCAGGATGGCTTGGGGAGCCCTACTCTTGTGTGTTATGGGGATCAAGGTCGGAAAGACGTATATAAGGTACAAGGATATTTTCTAGAGACTTGTAGGCGATGCTAACAAGGAATAAAATCAGTTCATTGGTAATAGACACCTTATCTGAGCAAATTTATGGGCAGAATATGGCGGTTTTGTCACTGTATTGCGATTACCAAGCACGGGAGGACCAATCGGCGGTGAATATGATAGGGAGTCTACTCAAGTAGGTCGGAGCGATGGGGATCGTAGGGGAAATTCGGAATGCCTTTATGAAGTCAGGACAAGGAAGTGGAAACGGTCTCCGATTGGGGGAGATGGTTCGGGTATTTGTCAGAGCGATTGGATCCCTCAAGCGAGTATATATCTGTGTCGACGCAATAGACGAGTTACTGCCACAGCATCGATCTGAGTTACTCCGTGCGCTACGGCAGATTATTCAAGTGCCAACTATACGGTTATTCCTGACAGGGAGGACGCATATTCGTGGGGGGCTTAACAAGCATCTCACTGAAGGAGCCCATATCATCCACATTACGCCCAAGAAAGGGGATATCACTCAATATCTGAGCTGGAAAATTGACGGCGATGATGACTGGGATCCGGACTTGATGACGGAAAATTTTAAAATTGATATTATCAAAACAATATTGGAAAAGGCTTCGGAAATGTAAGTTGGGGTAACTCTATTGTGAATTCGGATTACAAATTGATATTCGGCTTAGGTTTCAGCTCGTGGCTTTATATATTGACGCCATCTTGGGGGAGATCTCCTTAGCACAGAGAAGAGAAATGTTGCAGAAAGTGGCTACAACAGGTGTATACCTGGACTGTTCTTACGCTCAAACACTGCAGCGAATAAGGGACCAGAAGGGTAGCCGATCAAAACTTGGGATAGAGGTGTTAATGTGGGTATCCCCCGCGGAACAGCCACTGCGGATTGATGAGCTCTGTCATGCTTTCGCAGTCGAAATAGATTCGACAGATCTAAATCCGGAGAACATCACACCACAAGATACAGTGTTAAAGTCATGCTTAGGGCTTGCGGTGGTTGACTCAGATACATTGACGGTCAGGCCAATCCGCTACACACTTCTGGGATATCTTTCCCAGCCTAGTGTATTGCCCAATGCCCACAGAACGCTCGGGCAAACATGCTTGACTTATCTGAATTACGACCAGGTCAAGTGGCTTCCGGCTGATGAGACTCGAACCTTGAAGACATGGTATTTCTCGAATATTCATCTTTGCATTGGGGGAGTCATGCAAAAATGGAACTCTCAGGCGACACAAAATCTCTTGTTCTTGTGCTATTAAACCAATACGAAAAACATATATCTTCTTTCTTACTTTTTGGCCGGATCTACGATTCCATGTGCCGCCCACCTAGCCATCTCCCATTTCCTGGCTTACACTGTGCTTCTTATTTCGGAATTGTTGAGGTTGTTGCAGCTCTGATAGAGATGGAAGGGTGTGATATCAATCAACGAGATTGGGAGGGCTTTACACCACTAATTCGGGCTGCACAGCAGGGCTGCACAGCAGGGGAATCAAGGGGTAGTGATGCTACTTCTTGCACGGGACAATATCGATCCTGAAGGGCGGGGAAACTATGGTCAAACAGCACTCGGTCTCTCTTCTGCAAGGGGGCATGAGGGGGTGGTGAGACAACTACTCGTGCGGGACGATATCGATCCCAACAAGCCAGGCAAGTATGGTGAGACACCACTCTGGTGGGCCTCTAGTAACGGCATGGGGGAGTGGTCAGGCTACTACTCGCACGGGGTGATGTTTATCCCGACCTGTCAGCCAGCCATTCTACAACACCACTCTTGGCGGCTTCTTTGGGTGGGCATGAGTGTTGTTATGGGCTGTCGATCGTAGAGGAGAAACTTAAAATGAAGGTAAGAAAGATGTGAAGTCAAGGCGAATGGAACTTTGTCAATGTGGGGAATCGTGTCTTGCTTATTTTTCTATCTACGGAGAAGTACTGAGTTTATATGGAAAATACAGAAGCTTTCCTGTGCAGTCAATTCCTGTCACCAGGATATGGAGAAGGTTCTGACAACCTCCCGAGACGGCCAGAAGTCCCTCCGGTGATGGCACCGCATCAGTGGAATTCCGGTCCCTCGTTTTCGTTCTTCTTTTATCCTGCTCGCTTTGCTTTCCGATCGTCTTCGGACATCAGTGCGCATCCTCCGCTCTACTATACAACCAGGTATAGTGATTCCCCTTTTATGCTTGATAATGAATGACAAAGGAAACTAATAACGAGTGTTAAACTGTATAGGAAAAGGTACAAAGGAATAATGCATGAAAGCGCAGTGATCACCGGTGACTTTCAACACTCCCCCTCACCGGAGATCGACTATGTCTCGTAATCAAGTAAAGATCTGGGGTATTCAGTTTCCGAGACTTGCTGGGCTCAGTATGGGGTATGTCACCCATTCCGAGGCCAAGAACGTGTTTGTGAAACTGAGGTCGTGGGAGAGGCTTGGTAAATATATCTGCCGTCATCTCGTGAGTTGGGCAGTAGATAAGTTTGATAGTTCCGGAATCGACATGCTGACGAATGAAGTGGAATTGAATGTCGATGTGCTTCGTTCTTGCGTGATACTCAGGATTCTTAGTGAGTGCCATAGCTCCCTGGTTATCACATTGGATATGTCGAATCTCGTGTTGATGTTGTAATGCTCCCAAGTCTTTGAGTAGTTCGCCTAACCACAGTGATTCCTTTACTCCCTGAGTAAGGGCCATATATTCCACCTCCGTGGAGGACAGTGCGATGCTCCCCTGTTTCTTACTCATCCATGAAACCGCTGCACCATTAATTATGAACGCATAACCACCAATCGATTTCCGATCCTCTCCAGCACCCCAATCAGCATCAGTGTATCCCTCACAATACCCTGCTCCGAATTGGAGACCAAAGGTTTTGGTTCCAGAAAGGTACCGGAAGATTCGTCTCACGGCCGTCCAGTGTGTCGGTCCGGGATTTGTGCTGTGTTGACTAACAGCCGAGACAGCGAACGCGAGGTCTGGTCTTGTACCGATCATTGCATACATGAGCGACCCAACTGCCGATTGGTATCGCTGGCAGTTTATTGAGTCTGCTTGAACCTCCGGTGGTGATTTCAGTAGACGTATATGGGGATCTGCCGGTGTGCTAACTGGAGCAGAGGCTGACATTCCATGTCGCTCCAAGATGGTAGTTATATACTGTGTTTGTGAGAGGTGGAGGGTTCTATTTGGACGTGTTCTCCGAATTTCCATCCCTAGAAATGAGGTCAAAGGTCCTAAATCCGTCATTTCAAATTCCTCGTGAAGAAGTGTTTGAATCCAGCTGACATCGTGCATAGTTGGTGAGGTGATAACCAAATCATCGACGTAGAGAAGAAGTATTAGTTTAAAGATTGTGTGAATGTATACGTTGTGGTCGTGTTCACTACGTTGGAAGCCATGATCAATAAAGAATTTATTGATCTTGCCGTACCAGGTACGGGGAGATTGCTTCAATCCATAGATTGATTTGGTTAAGCGGCAGACAACCCTTTGTGCAGTATCTTTGTTCTGTGCTGCTATATCCGTATGAAGTCCCTCGGGTATTTCCATGAATACTGTTTCTTCTAATTCGCTATGCAAGAAGGCAGTTTTCACATCCATCCCTTCCAACTCCCAATCATTCTCGCAAACGAGTGCCAGAAGTGACCGAAGTGAGTTAAATTTGGCGACCGGGGCAAAGGTATCTGTATAGTCTAATCCAGGTTTCTGACTGTAGCCCTTAGCGACTAATCTTGCCTTGTAGCGTCCGTCATCCTTTCGCTTAAATAGCCAACGGCAACCAATTGGTTCACGTCCGGGGGGAAGAGTCGCAAGCACCCATGTCCTATTCCGGACTAAGGAGTCTACCTCCGATACCCAAGCCTCATGTCAGTTGTCGCTATCTTCCTGAGCTAGTGCCTCTTGCAGAGTTTGCGGCTCTTCAACATTCGTATACATGGCGCGGCCGGCTACTGAATTAGTTTGTTGTGATCGGTTGCGCTGTCGCTCAGAGCGTCTTGGTCCTTGTGTACTAGCCGTTCTTCCTCTGGTTTCCGCAAAGTTTTCTGGTGGTCTAACCACAATCGTGTCTCCTCCAAACTCCTCAAGGTCTGGCGGATTTCTAGATTCTGCTACTAGGAATTCTTGCGGAGCGATCTCCGATATTATTGCGTGAGTCTCTTTTTCGCTGATGTCAGGTGAGGAGATTTCCATCTCGTCCAGATTCTCACTTTCCCCAGTCGGTGAATCCTTTCTTCCTTGCTCATCAACAATCACATCCCGCGAGCTGAATACTCTCTTACTTATAGGGTCATATACACGGTAGACCCTACTTCCCGCATCCTCATCGTATCCAAGCAGTATACACTGTGTTGACCGTGGGTCCAACTTCTTTCGTTTTTCTGCCGGTATTAAGGTATAGGTAGCGGACCCAAAAATCCTCATATGTCCGAGACTGGCAGGCTTTCCTATCCAATACTCAAGAGGTGATTTGTTGTCATGCGATCGGGAAGGAAGACGGTTGTGTATGTGTGCTGCGGTTCCTACCGCGAAGCCCCAAAAACCTTTTTCCAAGTCTGCATCGACTATCATGCATCTTGCAGACTCCATCAAGGTGCGGTTTGCCCTTTCTGCTAATCCGTTCTGTTTCGGTGTATAGGGCGGACTAATAGAGTGCGAAATTCCATTCTTTCGCAGGTAAGTCTGGAATTGGTGACTAATGTACTCTCCACCACCGTCCGTTTTAAGTCTTCTAATTTCTTTCCCAGATTCCTTTTCTCCCCGCAACTTATAGGTTTGAAAGGCTCCGAGAGCTTCGCTCTTAGCCTTCAATAGTGTAACTGCAATCCGGCCACTCCGTTAATCAATGAATGTGATGAAGTACCTTTCTCCGGTAATAGTACCAACTTGCATCGGGCCACAGATATCCGAGTGGACTACTTCTAGTAGTTCTAGTGCCTTCTCTTTGGTTCCTGTCATCGGTTCCTTATTTTGTCTCCCGATGGCGCATGTTCCACAGACTTCCGTTCTAATCTCTGGGTTCTTGCTAGTTCGAACATGAAATTCGCTAACTCGTGGTCCTAGAAACCTTATGGTGTTCTCGTCCAATGTTCGATGTCCCAAGCGCCGGTGCCAAACTTCAATTGTCACTGGCATGGACTTATTCGTTGCCAATCCGATATTGGCTTTGTCGTATGAAGGTAGTGTTTGAACGTAATAGAGATTTCCTTCCCGTATAGCTTCAATTCTTAGCTGACGATTCGATATAGTGCATGACTGTGCTGCAAACTGGACCTCGTAGCCACAGTCAATTAAGCGCGCAATGGAGATAAGGTTCCCTCCAACTTGAGGAACATGGAGTACGCTGGATAACCGTAGTTGTCCAATACTGACATCGCCAATGCCAATCGCCTGAATCCTAGAACCATCCGCGATCTCGATTCCTCTTCGGCTTATCTCCCTGTAAGTTCCTTCAATAAAGCTCTTCCTTGTACTGCAGAGGTGTTGACTCGCTCCTGAGTCCAGAATCCACCCCTCATAGCCTTGCCTCTTGGAGGTATTTTCTAGTACGGTGAATGCTAGCCCAACCTGTTCGGCTCCGGTATGTTGATTTACTTCTTTTGCCTCATCTGCTTTTCTCTTAAAGCAGTCACGCTTCCAATGTCCCTCCCGCTGACAATAGAAACATTTGCCTTTTGATCTAGACTGAGTGGGACCTTTCTCTGCGCCACCTCGGGCATCGGACTTACCCATCCCAAATCCACCATGGACTCGCATGCCTCCTCTTCCCCGTCCATATCGTGCTACACTCCGTGCCCGCTGTGGTAACCTCGCCGTAAATGCTGCAACCGGGGCACTTTGTCCTGATGGCTGCTGGGTTGAGTTGGCGACTTACCTCCGGGCAGATTCTTGTAGGAGTCGACTAGTAAAGATGTCGAGGCTAACATTATCAGCGCGTGACTGCAGCGCCATGATAACTGGTTCATAGGACTCTGGGAGACTAAGACTGAGTAGGGTTACAAGCTCGTTCTCTTCCATCCCTTTTCCATTGGCTGAAAGACTCTCTACTTGGTTTGCTAACTCCCTAAACCGGTTTAGGTGTTCAGCCATATCCTGCCCTTCCACCATCCGTAATGCCCATAGTCTTTGCATTATAACCATCCGTCCGCTTGCACCAATACCTTGGTGTACGATGCGCAGTGCTTCCCATGCCTCTTTTGCGGTGACACAATCCTGGATATGTGTTATTTGAGAGTCCTTGACATTGAGGGTTAGGATTGTGAATGCTGCGTTGTCTCGGGACATGGCTTTGCTGTTCGCTTTGTCTAAGTCTTCTTCGATTGCTGCAAGTAGTCCTTTCTCCTTAAGAATGCGGATAATTCTAAACTTCCATGCTTGGTAGTTACTTTTACCTGAGGCCATGGAGCCATCAAGTTTCTCGATCGACTGGGTAAGGGACGTGGTTGCAGATGGAGCAGCAATATCAGATTGGGTAGCTGATGACGAGGCCATATTCGGTAAGGCTAGCTGTGAGAGCGTTGTTGATGTGGGAAATCGGTACAGGGTCTTTGATCAGAGAGCGCTGGCCGGGCTCATAACCTGTTGTTATGGGCTGTCGATCGTAGAGGAGAAACTTAAAATGAAGGTAAGAAAGATGTGAAGTCAAGGCGAATAGAACTTTGTCAATGTGGGGAATCGTGTCTTGCTTATTTTTCTATCTATGGAGAAGTACTGAGTTTATATGGAAAATACAGAAGCTTTCCTGTGCAGTCAATTCCTGTCACCAGGATATGGAGAAGGTTCTGACAACCTCCCGAGACGGCCAGAAGTCCCTCCGGTGATGGCACCGCATCAGTGGAATTCCGGTCCCTCGTTTTCGTTCTTCTTTTATCCTGCTCGCTTTGCTTTCCGATCGTCTTCGGCCATCAGTGCGCATCCTCCGCTCTACTATACAACCAGATATAGTGATTCCCCTTTTATGCTTGATAATGAATGACAAAGGAAACTAATAACGAGTGTTAAACTGTATAGGAAAAGGTACAAAGGAATAATGCATGAAAGCGCAGTGATCACCGGTGACTTTCAACAATGAGGAGGTTATGAGACTACTACTCGCAAGGGCCGATATCAATCCCTGCGTGATAGACGAATAAGGCGAAACGCCACTCCTGGGTGCTTCTTTAAATGGGCTTGACGGGGTGGTAAAACTACTACTCGCACGGGACGATGTTAATCCCAATACTCTCAACTCTGATGGTGAATCACCACTCCTGTGCGCTTCTCAATTGGGGCATGAGGGGGTTGTGAGACTACTACTCGCACGGGGCGATGTTAATCCCAACTTGACGGACTGGGAGGGTAGGACATCGCTCTGGCTGGCTTCCCATTGGGGGCGTGAAGGGGTAGTGAGACTCTTACTGGCAAGAGACGATGCAAATCCCGATAAGCCAGATCGCGAGAGTAATACACCACTCGTGGAGGCTTCCCTGTTCGGGCACGAGGGGGTGGTGAGACTACTACTGGCAAGGGGTGATGTCAATCCCAACAAGCCAGACAAAAATGGTCGACCACTCTGGTTGGCTTCAAGCAAGGGGTATGAGGGGATAGTTAGACTACTACTCGCCCGGCCCGATGTCAATCCCCACAGGTCGGACAAAGGTGGTCGAACGCCACTTGGGATCGCTTGTCAGCGGGGGCATTTCCCGATTATAGCGCTCCTCCGGTCTCAGACAACTCTATGCACTGGTATGGATTAAGCTCAGAGCCTCAGAGAGTGGCTTGCGTGCATTCACTCTCCCCACACTTGCATAAAACCCCTGCGGCGCTCTCGCTAAAGATACCCATACTTCTTATAATCTCCCACCCATTCCGCGATTCTTTACTTTCTGTTTTTTCATAAAATCATGTTGTCTATTTCATTTTAGACATTGACTTGGCTCACGAAGCCACCTTTTTATGTATCACACGCGTGGTTTCACTCCATGGCTCTTTTCTTCTCACAGCTCTTTGGTAGTGGGGTGACAGTATGGTATCGAGATGCCCAGGATCGTAGCTAGAGATATTACCGTTTCCAAAGTGTTTCATTTTTCTATTGCATATAGACTTACTTTCTCTCATAATATTATAACGCACCTCCACCTTTTCGACTAGAATCCCAACGGCTCATACGCACCTGCACACAGGTTAGCCATTGTGCTTACTCTGAAAGAGCCGCGGGTGAATAAGAGAAACACGAGGATAATGTGGGGGCTCGGTAGCTAAACTTGCTTCCAAGTAGGGGACTAAACCTGCAAACGACCAAGATGCCAATCAAAATAATTATTGTATAAAGATGTATATATATTTGTTCGGAATATGTTCCACGCTAGTTGGGGGCGCGGTGGGGGAAGGAATGATCTACTTTCCTTTAGCGTATGTGGTAGAGAAATTGCTCTGTTTTTTTAAAATCCCTGCTTTCATACAAGTAAATTATGCTAACAAAGGTAGTCACAAACAAAGTTTAGTCCAACTACAAATATAGAGAATAGAGAATAGAGATTTCTAATAGGCCTAGTTCAAAAATCAAAGTATTGTATTATAGAGCGAATTCTGAGAGAGTGATAGGAGGAGGAAGTGCTGCCAGAGCGTTATAGAGCACGAGGTCCACAATTATGGTTTCCCACCCAATGAGCACTTTCACGAACCATTGTCATGGGACATCACTCGGTTGTATGAATTACTTCCTGTAATGCTGAGAGCGGGGGGGGGGGTCAGGGCCAAGAATAAGTGTCAAGATCCAGCGACCAATGGCGGGCTGCCAATGATGTTGGAATTCTTAATCAACTCGTCATGCTTAGTCTATTGGGCACATATACAGCTTATTCTGTTTTGTTAAGACAAGGGGATTCCTACAGGTGCTCTGGATGGATACATCAGCTGGGAGCAAGTTCTTTGATGCTGCTAGGTGTGCTCAGCATGGTCGCAGCTAATCTCGATATGGTTAAGACAAACCTCCACACTGGCTCTCGGATTAGGGCAGCTCTGGAAGGATATAGGAGCGAGAGCCAGATGCACAGAGGCCATGGGCCATGGGGAAGTCTTTTTTGTGAAGCTCAGTCTTTACCTTGTCACAATGATCGTCCTTTTTGTGGGGAAGGGAACATGAATGGAAAAGGGAAGTGAGACTACTACCCTCACTGGACAACATCAATCCCGAAAAAACCGGACAATGGTCGTAAAATGCCACTCTGAGGTCCTTGTAGCAGTGGGCAGGAGGGGATAATCAGACTACTACTCGCACGAGAAGATGTCATCCCTAAAAAGCCAGACAACGAAGGTAAGACACCACTCTGGGGGGCCGTTTGGGATGGGCATTCTGGGAAGTGCAACTACTACTCTCACGGGACATTGCCAAACCAGACAAGCCGGACAACGATAGTAAAACACCACTCTGGTGGGCTTCTAGATGGGGAGATGAGGTGGTGGTCGAACTACTACTCGCCCGGGGCAATGTTAATCCCCAAGGCCAGACAACCATGGTATAACACCACCCCGTAGCGCTTCTAGTAACGGGCATGATGGGGTGGCGAGACTACTCCTCTCCCGCGCCGCTATATACCAACCTCAACAAAGCAGACAACGACAGTCCAATACCACTCACGGGTGCTTCTAGCAACTAGTACACGATAGTGGTGCAGCTACTAGTCGGAGGGGGCGATATCACCCCCGACCAGCCAGACCACCGAGATCAAACACCATCGAGGATCTCTTGACTGCCTAGACGTAGATAGATCATAGTGGAACCTGTTCCACAGCCGTCGGGAGAACGGACGAGGACAAACCAAGAACGGCTATCGGATTCTCTATCACGAATATACCAGGGACATTGCTGTATGTTTCCTTTACAATTTTTGCTTTCCATCATTGTACTGTACATTGTATCGATAGGGGTGCCCATGGATAGAGTTTAGCCGTATTGCAATATATAACATCGCGATGTATATTATTATAATAAACACGATAAATCTATATACTATTATCATATTATATATTAAATATCTACCGGTTACTCAATGCACTAGCTACCTTATAGATAAACTGCTATTATAATAGTATAAAAGCTACATCCAGGCCTGAGCCCTAATTTTATATCTTTATTTCACTATAACACCTATTGAATCACCTGATAGAGGATCCCGAAAGTAGGGAGAGACCCTCATCAACCCAATTTTACCTAGTATATGAGTGATGAGATGGAGAGCTAGACCCAGTAGCGAAGACATGGGGAGATGTACCAAGGCCTGGCTGAAAGGCCTGTATAAGAACCCAGCCCATAGAGAAAATTCAAGGAGTGGGATAGGAGGAAGACGTGTTGATAAGATGCTATAAGGCAGGAGGTTTTGTAATTACCGGTATGATTTCCCACGCATGGAGGACTTTCGGTAACCGGTGTGAAAGCATCTCTCGGCTCACTGAATTAATTCATCGAGCAACGCGCGAACATTTGGATCGAGATGTGGTAATATTTAACGGCAAAGATTCACGATTTGAAAACCGTCCCCGTCCGAGAAAGACATAGTCCAGTTATGTGACAAATGATTGCAGTCCTATAATCCCCACCGGGATCCTTCAATTCCCAGAACACAGAATCAAGAAAACTGGGGCTCTAAAGAAGCCACATAGGAAGGCCGACATCAGCAAAAGGGAACGCCTATTAGTCTTAACGAGCACCTGGCTCGATTGGTTGTCGAGGGTCGAGGGAAGCATTTAAGAGCGGAAAGAAATTGCATCCAAAGTTTAAGAGGCCGGGGAGCAGGGTAATGTGAGGAGAGAATAATTACCCGGAATCAGCGAGCGATGGCAGGGCCGGTGACAGCAAAAACCACAGGAATAAAAACTGCAAAAATCTTTTCCACTGCGTGCATTTTGTTGGAAATCATGTTGCTCGGCATACTCATGATAGTTTCTCTATTGTTCAGATAGCTTCTTGGAACTCGCCTTCGCTTGGGGCGTATGGCTGGGCTTCGGGAGTGTTTATGGAAAGCATTTCGAAATGGAGGAGTGCAGGAGAGTTTTGATACCGTGCACCCGACGGAAAGGCTCTAAGGAAAGCTGAAAATATCATAAAAATGTTTTACACCCGAATGGAACATGTGCGGAGGTTGTGAGTTTTAGACTTCAAGGGCGATAGGGTATGATACACTTTTAGACTTTAACGGCGATGGTGATATGAGCCAGAACGAGTGACGAGTGGTGAAACGAAACGAAATTTAAGCAACTCACAAAGAAAACGATCGCACACTCAAGCGCGAGAGAAATATTTTTTCACTAACAATCACTAGCTCTCACTCAACAACTCTACAGTGCTCTCTCAACTAACTAAGGGCGAGCACAGGAGTATATATCAACAGTAACATACTATCCCCCCGTGAGCTAGCAGGCATGCCCATGCTACTCTAGGTGGGTCTCCCATTTCCATATCATGACTTCCCGGCTGACAAAAGTAACAAACACTTTCCTACCGCCGGGGTTCCAGCACTTTCCACTGACCTTGCAGCGCTTCTGCTTTTCTCCCAGGTTTCCCGAAAGCTGTACGATCCCAAAACAATCGCGCATTCCTGCCTTTGCGATTCTTTCCCGAACATCCAAACACCCCAAAGCCGAAACATATGCCCGAAGCCAAAGCGAATCTCCGAGGACAAACCCACGCCCAAAGCCCTAGCCAGATGCCTGGATCCTCATCGTATATCGGAAGCCTATGCCCGAATCCGGAGCCATATGCCCGAATCCTTAGCGCATATCCGAAGAGACAAACAAGCGCACTCCCAGAAGCCACCCGAACGACAAATAAACTACCATGAGAGTATAGGGGGCAGCACCACTTCTAACAATGAGCAGCGATGCTCGTTCTTGCATTTTGTTAGCATGAGAGCCCAGCAAAGGTGGAAAAGGAGCCTACTTGGAAAGGAGCCAGGGTGGTAACCGCTCGAAGGATAGGAGAACTTTTTCATGATATATCCCCTATGCCCTGTCTTTGCTATTAGTTAGTTGTTTTTGATGAAGTCGCTGTTGAGTGTGATACTGCGGTTGTTAGTGAATTGTTTTTCCACGCCCGAGTGCAATGGTTTTGGTCGGGAGTTGCTTGGCATTTTATTTCGTTTCACCACCAGTCACTCGCCGTGAATTGTTTCTCAGGGTGTTGAATTTCGTGTTACTGTCTTCCATCGTTCTCACACAACGGCTTTGTCTAAAGCGTTTCCTTCCTATGTCATTCCGCCTTACAGGGTTGTATCTTTTGTGGTGGTGAGACATCACCGGTTGGGTGATGATTATTGGGCGGCTATCTCGTATCGGCTAGGCCTCATTGCGCTCTCCAGCTTTGGAGGCGTATACTTTGTTGGAACTCATGATGCGTTTGGGCTGAGGACAGGAAACCGGTTCCTTCTAGTGACAGATGAGGTCACTTATACTTTCTATATATGTTCGGTCGTTTGATCCTTTCTTTTGAACAAGTAACAAATACATGGCGAGCAGAAGTTCCGCGAAGTCTCTATCGTTCTTCTTTCACACGGGATTGGGGCACAATTTCAACACAGGGCGATAGAAGTTTAAAACGTTTATAATACACCTTTACTACTAGGAACAGCTATTATATACAGTATTAATTCGATAAATTGGGTATCTCCGTGCAGGGTTCTAATCTCCGTTTTGAAACAAAGGCTCCCTAGAAAACGTAGCAGTGAACAAAGTGGGAATGCCCATAGGAAGATCGCTTAAACTCCCGCCAGCAAGACTCTATCCCCCATTCAACTACGATCTTCTCCAAATTCACATGTCTTAGGCGATAAAACTCTACCGAGACGCTACTCAATTTGTCGAGTCAATACAGTACTTTTTTTTTTGGTATTTTCAGAATCACTCTTTGTCCTATAGTATTCGGTTGGTAGCAGTGATCCCGAGTAGCCAGTTGGGCTGGGGTTTAAAAAAGGGCAATTAACTTAGGCCAGTCCGGCAGAAGCCACAAGCAGCAGGCACCCAGGCAACCACCAAGCCAAAGCACAAAGAACCCCAGGCCAAAGCCGCCCGGTTACAGGACTCGAGTATTCAAAATTCGAATTTGGACCGCATCACCTGCATATTGCTATTCGAGTACGAGTACCGCAAACACTCGCCAAACTCGCTATGCAGCCAAGCCCACCTCGCAAGAATTATGGCCAATCGGAGTGTAGACTTGTTGCCGCGTCCGTTCGTGCTGGCCAATTTGAGCGCCACAATCTAGGGCTTGCACAGCGAGTTTGGCGGGTTTTTGCGGGCAGGTACTGTACCGTATGATAGTCGGGAAGTTTGCAGATAGACTACGGTATCTATTAATAGCCCGTAGACTTTTCACGGTGAATAACTTAAAATATGAGGATAAAGCTTAGGACCGACGGTGCGATAGCTTTCGCTTAAGATACATCAGCCCCCTTTGACAATTCTCTTAATGACTCTTCCGTCGCTTCTGGTGGATTAATATTAGCCGAGATAGTGATACTTCCTCAAGCCAAACCTTTACTAAATCTCACGTTTTGGGACTCGCTTGAATAGGGATGTCTACAATCTTTCCTTGTAAGTGCGAAGGTAGAATTAAGATTAAGATATCCTCTACCCACATGCGAGCTGCTATTATCCCCTCGGCCGCTGAGACATTCCAGTCCTATTTCAAATGTTGAACACTAGCCTCTTTAGGTAATCGTGATAAGAAAAACTTCGTGCCTCAGAAGTGGTGTAGTGCTCAGAATACCGCAAAATCCGTACTGTTCAGCATCCCCATGATAGAAGTGAGAGGGGCCGCGTATATTGGCTCCCGGTTACTCAAATAGGCTAGTGTTCAACATTCTAAACGGGGCTGAATGTCTCAGCGGCAGAGGGGGGTAGGGTTATGAGTGATAACGTGTTTTGATCCTGACCCTAGTATCGCGGCACCCTCAAATTCGCTTCCTCCTCAAATTCGGTTTCTGGGCTACGCAGGTTTGTAGTAGCTGTACCAGTAAGAATCTGACTAAAAACGCGACATATTCACGGCAGATAATCACATG
>Ga0307509_10000931_pt1 | contig 50112 bp, 55 predicted proteins | sample 10_EM_MG_FD_202245 | JGI IMG/M metagenome (GOLD analysis project Ga0307509, IMG submission 202245) | Populus trichocarpa ectomycorrhiza microbial communities from riparian zone in the Pacific Northwest, United States - 10_EM | ecosystem: Host-associated > Plants > Roots > Unclassified | place... | reverse complement strand
TTTACCCTTTCTCGTCGGGGTCTCTGGTGAGCCAGACCGGTCTTGCATTTCTACCTCAACAGATGAAGCCATTTTCTGTTGGTGTGGGCAGATGGGTTTACGGTACTCGTGTAACCTGACAGGTCACAGTTACGCAAAGATTTCGAGATAATTGTGTGGTGTTGAAAAAAGTGCAATTTGCACTTTAGAGGAAAATAGGGGAGGGGAAGCTTGTACCAGTATCATATCAGACATTGCTGTTATTGTACCGGTACTTCACAAGATATCACTGCAAAATCATAAACTGCCGTATCAAACACATGCCAGGCTGAAGTTCACAAGCTATTTACGAACCGCGGGATTGGTACTGTACTATGTATAATATAGTATGAGTAGCCAATCCTACAAATGGATCCGGACTTATAATACTAGCACGAGTAACTGCCCTTGCGCCCAACTCAAAGGGACAATTATGCCTTTCCCCCTGCAATGGTCGAGTGTGTGGCATGATACCGGTACAAGTACCATAGCCATAACCTCGCCAATCACAGTGCATAGTACCACGGTACAGGTACAAGACCACAGCCTCTCTCTCTCATCAAATTCAGCCCCACAACGACTCACTCACTCACTCACTGAAACTCTACATCGCTTCCTAGAGCCCACGCTTAAACTACAGTATATCATGCCCGTATCATCTTCGTACTCATAAAGGATCACTCGCTGATACCATTAGCCAGCGTAGTGCTTCCCCCCACAAAAGCCCGGCCCGGCCCACTGGCCAGAGCAAAATCATGACTATGACAACAAATCACAGTTGACCAAAACCCTTAAGCTAAAGCTGTAAATCCTAACCCTGTATAATATAATGCTGGCAATTGAATAGGCTAGCCTTAATGAACTTATATAGATAGTTTCACCATTCCATTTATCTTCGAGTTAATGATAAAGTTCCCAAATATTATGTCAAACTTGGGCTTGAAGCAATAAATAGTGTATGGGTAGGCTATGTGATAGTCAATCGTTATGGATTTAGAATTTCCGCAATTTGCTTATAATACACGTTGGTCATGCTTTAACAAAAGCTCTAACTTGCTACCATGCTAATATGAATTTTTTTTTTTCGCCTTGGGGCAAGAATTTCCACAAGGATGAAAACCTGCGGGCCACATGGGCCACTTCAAAGCCCACGGGCTTTTGCGGCTAATGCCCGTCCAGGCCCCGCCCACAGGCTTGTGGAAGCTTACAGCCCGGCCTGGCCCATGGCAAGCACTAGATTTGGTCCCTTCCGATCCTCCTTAAATCCAACGGCCGACTTGGGGGTTTTTTTTTGAATATCTCAGACCCATTTGCTCCTCAAATACCTAGGATTAGGAACCGATACTTCTTCCCAGCAATTTGAGAACTTGCCAAGTATAGGCTTCACCTATGCCATGAGTTAGCGCCAAAGCAGGTGCATGGGCGGGTGATGTTAAGCGGTTCCTTACCCGAACCACTCAAAAATACAGAAATCTGAGATTTCTCAACCTGGCGGCCCAGCGCCACGGCTTCGTAGGCTTATGAAAGGTTAGCCTCCATGTCACTCAATTTAGGTTCGGAGCAGGTCAATAGGAGGGAGAATTAGTTACCCATATGTTAAAAAAGGAATGGCAAGAGGTGAGGTTTCGGGGGGTAGTTCACCATTTAGAGGACAATGAACCGGGCCCTCAGATTTGAAGTCGCAGGAATAGAGGTAGGGATTGAGGAGAGTGATGATTTGGTAGAAGTGTAGAGTTCGGAGGAGTTTGTATGGCTGGTGGGATCGTGACGTCGAGCATAGATGGGAAATTTGGCGAGCTAGTGGATAGAGTGTCGTGGGTAAAGAGCAAGAAGGATTGTGAAGGTATTTCCCGCAGCCAACGCAGCACAAGGGAAATAGCTTGGGGGGTATAAAATATAAAGAAAAAGGTACCGTAAAAAAAAGTGATAATATGGTGAAACCCCGGTAATAGCTTTGTGGAAAAAATAAGACCCAAACGCACAACCCATGCCACCAGACCCCTAGTGATCCCCCCAAAAAAGAAAAAGAACTATGTACTATCTCCGTATTAGTCCAGGCTGGCCCGGGGAAAACTTCTAGCATACGCTATTGTAACATGAATTCAGGAGCCGAGGCGTCCTTGGGAAGGATTTCCTAGCCGGGAGTTGCTTCCGCTCCTAGAGAAATTTTAGATACTGAAGATTCGGGGACGGGAGGGGAGAATTAACTCTTTCTCATTGAGGACTGACGGAATTCGATGCTCTGGCGTGACTGCCGACCACCAGTAATTGGGATTCTGCCTTTTTAAGGTACAAGGCAAACTATCTGCTATTGCGAAGGATTTAGAGTTAGCGTCCATTCGCTATCCTAAAGTGGAATCTCAAGATCGGGGGGGTGACCCACGGTGTTTAGGGCTATAGGAGAAAAAAGTCATGGTCAGCATATAGAATTAAGGAGGCGATAAATAAACAAAGAAGTCGATGAGTATCGTTGGTAAAGGGAGCGTGGGGGAACTAACGCCTTCCAAGGAGTGCGACGGGAGTTTGGGACCATCAGTTCAGCGGGCATAGGAATCTGTCTGTGCTCTAAAGAGAAAAAGTCAGCATCAACACTTCTTGCAAGAAAAATCTGCAATGCGGTCATTGATCGCCACATCACCATACGCGCCCAGAGTGGGGGGCAAGAGCGGCAAGCACGTACCGATCTTAGGAACCTTCGATGGTTCTTCTCTGGGTTCGGCAAACGCGACACCTGTTGGGCGACCGTGAGAATCTTACCGACACGAAAGATGGATGAGAATCACTTACGCTTCCTGCTACCAGACGATTTCGGGGGTGTAGGTTTTACCGGTGGTAAAGGCGAATAGAACGTCTTATCTCCAGACATGAAGGCTTTCATCATGTTTAACTCCTCCTGATCATCTTCACTCTCATCCTTTGGCTCTCGAGGCGACGGAGGTGTCGGCGGCCCCGGCTTTTCCTTTGAAGACATGGCGAATTCTGTTTTCGCGGCGGATAGTGTTTTGCCGCTGAAGGGGAGGTGGAGAGGATGTCGAGAGGGGGGTCTACACTCTGCTCGGGTGTGAGCAAAAGTACGGCGAGCTTGAGTTTGTTCAGTATCATACAGTACACGCCAGAATTACTCGTGCCAAGGCTGCGGCGAGCTGCCGCAACCCCCGGACCCTCGCAGGCTGACAATTGGGGGCACTCTAAAGAGTGCCTGACGACTCAACGCAGCGTGTTATTAGGCATCATTATTCTATTATATATTAATTGGATCAATGTTATTAACCCTACAGTAATTAAATTCTCCATAATGAAGACCAGCCACAAAGTGATGTTTGAGCCACAGAGTTACTATGGTAAGCCACAAAGTGAGCTGACCCATTAGCCACTCTTCAGAGTGCCCTCAGTTGTGAGCACCCGGGGGTTTGCGGCAGCTCGCCGTAAAAATTGACACGGGTATGATGCTCGTACAAGTACCGTACGAGTACAGTAAGTGTGTGTGTGACCACAAGGGGACCCAATATTCTTGGCACGATTTTTGCCGGGGAAAAACGTCTGGCGAACTCTTGGCAAAATAATTCACCACACTCAACCCCATCATTGGCTGATTGGCCTACAAGTCAATCAGAGCAGGTTCACCATATTTATCGTATCCTTAACCCTCGGTACTGCACAGGGCTCATACTGCACTCACGGCGAGAATAAGCTCAGAGGCAAGGTGCGCAACCACGATCCCCCGCGAAATTCAACCATCGTGGTACTGTGACCACAATACCGGTAGTGATTATAATTATGTACAACTATAACTATAATGACTGTTGATACTATGGCCTGTTTGTGTCCCTTCTTCTCTTTAGGAGCCTGAGATCTGGTAATAGGGCACTTGATTTTGACTGTGGCATTGACTTGAGAGTTCTTCCATCACTGGCTTCAAAGCACAGATCTTTCTCTCCAAATGCCTTGCTGCCTTCCCCACCACCCGTCTGCGATTTAATTTATACACCCAGTGTCCTAACTATTACCTCTTTGGACACCGCACCAATATATGCACCGATTCCCCTCCTGTCGATGGTGCACTCTCCCTCGCCCTTCATGGGATCACTCACGCCCTACTTCTGCCTCCTCATCCGCGGCCGTCCCTGCAGCCACACAACCTATAGGTGTGTAAACTGTGATGGCACTCATGACACCCACCTCCTTGCATGTCCTTTCCGCCCCAGGAGGCTGGCCGATCACTCTAGAAAGGTTGAGGAGGAGCCAATGCATGATACTTACTTGTACTAGTGCTGTTGCATTAGCTTTTGTATTCTATACTTTTAGCTGGCACCCTACTTACTGTCTTTACTGTTCTGAGAAGGCGCTTGATGACTCACTCGGATGTCTTTTGTTCTTTACCTGTGACTTTTGTTTACTGATGGCTGTTGGTTGGAAGTTAGTTGGAACGCGGTACTGTACATTCCTTGTTAGTCACTCCTATGTGCCTGTGCGAATGATTTTTCGTGACTGACTCATGGCAGGATGACAAACCTCAGATGCCAGAGGAAGAGATGGTAGGAGTGGGGGGGGGGGTTCCTTTGTATGATAATCGCGCGCGGAACCGAGGTTTTTATCTGCCATAGCGCGAGCTGCATCCATGTGTTTGAGCCAGAAATAAAACACGCATATCAAAAAATAATAATAAAAATACCCTGGTATATAATTATTGCTATATAGAATATCGCTCCACCATGGAAAAGTACCATACCGGTATGGGAGAATCTCCAACTGACTTCAAGCGTCATAAACGGCGGTATGACTTCGGAGAACCAATACGGGGATGAATAACATTCACCTCAACCCTAACCACCACCACCACCAGAAACCCGGCAGATAATCAACCTTCCAGCCAAGACTCGCCTAAAAGCTTAATCCGACGAAAGGCCAGCATCCGCCACAGAACCCAACACCATCTGCCCTCAAACTATCCCCTGAGCTCATACCGGCACTCTACTGGTTCAAACATTAACACCTTGCCAAATATTGCGCCAAAACCCTTCCCCACGCACTGCCGAGACCAACTACCAAGCCCAACCCATCTCGAGCATCTAGAACCCATACCCTAACAAAGGGGATAGGTGGAAAGGAAGGATAGATATCATAACAGTCGGGAGTCGCACAACCTATCATACCTCACCCAATCAACCAGAAGGCCCTCGACAAACAAACCTTCCACCAACAATCGCATTGCCATAAAATCATCACCACCACCACCATGTCATCACCCCCATCCTCCCTCTCTTCCTTCTCATCAATGGACTCTCCACCTCCCACGCTTCCCCGAACGCCGGTGAAGCGTGCAGCCTCAGCCGCATTCTCCGATCAGCCCGAGACCTCGCCCATACTCACCCACCACCACAGCCACCCAAACCTGAGCGACATCTCCTCCGATACCTCCGGATCCGTTCCCGGGTCGCCGATGGAAGCGGAGGAACTCGAGCACGCGGAGCAGGTCACGATGTGCAAGTGGGACGGCTGCGACATGGACATGGGCAACATGGACGACTTGGTAAAGCACATCCATGACGAGCACATCGGGCTCAGACGAGCAAAGTATGCATGCGAATGGGACGACTGTAATAGGAAGGGAATGGCCCACGCGAGCGGGTATGCGTTGAGGGCTCATATGAGAAGTCATACGAAGGAGAAGCCATTTTATTGCACTCTTCCCGGTAAGCAAGCACTTTTTTTTTTCCCCTCTGCCCACTGTACCATCTGCGATGGCGACGCTAACGCCTTAGACAACAACAACAGAATGCGACAGATCCTTCACCCGCTCCGACGCTCTCGCTAAGCACATGCGCACAGTCCACGAAACGGAAGCCCTCCGTCCCTCCGATCCGATTCCAAAATCTCACCCCAATCACCCTCAAAACATTCACCAGCCAAACGCCGCCGCCGCCTCGCACTCCACCGCATCCTCCCCCACCTCTCCCACCAGCTCTACCAAAAACGCGAGCAAGAACGGCGCGTCCAAATGGTACACCTCCGATGACGGCTTCGATCCGGAAGAGGAGGCCAAGTCACCTAGGGAGCTCATGAAGCTGCTTAAGAGGAAACTAGCATGGGCGGAGCAGGAGCAGGAGGAGCTGAAGCGGAACCTCGAGGAGCTGGAGAAGAAGAGGAGGGAGGGGTGGGTCAAGAAGGAGATGTTGCTTGACAGGGTCTTTGCCGAAGAGCTGGGCGAAGCGGAGGCGGTGGAGTTGAGCCTGGATGTTCCTATGCGGGAGGTATGAGTAGCTGGTAATGGATGTAATATGTACTTGGACTACATTTCATTTTCCTACTCCCCCCCACCCTCTTCTCTTTTTCATCTTTCAATTGGTGTTCATAATTCATTCATTCGATAATAACATCCATTCGATAATAACAGAACTAGTTTCCCCTCTTCTTTTCTACCTTTAGCTTTGCATACAAATGTCCCCAGTGAAAGCGATAACCCTAATGCGAGATACACTGGGCCAAAAAAAAAAAGTCTTTTCAATTCATTCACTTGGAGGCTTTGCGTTGTGGTTTTTGTCTCAAGGATTTTATTATATAATACGGTAATCTCAGGAGGCGTCATACTCCACCCTGATGATCGGGATAGGGTCCCGCACCGCATTTGCAACCCCACGCACGATATGATGCGATTAGGTTAGAGTACCTTAAAAAGCGGCGATGATAAAAAGCAAAAAAACAAACACCTCTATCGGACTATCATAATGTACATTTTCCCCCGTCCCTCTCACCTAACGACCGTGCTAGACTTCCCCCTTCCCAGTAGCAACAGCCACCTCTACCCCCTCGGGAAGGACGAATCTTCTCATCCTCCCGCCAATCCTGCGATCGATCACAACCTTCTCAGTAATCTCCGCCACCCCAGTTCCCTCTTCCTTCCAAACCCTCTTCGGCCACTCCGCCTCCTCCTCTCGTCCGCAAGCATAATCAATCTCCCCGCCCTCCTGATCTGCTTCGAGCCCCCCTTTGGCGTCCTCATTCGTCATTATGGTAGAGCCCGGCCCTGGCGCGAGGCTAAAGGGACGGGAATATATGCCGAGGGCTATGGCGGCAGCTTCGCGGCCGGCGAGGTCTGCCGTTTTGCGGTGGTTGAGGAAGCGGTAGAGGCGTATCGGCGTGTTCAGGAAGCCGAGGATGTGTGCGTGCGGGATGAAGCCAACAGGGTCGAATGTTTCTGGGAGGGCGGGGGGGGTGGGGGTGGTATTGTAGGCGTGTGGGAGGATATGCGGGGGTGGGATTGTCTTTTTCTTCTTCTTGTTTTCTTCTTCTTGTTGGGATTTTTTATCTAGGCCGGGGGGTTCGGGGGGGGTTTCGGCGAGGACTTGGTCTAATGTTAGGGTGGGTGGTGGTTTAAGCTCTTCCGGAGATGCCGGCGGAGGGGGTGGAGGAGCGCTAGGATCCTGAAGAGGACCTAACCACCCCTCGTGCAGTCCACGAATATACTCCTTCCAAGCATGTCGTCCGACGACTACATCCCCTTGGACTCCAACCCGAACAACACCATTCCTCTTCCTAATCCCTTCAACCCCATCCTCCTCCTCCTCCCCTTCCTCACCCTGCCCCCCTTCCTCCCCACCCCTCCTCCTGACCTTCCTAACTCCCTCCGCGACCTTCCACCGAACCTCCCCTCTCTTTCTCCCCTCAACAACGTCAAAATCCAACGCAGCAGCCGTGAACACCGGCTTGACGTACTCCCGAAAGTACTCTATAGAAGGTGTGATGGTATCTCCGGGTGGGGCACTTAGGTAAACAGTGACCTTCCTCGGCAGCTCCAGTGTCGACAATGGTTCCCGTGCGAGGTGCTCGACAACGGAGCACCAGTGCTTCCGCACCCTCTTGGTCTCGCGGCGGTCATAGTAGACTGCTGCTGCAAAGGCGGCCGATAGCGAGATAAAGATGGACCAATTCCTGGAAGGGAGTTTGGCACGGATGTTTGGGAGGCCTTGTTGGGTTAGTTTTTAGCAATCTTTTGCAGAAGTAGTGAGTGGAACAGCAATCGAAGGAAAGTCATTTACCCATTGCCCGAAATGCGGGATTGCCTTGTGGCCGAGGAGGCGGTGGTGCCACTGGTGGTGGTGGTTGTGTTTCCATTTGCTAATGTTTGTGCAATTGTTTCGGCGATGTGGGGCGGTGGGGGGTGGGAAGGGGTTTGACGTAAGGTAAGTTATGTGAGAGGGAAAATAAAATAAAAACTGGGCTGAGGCTCAAGCTGGCTTGGCTTGCCAAGAACCGCCCTAGAGGTGAAAAAGCAAGAAAGGGAGAAAGGTGGGGGGAAATGATGGGCAGAACTGGTGCTTGGGCAAAGAGTGTAGAGCGAACAAACGAGTTTTCAAAGGTGAAAATATTACCGGCACGCACAATTTCACACAAGATGTGGTTAACAATCGTATTGTAAAAACATCGGTTTAAGTTATCGGTGTAACTCAGTCAGACCCAGTTCTTGGTCAATTCTACTCAGACGAGGACAGGTTTTTCGTATGATAAGAGGGATAAGAGGCGAGTACTATAAGGTGAAAGCAAATATCTAAGGCTAGGCCAATCCCCCACAATCCCTCTACCAGCACCAAATATCACTCGTAAATCCGAACATTTCGCTTTCTATCCCAGTTTTCGGCCCCATTGCAGCACAGGATGTCCCCGTCTTAACCTCACAAGATACCCAGTTGCACCACCGAAAAACTTTAGTTAGGTATCCTAGCGTAAGCCGTTAAAGATGAGAGGAAAGAGGAAACAAAATGTATCAGGCATTTCCGCTACGCAATCCACAATGGAATATTAACCTAGAAAAGAAAAAAGAAAAAAGAGAGAGAGAGAGAGAGAGAGAGAGAGAGAGAGAGAGAGAGAGAGAGAGAGGGTTGGTATTAAGCCTACAACTGCAGCTGTTCCTGTGTCTTCGACAGTCCCCCGTTCACGGCAAACATCTTTGCTGTGACGCTTGCCGTGAACCCGTCAACCTGTTTTGCGTATTGCTCGATCTGCCTGGAGTTAAGGAGAGTTTCGAGGCGGCTAGGCTCGACGGGTGGCTTGAAGAGTCTGTTCCATTCGTTCTCCGGGAGTAGAGGCTGCTTAGCCGCTGCTCGAAGGACATTCTCCTGTTTTCGTTTAGTGAGCCATGCTGCGATCTTAACTTGCTCACGGGCGAGCTGTCGCTGGTAATATTGGCTGTTGTTGAGTTCTGTGTAGTGCGTTTCGATGGAATCGAGAAGGAGATCACAATTCTTTTCTAGGAATGGGTCGATGGAGAGATCGAGGCTGTCAAAGTTGGGAAAGAGGGGAGTTGAGTTTGATTGAGAAAAAGGATTGAATGGGTTGGGGGTAGGCGGGGTATCGAGCTGATGAAGAAAAGTAGTGAGGAGGTGGGAGTTGTGGATGGAAACGGGCAGCTCAATGAGAATGTCCTTGTAAGTAAGATTGTGTTTGGCGAGACTACACCAGGTTAGCCGATTTTAATTTAGTTGAGCAGGAATATCAGAAAACACCTCTCACTAGTAAATTTCCCTTCCTTTTGGGCAGCCATAAATTGTGGAGTAAGACGGAAAGCTCTCAGAGAGAGGGCTCCTTGCGCACTCCGGGCTGTGTCGTGAACCAAAGCAACAGTTCTCTCGTTAAGAGCATTTTGATAGAAGTATTGGTTGTCGATAAAATTAGTGCTCAGCTATTACTCCCAATAAGTTCACGGTGACCAACAAGCGTCGAGGGTTTAGAACGCACAAAGTTGCCCAGATTAGCGCTCTGGTACCATCCCACCGAGTTTGCATCCACATTCATTTCCCTCAGGCACCTCACCATTTCCGTCTGATACCAAGTACTTGCCTTCGATCGAGGAGCAGAAGCGGCTGCAGACGCTGAGCTGCTATCGAGATCATTGGACGACATGGATGGGTCGGTAGAGGGAAATGGAAAGGAATTTGTAACCTGCAGCTCGCCTTCCACGTCCATCCCTAAAATGGTGTCAGAATTGGAAGACTTTGAGATACTAATAGGGGCGGTTATACCGAGAAGTTGGCCGGTTATAACCTGAGGATGGGCCGAGGAAGCATGTTTGCAGATCTTGAGAACCACCAAAGCGTCGACTTGAACGGATTTAAGCGGACCAGATGCTGGTCTTTTTCACTCGAGAATTAGTATATGTGTCGAAAGAGTTAAACCAGGAATCTAGGGGGGGGTACTCACAATACTACTTTGGATTTGTCGGCCATGATTGCAGATGTTTTGGGGTGGGGGTGGTAATTTCGTGCAGATTTTGGTGGGGTTTCCAAACAGGTTGGGAGGTGAGGTGGAATGGAGACGGAGCAAGGAACTTTTCCCACAACCCACTTTTGCCAAGACTTTAGGCTAGGGCTGTAGCCCTCTGTTGATTCTGGAGGGTTGCGCCGCGCCAGTTTCCCCGTTTCACAATTAAATTTACCCGTGTGTGCTAGGAAATAGGGGAAAGAGCGGCTCTAGGCAGGATGAAAGGGAAAGTTGTGCCAGAGCGGAGCTCCCCTAACCTTGGCTGTGTGGAGAGGGTTCAAGTCCGCAGTCAGCTGGACGAGTGCTCGTACGGTACAGTCCAATACCGGTATCTGGCATAAAGTATGGGAAAATGAGACAAGGTTTTTTTCTTCTTTTCTCCCGCTGGGTGGTTGTGTAACAATAGCCGTATTTTCAAATAAGTTACTTACCGCCTGATACAAGCACTAGATCTTGGTTCGCCTACCGGTGTTTAAGCAACACATGTGTCTCAAGGAGATCAGGGGTGGCCGGCTTCTGATGGCGAGGTACAGGACCAGTACCGTATTCAATACCGGTACGGTAGTGTGCTCGTGTCATCGACGCTTGAGGACACCAAAAAGAGGAAGCGACCAGGGATACTGAGGGGGAAACCTGGGCTGGGATACCAGACACCTCCTCAGCCCTCCATGTTTTGCTGGGCTTGAAGGACCTCGCCTAAGTACGCCAACAGAGCAGATGTCCGAGGAAGCTGTTGCGGATCCCGGGGATTTCTATGATGTCCGGTGCAAGTACCGGCACCATGATAGTGTATTTGAACGGGCGGGATCAATTGGAAAAAACAAATTAGAGACAAAAGGGGCACATCAGACCCATCAGATCTCCGAGACGTAACTTTGTTTTGTATCGTAGGTTACTGTAAGGTAGGCTTCGGCATTCTAGCAAGCAGTGCCAGTGGAGCAGAGGGAGAGCGGAGGAGCCCTTTTCTACTCGTACCGGACCAGTACAGTACAACAGCAACATGGGCTGGCGGTGGAGGCGAAGGGTCTGGCAACGAAAGGGAAGCGTTGCTGAGCATGACCCACCTGCCACTCCGGCAAAGTTCGAGGTGGAGGGAGGAGCGCCAAACTTCGGCGATCCCTGGGAGACTGCCCTGATGGTCCCTGCGTTTAGACGGTGGCTACCGGTGTCATACTGGTACAATGGAGGTCAGCCCGCCCCGCCCCGCCCCTCCTCGCATCGAGTTATCCCCGACTTTCAAGTGGCATTCTGCGGCAAGCAATCGGAGCCGGCGGGGGCTTTTGCTGTCAGCCATTGTCTTCTTGACAAACTTGGAAATAGAAAGCATCTTTTCCCTCTCTCTCTCTCTCTTCAGATGCCTGCTCAGCCCTTTACCCAAGACCACTATTCTCCACTCTGTTGTGGGCGAACGGGTGTCGGAGAAGTGCAAAAGCTCCCTTTCAACATCTTGTGAGAGATGCCTATATATTGCTAGTTGAGACTAAGCAACTTGTCGCCCTGGTAATAGAGACAAAACTTGTGTGTAACGTGTGCAGGTAGTATGATACGGTAAGTTAATCTACGAGTGCCAGATCCAGACCTTTTCAGGTCGGAAGGTGAGGTCGATTTTCACAAAGTTAGGGTAGGTGCCTGCCGAGGAATTGGTTGATGATGGGCGGAGCACTTGCTTTTTCCTATCCAGAATGTGCTTGCAAAATCCCCTGGCCTTCTGTCCCGCTTCCCGACACCAGAAATTGCGGCATTGATCAGAATAGAAGAAGCCAGAGAAGCCAAATGGAACAGTGGATTACAGCACATGGAGCCTATTTTATAGTACTTGTACCTGGGTATATCCACCTTGGAGATATGGTGCGGCGCAGCAGAGATGGAGACAAGCACCTTCCTATTAATATAAGTTAGTCGCACCATTGGGCATCATAGTCTGCTTGATTTGTTGCTCTTGCCAGTGTTCCTTCTCCTCTAAAGTTATCATGCCGGTTACTCGGGAAGTGATTGGAGTAACCGCATATTTTCCCCAGGCCTAGGTTACCACCACCACCACTACCGTATCCTACGTTTCGAGTCTCAAGACCCCTTCTCGCCTCCACCCTTGCTCTTGGTCCATCTGCGGTAACTGCTGCTTCTCTGCTTCAAATCCACCTCTCCCAACTCACTCATCCCCCTTCCTTCCTCCTACCTCTATTCTCTCTGCTCTGCCTTTACCTGACGGAACTTTTTTTTTTGTGTTGCACTGAGTGCTACACCCTCGATACCAGCTGCATTGTGAGTGATTCAAACTCCCTTACTTTGCCCTCATAAAAGGAGAACGAGCCCTACAACACTTTACTCACCCCGCTGTTCAACCTATCTTGTCTATCCCAACCCTCTTTCTTTTTTTCTTTTCTTTTTCCCTTCCCTTAGCCTCCGCCCTCTGGTTATCTACATGGATAAACCTTTCCATCCCTAAGCTGACACTTTATCTTAGCACCCTGTCCCCCCTCTTCTTGGAGCTTCTCTCCCCCCGCCGAATTATCCACAATCATGAGCAACAACCAAGATCGAGACCGCGGTGCTTCCCCGAGCAGCAATTATCCTACTACTCCTGGCACTGCGTACCAGCAAACTTATGGAGGTCAGCCGCCACAGCAAGGAGGCTATTTCCCTCAGCAGCAGCAGCAGCAGTTCGTGAATGCTCCGTTCAATAATCCGCAATACCCCCCTCACCAACAACAGCAGCAGTATCAACAATTTCAGGCCCAGCAGCTCTACCAGCAGCAACAGCAGCAAGGTTATGACGCAAACGGGCTTGCACACCAGTTGCAAAATCAGCATTTAAGCGCACGCCAGGGCAATCAGAACAATCCACCCGGCTCTCCGCAGGGGCAGCGACCACGTACAGCAGGTTCTTTACAGGCTTCCGGAAGCTTGAAGGATGATTACGTTGTTTTCCCCCGGGATGATAGCACATTCAGTTCGTCTACAAGGGAGAGAGCTAAGGCACTCAAAGTCAAGGTGGAACTTCACTATAATCAGAGTGTTGCATATGCCGTAGAGAGAAACCAGAGGTGAGGCATAACCATTTTCCGCGCGCGGAAGATCAGGAAGTTGCATTGGTTATGTTTAACCGTGATTTGAATATCTTGTACTGACAATTGATTTTCTTTTTGCAGACGTGTTGAACTTGAACAGGATATCGTGGGCGAAGGCAAGATGTCCGAGGAGCGGAAGAAGCGTCGTCGTCAACAGCTCGGCAAACAGGAGTCGTCATTCCTACGGCTCCGGCGAATGCGCCTTCATGCCGATGATTTTGTAACTGTCAAGGTTATTGGCAAGGGTGCCTTTGGTGAAGTTCGCCTGGTCCAGAAGCGAGACACCGGAAAGATATATGCCATGAAAACTTTACTCAAGTCGGAAATGTTCAAGAAGGATCAATTGGCGCACGTGAAGGCTGAGAGAGACGTTCTGGCTGATTCTGATTCTCCATGGGTGGTCAATTTGTTCTACTCTTTCCAAGATACTGTCTATCTGTACTTGATTATGGAGTTCTTGCCTGGTGGAGATTTGATGACTATGCTCATTAAATACGAGATATTTGGCGAGGATGTTACAAGATTTTATATGGCTCAATGTGTCTTGGCGATTGAGGCTGTTCACAAGCTTGGCTTTATCCATCGGTATGTATTCATTTATAGCCCCAGAGGATCTTGTACTTACTGTCTTAGTGATATCAAACCGGATAATATTCTCATTGACAAAGACGGGCACATAAAACTTTCAGACTTTGGTCTTTCGACCGGTTTTCACAAAACCCATGACCAAAAGTACTACCAGCGTTTGTTGGAAGGAGGTTCTAATACTCCCGAAACTTCAAACAACCGTGCCCGCAACTCCGTAATGGTCGACGCTATTCACCTTACAGTCTCAAATCGTAACCAGATCAACACATGGAGGAAATCCCGTAGACTTATGGCATACTCTACAGTTGGGACTCCTGATTACATTGCGCCAGAGATCTTCCTTAATAAAGGTTACGGCCAAGAATGTGATTGGTGGAGCTTGGGAACAATTATGTTTGAATGTTTAGTTGGATGGCCACCTTTTTGTGCTGAGGATGCCCATGAGACTTATAGGAAGATCGTTAATTGGCAGACCCAGCTCTACTTTCCGGAGGAGATTATTCTCAGTCCCGAGGCAGAAGATCTCATTAGAGGGCTGATTACTTCAGCGGATAAGAGGTTGGGAAAGCGTGGCGCAGACGAGATTAAGGCGCATCCTTTTTTCAATGGCGTGAATTGGGACAGCTTGAGATCGATTGAGGCGCCGTTTAAACCCAATTTGTCATCCATTACAGACACATCGTGAGTGCCATTCTTAGCTTCTGCTAATTGGACATAGTTTCAGCGGGGCACTAACATTATCCCTTAACAGCTATTTCCCGACTGAGGAGCTGGAGAATGTGCCGACTGCTCCTGCACTTGCAGCTGTCATGACCGAGGGAAGTTCGCAGCAGCAGCAATTGGCAATTGGGGAGGAGACCGGTTTGCCATTTATCGGTTACACTTATAAGCGATTGTATACTATTTGTCCCCTCTTTTATCTATCCTTATTTATGATTCTAACTTGCGTCCAGTGAACATCTCAAGAAGAGCGGCGGCCTCTAAATTTCATCCTGCTTGCTCTTTTTTAAATTTCTAATTCATCCCAACTTCTTGCTCATATTCGCTACTCATGCGTGGATCTTCTTTACACCCTGTTACCCGACTTTTCATTCTGTTCCAAGTTTCTTTTTGAGCTTCTAGCCCATGTTTTCCGTAGCTGCTGGGGGCCTTTTATGCTTGTATGGTTTATGATAGTTGCTATTTTATAGCAGGCGGGGCTGAAGCCCTTTTCTTCTCACGAGAGCTTATGGAGAGACACCGGTACCTTGCATTGGGATCTTTCCTTATTTTGGTTTTTTTTATAGTTTTTTTCCTTCAATTTCTTTCTTGTGAAAGGGAAGAAAGAAGAGTGAGTGGTGATGAGGTGTGGATAGGTGCGGTCGACGGGGTTTTCGAAAAGAAAGAAAGAGACTGGTGTCTAAGTGGCTGTGCTGAAAATCCGGTGTTAGCTGTCGGCTCATAAATGGTTAGGTATTGGAGGGTTAAACTATGTAGAGTTCAGTGAGATATAATCATAGCTGAGATGTCGCTTTATTCGGGTCATTGGTTGTTTCCCTGGGGTTTATATTGGTACTTTTATATTTCGTTATTAATTGGTTTGATAGAGACTTTTTCTGTACCGTGAAACTACCCGTTGGGTTATAGACTGCGGAGGCACGCCCTAAGCTACGGCGAGAGGAGTTTGATATAGTATTGTAGAGTTTTTTTTATTTTTTATGCAAGAATCCAAATGGGATGTCCTTTTGCTTTATTTTCATTCCTGTGCTACTGAAAATTTCCGGAGTGAACAAAGTTGATTCTTCTATATCATTCACTATTCACTTTTTTACAAGGTGATTTTTTTTAACTCCTATCGACGAGATTAATAGTTGAACGTTGTGCTTAAGGTGAATGGAAATGTCATTTATACGGTCATTACTAAGGGACTTTGTGTGAATTGGGGGGAAAGGGCGGTTTGCATGGGAATAAGAAGATATCCAGATGATGTAAGAGAGACCAGATGGAAGGAGCATAGAAAAAAACCCAAACAATCACGTATGTCCGCTCCCCGCAGTACCACCAGCGTCACCACCAGCACCGCCAGCACCACCACCACCACCCATCAGGTTCTTGGCCCTATATGATGATTATTTATTAATTAGATGTTGCTTGTTTCCTTTAACTTATGAAAAAAAGAAAAAAAAAAGGGTACTCACATCTCAGCTATACTAGGATCAGCTAGTAAGCTACTCATATCTGGCATACTGCGACCTCCCGCACCGGGACCTTCTCCATCATCGCCGCCAACAGAGTCCAGCATATCCCTTACAAGCGGGTTATTCATCATGTTCTGCATGAGGGAGGGATTGCTCATGAGGTTTTGAGCCATCTGCGCGAACATGGGATTACTCATGATGGAGCTCAGATCCGGCATTCCACCGCCAGCACCACCACCACCACCACCACCACCACCGAGCATTCCCGCAAGACTAGACAAGTCGGGCATTCCTCCTCCTGCTGCTGCGCCACGGGGGGAGGGACTAGGTCCGGATGATGGGGGGGTGATGTTACCCGCCTGGGCACCGCTCTCCTCCTCGTCAACCTTCCTCTTGGCCGTCTCGTAGCCGTTGCGCGTGATCTGACTTCCACCGTTGCCCTCGGCCTCGATCCCGGCCTTGTAGGCTTCCATCGCACCCCTCGCGTCTCCCTTTGCGAATCTGGCGTGACCGAGTCTGCTCCAAGCCTTGGCGTAGGAGGGGTCGGTGTCCACGGCCACCTGCGCATCCAGGATTGCCTTCTCGTACTGCGCTGTCGAGGAGTAGGCTGCGGCACGGTTGGATAGGTATATGGGATTATCCGGGACGATTCGCAGGGCTTGGGTGTAGTATTCTATTGCGGATGGGTAGTCCTTTTTCGCCATGGCTGCGTTGCCTTTGCCCTTTAGGGACTCTGCTTCCGCCTTCTCTGCGTCGGAGGGGCCGGATGGCGTGGTGGTTGATTTGATTGGTGGGGAGGCAGGTCTAGCGGGGGTGGTCTTTTGTTTCATCTTTTCGAAGACGCCGTAGATGCTTTGGAGTGATTGCCCGGCGAGGGCGTCCATCATGGCGGCCTTGTCGGTTGGGTCGACCTTGAAGGCGTCGGCTATGCATTGTTGGGCTACTTCGATTGATTCCTTGTCGTCGGAGGAGACGGTCCCGTCTTTTGTGGAGTTTGAGAGGAAGTCGATAATTGCGAGGGCTAGGCGTTTTTTCGAATCTGAAGACTGTTATGTATAAAAAAATGTTAGCGTCTTGGGGTCTTTGGGGGGGGGGAGCATAAGTAAATGGGGGGTGTTAGTTACCATAGTGGGCAAAATAATAATAATTCACACTCGAACGGTACACGTAGGGTCGGGTTCGTGGAGGAAGGAAGGAAGGAGCCTTGGAGTTCGGAAAATGAGGGGTGGTATGTAACTGGGATGTTGCTGTGGTGGGGCTGGATAAATAATGATTGCCAAGCGTTCACGTGGGAAAAACACCTAACCCTGCTTCGAGTTTTAGTCCGGCTGGGACGGCTTCTGTGGGCTTCTAGTCAAGTTCTAGTACGAGTATGGCAGGTATGATATCCCGAAAGAGGTTGGTCAATGGCGATCATTAATTGCAAGCATACTGAGCAAAAAAAACAAAAGAACAAGGGCGAAAAACACCTAAGGGCCATCACTTCCTTGGCTGAAAATGAACCGGTGGGAAAAGTTAACGACATGCCGGGGGGGAAAATAGTAAGTTGGGTGTCGGAACTACGGTAGATACCCCCACGCGGCCAGCTCCATTTGTCCTCGAGTGTGAAATAGATGCTAATCGTCTAAGGGATGAGTGCACACGTGCGGTACCGGTGTACCTTTTAAGTGAGTTTGAAGCCCCAATCTCAGCAGCCGGACCTACTAGCACTGGTAGTCGGGCCAGTCTCGGTCCCGTTCCGGAGGGCTGCTTTATCTTTGGTGTTCTATTCTAGCGGCCGGATGGTAGCAGTACGTCTCTACAAAGAAGCAGGTAGCCTCCCCCCCATTCGGATTAGTACCTGGTTATGAATGGTGGGTGGCCGTGTTTTGGGTCTCTGATATTTATTATTATGCCTTGACAACCCACAGGCATCATGTAGAAACTAACACTAACACTTAGACCAGCGAAAATATTTCTTCTTTGTGTCGTTTTGAAGCTTGGGTGTTCCTGTCGGGGCTCTCTCGCATCGGCTTCTGGGGTTCCCGGTGGAGATTCTTAACGTCGTTTCTTCATAATGTTCTGCAGCTGTATTTTCCGCTACTATTCCGCGATTCGAGACCTTTGGTGCACCGCTACTCCCGCCTTACCCGAGCCATTTATCAAACCCCACCTTGTATGGACATAGATGTATGCGTCTTGATTTTTCTCTATCGATTCTTTCCTGCGCTGGCAGGAGGCTGGTACAGCAGCAAGAGAGCGATTGGACGTCTAGCTCTCTTCATACACCGTCACTCGTATGAATAAAGGATGCGAGGGTCGGTTTTAACCTTAGTACTTTTCCCCGTCTATACACTAGCTTGACCACCCTCCTGAAAACCCCACGAGAGCCCTATTTGGACATGAGTGGTGCTATACCCGGTCTGTCTCTTTGGTTTACATCCCGTGCTCCCAGGGCAGCTTCAACAGTGCCAAGGAGCGATACGCAGTACGATACTGTAACGCTCTCCGGGCCAGGTGCAAACCTAAAGCCAATTTCTGGACTGATCGCGTTCAAGAGTGGCCTGGTGGGTATATGGCTACCGTACCGGTCAGGGAGTTTGAAGCGTGAGTGTTTTGACGCAACTTGAGGTTTCCATTCTGGCGTTGACTTCGTAATACAGGGGAACGATTGGGAAAGGGGTCTGCCTCGGGGGCTGGGACTGAGAGGAGGACTCCTGGTGAAAACCAAGTTGAGATAGGCCTAGCAGGTTTCGCTCACCACTGAGTGTGGCCTGCCGAAAGGGTATGAGTGTGGGGATAGCCTTGGGGGGCTTAATGGATCGGACAGAAAATTAAGCCGTGGCTGTGAGCTCTTGGCAACAGTTTGGCAATGCTATCGGTGGGGGCTCATTGCTAAAATTGAGGGTGGTTGGCCCTGCTTTGGCTGCCAAAGCCTGCCACAGCCAATTACCACCTAGCTCTAGGGAACTCTATTCTAGGTCAGATACTAGCAGATTCCTCTAGCTTCCTTCGGGCCCCTCAAAAAATAGAGGAGACTCTATAGAGATGACAATATATCGAAGGCAAGAAATACCTGGCATTGGAGATACCTGTACGGGGATCATCACATGTTAGCGTGGGCTGACACTGAAATATTTTCCTATACGCTTTCTTCTCTCCTGGCTCTAGCTCTACTCCTTACCCTTTGTACTATTCTTATCATATTTAACTCTACATGTATTGTATCATAGTTATTACACTAGTATCACTCTACCGGTATTGTGTGGTTCCATATCCTACTATATGGCAACAACGAACATACAAAGTACCACTTCTATCTAGAATCACAGAGAATCTCCCACTAGACGCCTATTGAGATCTACAAACAACTTGCCAAGAGCTACACCGCCATTCCCGTTAAAATCCTGAAGCCCGGCCTTCTTTAGCTGGATAGGTATTTGTCCCCAAGCCGATATTCCATGAAATATCATACCTAGTTGGAGCGGTGTTTAACATGTCAGGAACCAATTAACCCTTTGTTGTAATTAGCAGGAGCCCAGGAATTCTATTCACTCTGACAATGAGTTATTATTGAACTCTCCGTCATGTAGGGTAGGAGAATTAAAAAAGATCCTTCCCTATAGGGACTGGGAGATTGGAGAGCCTGGCGATTCATCAATAGGGCTGTTGGGCCTGTCAATCCTGCTACGAGATGGTGGGATCTGGCTCTGGTCCTTTGAGGTTGGCGATCGGCGGGGTGGTAGAAAGGAATGAAAAGATTTCTTTTGCTTCATTTGTCTTGGAAGGCAGCTCTCTGTTTACTGCCTTGTACGCGTACCTTTTCTTTCTTTTCAGAAGAGCGAGCTATGGATTAGTGTCTAGTGAAAGACAAGCTCACCATGATACTGCGCTAACATGGTGCCCCAGCACTTGATTGCGTTATCAAATGGCTGGATCGCACTTCTCAAACTCGTAGCACTTGAATACAGTCCATGGCTCTGTGAAACCCTACCTCCCTTCATTTTCTCTCCCCCCCAAAACTTCAACACTTGGTGTAGAGTGAATGGTTAGCTTCAGGAGATGCGTACAGTAGGATACAACATCACCACTTCCAAGGGTGTTCTCTGAATACTGCTAGAAATGCTTTTGATGTCCCTTCGCCTTTGGGCCAAGTTCACGCCCTTCGGGGATCATATCCTTACCCATTCTCGTGTCGTATTATATCTTAAAAATTCAATATCATCTTTTCTGGGTCTCAAGGGTACGCTCGCTACACTTTGAACAAGATACACCCAAACTTCCCCCTAGCTGTGGGGTCTGGACAAGTACCTGGTGATCCCTTGAGAACCCCTTTGAATGAAATAAGCAGCTCAAGTTAATTCCCCACTGTGCATTCGCCTTGAGCACTAGCATAAAGGTGACCTGCCAGACCGAGATTTTCTGCAACATCTCCAGAGCTCCGGAGAGCTGCTTTTCCCGACGTCTAGAGATCTCTTTATGGTCTCAAGGGGCCTCCAACCATCAACACATGGTGTCTAACATACCTGTTGGGGATTGCTTCTTCTGCGCGGCCGGTTCGAAGTGGAAACGCGGAACGGCGTACTCTCCACTCTAGCCTGGCCGCACAACGTAGCTACGGCCTCACCGGGGGGGCTGGCCCCACGACTTGTTAGCAATGCCCTTATTCCTTTCCTCCAAGATCGTCTCTCTTACCTAGTGCATGATTTGCAAACCCCTGGTCCCCCGAGCTAAACAAGACTGCGCTACCATCTATACCTTACCTTCGGGATTACGGATGTATTAGCTCTGGTATCCGTGGTTTCGGGGTCTGGTCACATTGCTGACCAGGCGGGCTCGAGAGCCTTGGTGTTGGGCCCTTGGGGGGAGTGGCTGGCTCTAATTTCAGACCTCTCGTCAGCCACGCGATAACTAACTATTTGGTATACCGCTACCGCACTGAAAGAGCTACTGTTATTTATCACTCAAATACCGAGCCATCGTTTAATTTTTAATTTTTTACTGTTTGTATTGTGGTTGGGAGTGGGTTATCAAGAAGCAAAGTAATATTTTAGTGTTGGCAAAAACTGCCTTATCTGAAGAATGAAAACTGTCGATCTGGGAATCACCATGGTGCTGAAATTTTTCAACTTCGGGGATCTAGTCGAGAGCGGTGTGTGCAGGCTAGGCATTAAAGAGTTGGTATTTCTTAAGACTGATGAAAAAGCGAAGAGACAAAGCCTTAAGAAGAGTTAGTGAAAAAAAGAAAAGAGTGATAATTACATTGGAATTGAGAGCGAGAGGGCCTGAGACGGAAATGATTCTTATCACATCTTGCGGGCGTATAGTACAGTACAGTACGCAGTTTCTGTGGTTCAATTGAGTTGAACTAGTATGAAAGAATACCCATCCACAAAATAGCGTTGCTCTGAATCTTCATATTCTTGAAATTTGTACTAAAGTTCTATCCCTGGGATCCCATATTCGAGAGACCGTTTCTAGGTTATTAAACTCTTGCAAAGACCCCCCCTTGGGGAGAAACGGTTTCCCCCTGTCCTCTCCGTGTGATTTTATAGCGCTCACCTCTTCGGAGCCCATCTTTGGTATTTCGTTCGTTCTACTCGATCATCATGTATGAGAGCGGGAACCCAAATATTGGTCTATGAATTTTCAGATTGTAGCTAGGCAAATAATACTCAATTAGTTGGACAGATCAGTAGATTACCTACAGCCGCTGGGGAGAAGTCCGCGAGACCTATCTGGTATTAGTCATGCACCCTGGCCTGGGGGGGGAATGCTTGGATAGGAATTATGCCACAACAAGCCACATCGCCCCTCTTTCCTCAGCCCAAGTCATAGAATGTTGATAAACTCCCCTAGTCTCCTGGTCACCATAGTCTACCAATCACTACATCATTTCTACATTCAACCAACATTTTGGGATAGAATATCATGGTCCAAACTTCACATATGCAATCAGTCGCCATCGGCGACGGCAATACCCACAGCGGCAACACAATAAGTAGTTTCAACAACAACTTCTATATGTCCGACGAGGATGCGCAGATTATGCGCTGGCTCTCTCCACTGGAACCGAATAACAGACATCAAGGTGTGCGCACCGACCGGTTCGAAGGCGTAGGGGATTGGTTTTTGGAAACGAGCGAGTTTCGAGAGTGGAGGGGCAGCGAGGGTGGAGCCGATACGGCTGTCTTGTTTTGCTCCGGGAATCCGGGAGTGGGCAAAACATATCTGAGGTAAAGGGTGGGATTCTTTGAAAGAGGCGAATACAGCTAACGGCGAGAAATACTAGTTCATTGGTGATTGATAAGTTGTGCGATCAGGCGGGGGATGGAGATGTCGCGGTTACGGGCCTTTACTGCGACTTCCTTGCTCAGCAAGAACAGACAGTCACCAACATGATTGGAGCTATTCTGAAGCAGCTAATGGGCAGGAGGGACATCCCGAAGGGAGTGCGCGAGGCGTTTCAAAAGGGGAAAAGGGAGTTTGGTGGTAGAGGGCTACTGCTTGCTGAGATGATGGGAATGTTGAGGATCGCTCTTGCTTCGTTGTCCCAAATCTTCATCTGTATTGATGCACTCGACGAATGCCCACCGAAGCATCTGCCAGAGCTCCTTGAGTCACTGAGAGATATCGTTCGGGAGTCGCCTAAGACGAGAATATTCCTCACCGGGAGGCCCCATGTCGAGGGGGTTATCCAAAGATACTTTACCAAGGCTGTCGTTGTACCCGTTAGTCCTAACACGGACGATATCAGGAATTACCTAGAGATGAAGTTAGACAGGGATGCAGATCCAGAGGCGATGGACAACGACTTACGGGCGGATATTGTGAAAGTTATTCTAGACAAGATGTCTGATATGTGCGTAGTATTTGGCTTTCCCGCCCTATCGATGATGTATACTTACGAAAAACCATGTACAGATTCCTCCTCGCTTCGCTAAACATCGAGGCTATTCTAGGAGAGGTGACAATTGGCCGGAGAAGGAAGAAACTTGACAAAATGGCACAAGGCCACGGATTGAGTGATGCCTACATAGCGACTATAGCCCGACTGAGATCGCAGAAGGGATATAAATCAGTGCTCGGACTGAAGGCCCTAATGTGGGTTCTGTATTCGGAACGGCCATTACGAGTCCGGGAGCTCTGCCACGCCTCGGGAGTGGAAATAGGATCTGCGGATCTTGATCCGAAAGACATTCCTGCATTACGGACACTCATAGCATCTTGTCTAGGTCTTGTCACGGTCGAGGCGTCTTCCTCCACAGTCCGACTGGTGCACTTTACTCTTCAGGAGCATCTCTTAAGTGATCCGACCCTATTCCACAGTCCCCACTCAGCAATTGCCGAGGTTTGCTTGACATACCTCAATTTTGGATGTGTCCGGGATCTTTCGCCAACTCTTCGCAGGCCCCCCGAAACAACACCACTTCTAGAATATGCTTCTGTTTACTGGGGGGTGCATACGAGAAGGGGAATGACGGAAAATATCAAAATACTTGCACTGAGACTTCTCGATAGATTTGATGAGCACATATCTGCTCAGCTACTGTTATTGCGCTATAATGAAGATAGAGGCTCGGGCCCTTATTTTAATTGGGTAGGAAGACCTACGGGATTTACAGGACTCCACGGAGTGGCATTTCTCGGGATTGTGGGCATAGTTTCTATTGTATTGGAAATGAGGGAATGGGAAGTTAATGCACACGATTGCATGGGGATGACAGCTCTCACCTGGGCATCTAGAAGAGGGCACGAGGAGATCATAAAGATGCTTTTGGGACGAAAGGACGTCAACCCCAACCAGGCAGACGCCATTTATGGCCAAACGTCACTCTCGTGGGCGGCTGAGAGCGGGCATGAAAGAATAGTAAAGATGCTTTTGGAACGAGAGGACGTCAATCCCAACCAGGCAGACACCAAATATAGCCGAACGCCACTCTTGTGGGCGGCTGGGAGCGGGCATGAAGGAATAGTAAAGATGCTTTTGGAAAGAGAGGACGTCAATCCCAACCAGGCAGACACCAAATATGGCCAAACGCCACTCTCGTGGGCGGCTGAGAGAGGGCATGAGGGGGTAGTAAAGATGCTTTTGGAGCGAGAGGACGTCAATCCCAATCAAGCAGACACTGAATATGGCCAAACGCCACTCTCGTGGGCGGCTGAGAGAGGGCATGAGGGGGTAGTTAAGATGCTTTTGGAGCGAGAGAACGTCAACCTCAACCAAGCAGACACTGAATATGGCCGAACGCCACTCTGGTTGGCGGCTGAGAGCGGGCATGCCGGAGTGGCACAGATACTTTTGGCACGAGAGGACGTCAATCCCAATATAGCAGACACCCAGTCTGGCCAAACGCCACTCTCTTTAGCGGCTGGCAACGGGCATGAGAGGGTAGTACATATTCTTTTAGAACGGGAGGATCTAAACCCCAATACGGCAGACACCCGATATCGCCGAACGCCACTCTTGTGGGCGGCTAAGAGCGGGTATGCAGGAATAGTAAAGATGCTTTTGGAAAGAGAGGACGTCAATCCCAACCAGGCAGACACCAAATATGGCCAAACGCCACTTTCATGGGCAGCTGAGAGAGGGCATGAAGGAATAGTAAAGATGCTTTTGGAACAAGAGGACGTCAATCCCAACCAGGCAGACACTATATATGGCCAAACGCCACTTTCGTGGGCAGCTGAGAGAGGGCATGAGCGGGTAGCAGAGATCCTTTTGCAACGAGAGGACGTCAACCCCAATACCGTAGACGCCTGGTCTGGAAAAACGCCACTCTCTCTGGCGGCTGAGAACGGGCATGAGGGGATAGTAAAGATGCTTTTGGAGCGGAACGATGTCCACACTGCAACTCCAGATAAACAGAACCAAACCCCGCTCTCGATGACTCTCTCCAGAGGACATCACAGAGTCGCAAGGATTCTACGGGAACGGGACAACGTCAATTCCGGCGTTGTTGATTGGAGTGGTCACTCATCCCCGGCCACCCACCAGGCCTGGAGACCAGTACCTGGTAGAAATGTGATTCAGAGGTAATGGTCACGATACTAAGATTGCGGACCTTAATGGCCAGCCTATACTCCCATCGGCAAATCCAGACAGCCGGCCGAAGTTATTGGACCTCAATGATTCCACCTCCAGGTCCACGCAAGCGACCTCCCTCAACCGAACCACCTAGGCTATCTCAACACCCTACCATGTGGTCCCTAAGGTTCTGGCGCTCTTCAAGGAAAGCTGGCACCCATCCTAACGCCCAATCAACCCTCCCGTTCGCTGTCGACTGGAGTTTTACCATAGCCTAACTTATCTCATTTCATTTTTCGCCTTTCCCCTTTACATCCTTAGATACTTGCCCGGCGAGGGATTGGTATAGGCAGGACCTCCACCGATTTAAATGTAATTAGGCTTTGATAAGGGCGTTTTTCTAGTTCTTTCTGGCTCTTTGCCATCCATCTCCTTTTTCTTTTCTTCTTTCTTCTTAGCCTGTTTCTTCCCTTGGAGCTCTGGTCAGACTTGGTCCCATTATAGTTTTCTCACTTTTCGTTCCGCTATCCTATCGTTCGTTGGGCTAGTGCTTGTCTCGCGTTTTTGTGGGCGGTGGTATATAAGTTAGTGTAGTCTAGCACAGCCCGTTATGTGCAATTGGATAGAAAAGGATGAAAAAGTCTGGCCTAAGCTCGTGGCCGCAGCCGCAAGTTTACCCCTTTCCAGTGATTCCTCCCACCGGGGCTAAGGCACTAGCGGTTCCCTTTCCAGACTGTCGTACTCTGAATCTGCTACTGGTTCTGCTACGATACTCGATATATGATATGATACAATCAGCGGAGGTCTCCAGATGATTGGACTAGAACCCTAGCCCCAACTGCATCCCTTTCTAATACTAGCGGAGCAATAGGGTAGGGATGTGTTTCTCTGGTGTGGGCTAGTACATCAGGGGGTATAGTACTGCACAGTAAGTCACTTGTTGACGCTAAAGAGTTGTTGTCCGGAACGGCGCCGAAGGCCTGCCCATGGACTCCCGCGAACCGGTGCAATCGTGCGCCCTGAGAGCAATGCTCACGGTTCGCGTGCATGTTAAGAGAGAAGTCACCACTCTGGACACTATTGGATGTTGAACTTGGGGAAAGGGCCCTGAGACGGTGTGCCTGATGTCTGCCATGGGCTGGATCGAATGGATTTAGCTCAGCTTTTAGTAACAGAAGGCCTGCTGAAACCCCACCAACTGGATTGGGACCGGCTTGAACTGCGCTAATTAGCCTCGTGTGCTGGTGGAACGGGGAATGTACTGTAGATTGCTCCTAAAATCAAGTGAACGCTCACCCAAAGTCGGATGACTTGCGCTTTCTTATTCTTTGCATCACCTCCAATTATGACAAAACTAGCTCAAAAAGAGCTCATCAAAGGTCCTTTTAGGTCACTGTCGTTACCTTTTCGCTGTTCAAAGTTGAAGTAAGGTTTGTGGTTGCAATCGGGGAGTTTAGGAACAATTTATACCTTAGGTACTTGTTTTAACTTTTAGAAATTCTACCCGAGCAACAGATTAGCAAGCCCCGTTTTCTCCTAATAACACTTAGTTCGGGGGACCCTTCGTTAGTTTCTACCATCCTCTCCTCTTGGGAGGATCATAAGGCCGACGTTCACCAGCTTTCTTCCTAATTTCTTGATCAGATGATAGTTCATCTGATTCCGATACCCTAGCTCTAGCAGCAGCGTTAGTCGAATACGACAGGCTCATGTCCACGATCCATGAATTATCACCACTATTAGAATAGCTACATACAGTAGGCCTTAATTGAGAACAAACATGAACCAATATCAGCCCGGGGAGTGTGCAAAACAGAGTTTAGAGGTTTATGATATTACAAATAAAAGTCCGGTTAGGGTTCACTGTATTCCTTACGTAGGTGCCTGTTTATAAAGTCGTCCTAACACCTTAGTCAAACCTAAGATCCATTGGAGATGTGGTAGGCTCGATTGGAGATCGAGCAGAGGTGACAGTGGGTTCGGCCGGCTAGAGATATGGCGCCGTGGAAAATACAATGGCCCACTAGCATGCCTCAGAATGGCCCATAACGCACTATAACGCGAAGCAACCGTCGAGCAGACAGTTTTCTCAGAAGCCAAGAGCCAGTACAGCTGTCATGTTCCGGGTTATAGTGGGGTATTTTAGCTTGGCCGGGGAGCCTTGATAAATAGGGTCCGAGGCAGAATATATAAGAGGACAGATGGATAGGAAGATAGTTCCGAACCGACATGGAGCATTCTCAGGCCTCCACACGCACTCCTCTGTCAGTTTTTTCCTGAACTCACAACCTACGAGGGTGCATCTCCCGAAATTCAACCCCGCTACCTAGACTGTTGGCGCCGAGGTTGCTTGTCGCAACCAAGCCGCACATGCGCTACGCAATTGGGGAGAGTTGAATAGCTTCAAGCTTGGCTAAAAACCAATTTATTATCCATCTAACGCACCGAATCCCCAACCCTTAGGAGACATTCAGTCTCTGCCTAGCCCCCAAATACCAATTCCCCGGCCCATTTCTCGAGTAGGTTACTTTTGCTTAGCCGAAAGTAACGTGGGTGGTGTTCCCTTGCTCGTCGACGTGTACGTTCAACCTAGAATGGTTGTCATTCTTCGTTGGCCCTCGCTTCATGATGATGCATTGCCGGTCTGAAGAACAACTCACCTATCATGATGGAAGTCCTTGGTGACTACCGCTCCAGGAGGGATTACCCTATGCTTCTCAGGTAAATCGCTCTTGCTGAAAGTATTCGCCTGCAAAACAGCCCATTAGTTCCTAGGCATGAGTGTATTTTGGAAGGGTAAGCAAGTGGGGATATCCTACAGAATCAGCTTGGCCGTCGACAATTTTCTTTCCAGCAAGTTTGTTGTGCCATTCCGCTACGGCGACAGCGTTTACGGAGGCGGGGTTGTTTTGCGCACGCTGTTCATCAAGAAGGCGGTTAAAAGCACGTTCTTCGTCGGTGGACATCTTTCTTGAGCTCTTTGGTTTTGTTTTATAGATAGCTGTTGTAGTGTTCGCTGGTAATATTTCTCGGTGGTGGTTTTGGGTTGTGGGGAAAGCGGAGATGGACTTGGATTGCAACAGGTTGAAATGAGGGGATATGGCTGGCTAATAGCTGACGTCACTTCTTTCCTATTGGTTCACGTGATTCTGAAGTTGAAGGTTTGGGATCAGGAATGATGTGGAAATGTCAGGGCTGTATGAAACCCTTGTGCCGTACTCGTACTATACGGTACTCGTACCGTATCCATTTCCATAGAAGTGCATAATATGATGCCTTGAATACCGGTACCTCAGTCGCAATTATATGTAATTATATTATTTTTTCGAGGACAAAAGCAATGGCGACAAGATGACAAAATGACATTCAGAGGAAGAGCTAAATACCTATGCCTTCTAGCTGATCCCTACCCTCCCCGCACCTCCGCATTGCTTGCATCTGGGCTACTAGCATCATAAGTTCTCACATCGGAAAAATCAAGGACTACCGTACATTGGTACCGCGACCTAGAATTCCACAAGCGCTCTAAGTTACTAGACAAGTGCTTTAATTCGTAGTCTGGCCCGGGTGCACTCTGCACGCCAAACAGTGTCTATTTTTCTAATGACTGGGCCCGGTATGCGGTATGTTACCCCCAATTCGGACCCTAGTCCCCAAACTTGGATTCTTAAGTTCCACCCAGAACGATGTTACTCCCGGCCCAAGAGTGAGCCTCAAGAAGCGAAGGTGGGCTTTCCTGCAACTATAGCTGCTATCCGTATCAATTAGAAGAGCCATTCGGAATGATATCCAGCCAGACCCCGAGGGGCATCAAAATGGCTGATTACAAGAACCCCACGCCCCCGACTGCTCACATCTAAACCTTTATGATAACCTTAGTGGTGTTGATACAGGATGGAGCATCTCCGAGGTGATTTTTTTCCTCCACGAAAATATCGGGGTCCAGCCTATTTAATCAGCTATCAGGAAAGATTTTCGGCGTGTCGGGAGTACTTTTCCCTTTTATTTTCGTAAGGCATACGCGGGTATTCAGTGCCTCAACCTCACCTGCCTCGTTGTCCGCATACTCTGATCTTGAATCTCATTCCCCCCCTCGAAGGAGGAACCCGGCCGATCAAAAAACCAAAAGTTGAAAGAATAATACAACACATAACCTAAACGAGACCTTTCTTAGTCCTATCATAAGAGAAGCCTTTCGAGACCCCCGATTCGCCCCATAATATCATTATCAAGTGCAGCCTCAATAATCTATAGACTTTTTTTCGATGCAAGCAGAAATAATCCTGCAGGTAAGCTGAACTTCCAAAGTCAAAAGCACTATTGCGGTACGTTGCTCAAAAACCATTCCTGTCGGTGAGAACTATGCTGACAGCTTTAAATCGATTATTCCCGCAACCTTATTCGTGTTCGGGCCTTAAGTTAGCTAGTAACAGGGCCCATCCGAGTGAAGCGCGGGAAATGGGACAAACGAGATGAGGTATTATAGGAAGGCACATAGTGGAGAAATGATTTGGACACAGATATAGAGCAAGTCGGACAAGAGCAATTTCCTTTACATAGCCCCTAGTCAAGTATCCTATGAAAGAAGAAGGAAGAAATCAAAATTCTCACCCACGAATGACCCTAACATTAGCTAACAGAGCCCCAGTTTTTTCTATCTATCATCTATATGGGCGTTTTTACAATATTCTAAGACTATTATTTCTCTTTAACCATTCTCCATTATTAAAATAACCCTCCTAGCCTTGCGATCTGCTTTCCAACCCCTCAAGATCCACTGCTTAAAGCTCTTAACCGGCAATTCTTTCACTTAGTTCCCGCTTATTGTGCCTCAAGATTGCCAACTATCTAGGCCAATATACACACATTATTTTTCCCTGCACTAGTCACTACCGAACCATCTTCTAGAACAACAGTTATCATACCAGTATTCAGACCTTTTTGCCCCCCAAGATGAAACGAGACTCACTTGAATCCTGACCAGAATAATTTTAAAATTGAATAAGAAAACTTTTCCAGTCCATTCCCGTGATTTTCGGAAGTTATTGACAGCAAAAGGGGCTCGGCATCGGTGAGGAGGGTCAAGGTTTCACGACTGCTTGATATGGGTCCCAAAGGTATGCCCTACGATATGCAAGGGTTTTCTGACGCTTTCTGTACCGCTGTAAGCGAGGAAATCAATGTTCTTGGGCCAACGCTGATCTCTTCCCTCTATCGTTTGAGATTCAAAAGCCCAACACCCGATCTTCGCCGCACGCGCCGTTTGCTGACCGCCCGACGGCCGATCCACCCGAACGTTGGCACATTGTTTGAAATTTAATCCACAAAAAGGAAAGAAAGAAACATTCCTATTCTCGACGCTTCTTCAGGAAGCCGTTGTTGCTCTTCATTGCGCATCACTTATAACCTATGTCGAATCATAGCGGCCAGTCATGCCCCAGCTTGGGTCTCCAACTCTGAAAATCTGCAGCACCCCACCGTACCATCACCGAGTGTCTTAGGGGGTTGGGGACACTACCTTTCATAAGATTCTTAGTTTGTGTAGTGCATGTTGAACCTGTACTACCAAAAGTCCTCATATATTGATGGGGGCTTCAAAGCATAGCCTGAGTGATTCCTGATTATTCTTCAACAGTGAGTGATTTAATCCATTTCGTGATATTGTAACAAAGGTTAATAGATAACTAAAGTTGGGGTTACCCACCCCTTCTGTATCCATGCCGCCCGCCGGAGACCTCAGAGGAAGTCTGCCCTCCTGTATTTTATCTATTCAAATGCAAACATCTGGCTTTAGTTGAACCCGCTTCATTGGCATCATATATCATAAGGCTCTTAGGTTGCAGCAAAGGAAGTCATTGTGTAACTTCTGTGTACGAAATAGGTATTTCAACCCCAGCTTATTATACTCACTCAATAATCGATATCATAGAAGCTAAAAGATAATACTCCTACAGAATTGTGTTCGAGGATCCACTACCATCTTTGGTCCCGCAGGAGCTTAGCAAGAGTAAGCTTGCAGTTCGTCTCGTCCCCAGAGTGTAGACACTTGGCTAGCAAGCTTGTTCGAGTAAACATGACCATTTGGATCTCACCAAAGAATCCTAGCCCTGTACTTTGCCATTTGGTTACGCCAACTAACTCTTTCCTTCTGAGCTAACATTGCCTGCCCCCCCTAAAGTTGGCCAGCTAAGGCGGCAATTCCATTACAGAGTGTCCAACCCCAACCCGGGCGTACCAGTATCCTAACCCTATAACATCTCTTCCACTTTGCCAAGTACCCAATTCCGGACAAAGCGGATGAATCAAGCAAAAAGCACTCGGGCACCCTCCCAAGCAAACACGAGCAAATCATGGGAGATTCCCTGGCCAATCCTGACCCGAAGATGATAATATAGTATCATAGTTTCCAAGCTAGGTCCCAGCAAACTTTGCTTAGTGTAGGTTAGGCTTGCGTTTAATTTCAACTTTTGGCTTTGACAATGTTGCCCTGCCCTGTACGAGTGATAAGATATGATGTCATTGGGAACATAACAACGTTGGAATTTGTGCTTGAGTGCCGTTATCTTACTTCCTTATTGTACGATAGCTTGCGCCATCCTGTTCTCTCTGGGCCTCTTCCTGTCACCTTTCCCCCCTCCCCCTCCCCCCTTCGCCCCCCCCTCATTTGCCATACTAATAACCAACGATCTTCTTCTACAACCCCCCCCCCAAAAAAAAACCCAACCTAATCCCAGCAACCTCCTGACCCCGTACTCCCGAATATCTCCAATCACACGGTCTATGTCAAACCCCTACAGCATCACGAGGGCTACACGTCCACACCGTAGTGAGCTAATTGTACCAAAACTCTCCAACGAGAATCCAACTGCAGCACCCAGCAGCTCCACAAGAACGAAAGAAGGAGAAAAATTCACACCCCTCCAACTACTTCTACCAAGTCGCATGATTCTAGAATACGGTTATTATACTGGTGTGGGGCGATAATGACGAGTTGGCTAGATAAACACGAAGGAAGTTTCTTACTCAGCCTCTACACTCCTATGCGGTATCTGGGGTGGAAGGTATTCGAGATCAAGTCTATTAACATACAGGTATCTACCAGGAAGGTAGATACGCTAAGATGCGCTGGAAACAGAAGGCACCTTATGGTCGTTGGAAAACATCAGTCCTTAGGTATATATCTAACAAGAGGGAATTAGTGCTATTTCAAGATATAGGCCGAAGTCTACTAGCCAAATCTGGACTATGACCTATATTGTGATTACTATTACTACATTCACTAGACCTCCTAATAGACTCTCTCCAACTTCATTTCTGATAAATGTAAGGCTAGGACAATATATAAAAATATTTAATATAAAGTTAAACCCAGATTTAGGTATGTAGAACAAGGAAGAGAGAAAGTTAGTTTAAGAGTTTTCTTCTTTTATTATGGGATTTATAATAAACCGTGAAGTTCCAGTTCGATTTAAAGTCTCTAAGTATAAGATCTAATTTGATATTATAAAATGCTGCTTCTATTATAGTTATATATGATAACTTTGATAATATTCTCCTTACTTATTTGTTTCAAGCAGAGGATACTGTAAGTTGTTTGAAGGCTTTTATTCCATGCCTTCAGATATCCACACTATTCACCATTAAATCCATTCATCTTTAAAAATAAGGAAAAAGCAAACAGAAAAACACCTTTTGACTCAGCATCGAGGCTGGGGCAGGCTGAGAAACTAAGAGCACAGATGCCTGATATATACGCCACAGATAGAGTCCACCAGCCACATTTAGCCACCACTACAACGATCGGCCAAAGCGGCAAGCACAAAAGCCGCAACAACCACCGCCGCTTCGGTCCGCAACATCCCTTCAACCGCACTGCCGACCTCGCTAACCCCCACACTCTCCCGCCAATCTTCACGGATCCATCACTCGCCCTATCGCAGGAAGCACGAATCCCGACCAGGGGTTCTTACAACGACAATGGCCGCCTCGCCAGCTAGTCTTCAAGAGTGGAGGAACAGGCTTTTTCACGTAACGGAGGTGATGACACTCACTGAGCAAGAGTATTGCCCTTATCCTCAACCCACACCCCCACTACAAATCTCGAATCGGATCAACGCTAAATATTTTTATTTTTCTTTAACCCCGTATCTTGACGGGAACAGATGGATCACATATTGGCCTTATGTTGACAATATCTGGTATCCTCCCCCTCACCTTATCGGCTAGTACTACGTTGCTCAGGGAATTCATTAGGTCTCATCGATCTACGCAAAAATCCAAGAAAGGCCCTTTCCAAACGCATTACTATGATTGTCGCCTCAAAGGGAGACCGCCGGGGACACCACAGAATCAGGATCCGAATAAAAAGAAGCGCAAGCGAGCTGCAAGGGAAAGAGATCTGTGCGATATGAAGATAAAGGTGGTAGAGACGATAGTGGAGGATGGAAGCGGTGTAGGGAAGACGTTTACTATTGAAAGGGTGAGAAAGGAAGGGCTCCCACAGAGAGCAAGGATTGGAGATCCCGCGGATGTTGGAGGAGAGGGTTCCGCGGCAGATGGACAGGTTCTTGAGCAGCAGTTGGAAGATGTTATGGGCTTAGGAATGGGAGATGATCTACAGCTAAACGACCCAGGAGCAGGGGATGGCCCGCACTCCCTGGGCATACTAGCATCCAATAAGGCTGTCGATATGGACCAATATGGAATCCCAGGACTACTAGGCGAGGTCCACCGACATACGTTGGAGGAAAGTGATCGTATCAAAAAGTGCACAGTAGAGCGTGAAGGCATCAAACGCCAGAAAGAAATGAAGAAAGTACAGGTGAGTTTAACTCAGCCTCCGTCAATCTCTTCATTAGTCATACCCTTTTTCCTCCCCAACTCTTCTTTACCCTTCTCACATCGGCTTCTCCCGAAGTGGTGTGGGCCTATACTATATTGTTATACCCGAGGTTCTGCCCTTCTGGAAACGAAGCCATTCGTTTTCGAATCTCGCTTCTCCCCAAAGCAATATCACTACGCCCAAAACATAATAACCTATGCTCATGTGATGACGCTGTTTCCATGAATCCCCTCTGATTGGATTCCCAGCGATCTCCCCGAAATTTCTATATCATTTCTATCGCTTTCTACGCATGCCACGCAATCACCTTTATTTCAGCATCAGCCAGAATCCAGTTCCCTTAAAATCTTGTCCACCCCAGAAGCATCAGGGATATGTCTGTTAACAGCTCTCCGACCTCACCTCCTCGAGGAGGCGAGCTTGGCGGGAAATATTCGCAGAAAACTTACCACAAGAAAGCGTCAGGCCAAGCATTACAGACGGTTAAGCGGCACTCGAAACCTAACGAGTTGAAACTATTTGGAAGCTGTTTCTGGTTTGTGCACCCTATCTTACTAGCTTCTGGTTTGCTTCGTTTCGGGCGAAAGGGAATACCTCCCCCGTATTTCCAATCGGGCAGCATCGATCGGTCGTTTAGTCTAGCCTCAGTTTGCTAACTTGGTTGCTGAGTAGCCCCTTTGTTCAGAGAGTATGGATCGCGCTTGAAGTTAAGGGACTCAACTACCAATACATTGAGGTTGACCCATACAAGAAGCCTCAAAGTTTGCTGGAGATTAATCCAAGAGGACTTGTTCCGGCATTGAAGCACGGAGAGTAAGTTTCTTCGCAACGAGATCTCGGCAGTTGAGGGGTGTAATACATGCAATAAAGCAATCAAACTCGAGTTTCTAATGTTTTGCTTTTGCTTTTCTCGGATGATTTAGTTGGGGATGCTACGAAAGTACTGTTCTACTGGAATACCTAGAGGACCTCGAAGTCGGCACGACTTTACTTCCTCAGCACCCGCAGTTGAAGGCAACATCAAGGTTATGGGTGGACCACGTAAACACGCCCCTGTTTTCCTGGTTCTAGATGTCTATTTAGGATGGGATTTACAGAACCTGGGTACAGATAAACCGTAATATCGTACCGGGCTTTTACCGTTACCTACAAGCGCAGGAACAAGGGAAGCAGGCTGAATACGGCGAAGAGCTCAGGGTTGAGGTTAGTCAGTTTGCTACCCCCCGAAACGACAAAAACAGAAAGAGGACAAAAAAAGGAAAAAGAGAAAAAGAGAAAACAAAGAAAAACAGTGGCATACCGTACGCTATTGTACCCCCTGATGCAAAGCACGGTGCTAGCGACAAGCCAAAGCCACATGGCAAGGCAGCGTGACCCATCTTGCTATTCAGTGGCATGTCACATCTGCCGAACCCTCACATCTTGCACCTTGCCGAGAGTGGGACCAAAGTCGCAAATCTTGAATTCCCATCAGATCGAACCACCACCACACCTTACACTTGACATATACGGATCACTAACGATTCTACGTTATGCATTGCAGATCTCCAAAATTGTCGACGCAGCAGATGCTGCTGGTCCTTTTTTTCTGGTGAGCTCCTCCGATCTTGTGGCTAACCAAGATTGCTCCACCCATACGCCACCGAAATCTTGGGAGAGAATCTTGCTAAGACAGTCACGCTGAGAGAGAGAGCTTAAATTTATTTTTGGACTGACATTTCCCTTGTGCGATGGCGGTCACAGGGTCCATACATAACCTTTGTTGATGTCTCAATTGCTCCTTGGCTGCTCCGGCTGTCAAGAGTCCTGCATCCATATCGAGGCTGGCCCGTGGCTGAGCCAGGCAGTAGGTTGGGGACTTGGGTTAATGCTTTAGAGTCGAGTGAAGCTGTGAAGAATACCGTGAGCTCTAGCGATCTTTATTTGGATTCGTATGAGAGATACGCCGGTACGTCACGTGGCAGCCCCAGTGCTTTATTGATACAAAAGGATCCCCGAATCAATGTGAAGAAAAATCACGCAAGTGCTGGAATAAATAACGTTGGGTGATCGAGCAATGAGGGAAAAGATCATCCCAGTCACTAACTATCAAATTTTTACTTAGAGAATCGGCCTGATACTAGCCAGGTCGCGAAAGCGGTAAATTCTGGTAGAGGGCTACCTTAAGTATGGTTGAAGAAGAAAAGATGGTATTGCGAGAATAGGAGGAAGGGGTAATTTTTAATTATTTGTTGCTTTTCCATTATTGTTTCCCTCGAGGATGATAGGAGGAATCAGAAGAGAGTTATGACTTCCTTGTTTTTCCCTTTTTTGACGACGAAGGAATTTGGAGAGAAGAGAGAAAGCGCACAGTAGGATTAGGGATAAAACACAATTTACCCCACGTGCTGTCGGGCTCCAGCCTGTTCCTGCGTTACTCCCGTCCTCGGGACTGCTATCCAAACCGCGAAGCATACTCCGAACCCGGGAAAATCACCAGCCAAATCGGATACTGTCAATGATTGAAAGGGTCGGGTTATTGTTGCAGACAGCGGAGCGGACATGTACGATCTGCCCGTCCCCAGGGTCCTTGTCTGGAGATGATGGGAAAGCGATGGATCTTTCCGCATCGAACTTCTAGAAATTAGAGATTGGCAACATCTCCACTCGTAGATTCTGTCAAATATCGACACAGGGTAAATTTTTAAAAAAATAAAAAATAAAAACAACAAAAAAAGGGCTCCAGATGAAGTTGTTGCAGCTCCCCGCAGTTTCGTCCGTTCTCCCACGACAGCGAGCAACAAGCAAGCATCAACCGCCAATCCCTACCGAAGCCTAGAGCGCATCCAATCCTATCTTTTAGGCAATATGCAAGATTGCAAGATCAGATTCGGGATTACCCCCCCAAAAAAAAAAGTCAGATGCAAGGGAAAACCACAAGTAACCCGCTCGATTCAGAGGCTGAAATGGGGGGAGTGGACCCTTTTGGGGACTAAATTGCCGTGAGGAAGCTCCAACTGTCGGCAGCGAGAGTCAGCGCTCGGCTGGAATGTTTTGACTCTACACTCAGGACCTGCCCCCCCCCCCCTCCCCGCATCGAACATTTCAGATATGTTCTTTATGGGTTCTTCTCCATCTGTAGGGTCCCTTCTCTGCAGCTCCCTGGACTTGGACCCAGTTACCTGCGTATTGACACCCTTGATAAGTGTTACCATCATCATCATCACCGTCGTCATCGTCATCCTCTCTTGCTCATTCTCAATCAAGTCTGTGGCTCAAAAGGCGAACTAGATGCGGGAGGGGAGGGGAGGGGAGGGGAGAAGGGGACCTCCGGAAGCGGCAAAGGGAATGATCCAATCCTCGACCAGAACATTATTTTTTTTATTTCATTTTTGTTACTCCCCTATCACGCAGAAATCCATTTAAGTTAAGCCACAAGTCTATTGATACAGTATTAGGATTTACCATGATCGGAAAGCCCGTCCCCTCCCTCCCTCCCTCCCTCCCTCATTACAAAGGCATAATGTGAGAACCGGTACTTGTATTTTAACAATAATAATAATCAAGCCGCTCTAGCACCAAACCAAACAAAATAAAATAAAAATAGTGAGCCCTAATCCTTTTCCTCCCATCATCATCTAGTCCTAATAGGATCTAAGGGCCCCAACTAACGCTCGTCGTCCATGAGGATCTGCAAATCTACCGGTACCGTGCAATAGAGTTTGGTGCGATATTGCGAATAGATTTGATTATCTATCGGTATAGCACGGTACTACCGGCCCTGTAAATTCCTAAGGTCCTGTAGGTACACGTACCTAACCGTAATAGCTAAGGGTAAGGGAAGCAAGCGAGCGGGTGGTGACAACGCTGGCGTACTGACTAGTACGGTACTGTAAGCTGAGGCTGAAGGGAGTCGCAACATTCCTTGTGTGAATGATATTCATGAACCACTTCAGTCCGCCCCTTCCGGCATTATACGAGAAATTGCACAATGCGGATTTGCCTGGTTTTGCTTCCTTTGTCCCCCCCATTCCTTCCTTCCTTCCTCCCCTCCCTCCTCCCTTCCTTTCTACCCTTCGGCGAGCCAAGGAAGTGAGTTGGTATCATACCATGATAATAACAACAAAAGTCAATAACTTAGCATCCTATCTATTGGTCCATTCTCCGGAATGGCAAGATAGTGAAGTAAGCACAACAAACAAACCGACCGACATAGAAGATAGCATCCTCGGAAGGAAAGAAAGTGAAGAAAAAAACAAAAAATAGGGCATCCATTCCCCTCTCCCATCCAATCAGATATCTTCTCGTTTCCGCTTTCTCTCGTTTTTGCTTATTTTTTTCCTACCGCTTTAGTTGTTTTTTTTATATATTTCCTTGGGTCATTACCCCCCCCCCCCACTGTTACATTGGATTGCGAATCACAGATACAGGATATTGTGTGTATTGCATGTATCATGGGTTCACCGTACCGCGCTGTACAAGTACGGGCACAGCAACACGAGGCAAGCGAGCAATGGGAAATTTCAATGCTGACCCTTTTACTCTGGTTCCTCTCCTTCCCTCCCTGCCTCCCTCCCTCCCTGCCTCCCCCATAGTCTAATCTCTACATCCATCCAACGGTTTTTGGACATGCTCTTTACGATAGGGTGCTAAGCACGGAACGGAATAATTTGGGGGGCACAGAAAGGGAGTCCCGAATAGGAATCTTTAACGGGTCTTGCAATGTGGGGAGGCTTGCCTACCCACCTACCGCCTGGCCGCCTGCCTGCTTGCGCGGGGGAGGGGGCTAAAGGCCGGGATTAGCTGAGCTTTGAGTAGGCATCATTCCAGCTTAGTGACATACTGGAGTGCAGCATCTGCTCGTTGCGGTATTTAGGCACGGTTCTTTAGGGAAACGATACAAATTTGATGTAACTTAGCGATTTAGGGCGCTTCTTTCTCTCTTTCCCTCTACGCTTATTTTCATTTTCATTTTCTCCCAGCCGTTTCTCACGAGTACCGGTACTCCCTCCCTTTGGTCCCCCCGCTTCTTGATACGATGGACAGTATCCGGAAAGTCGGTGGACGAGGGATAGAGAAGGTGAGGGAGAGGGAAAGAAAGCAAGGGGCGATGTCTGCCCTTTGGATGGATGATTGATCGTGATGCGTGATGTACTGCAGATGTGGACCCTGAATTTTAATAATTTATTTTATTACTTTTATTACCATTATTGTTATTATTTGTCCAGTTTTACTTCGAAATCCGGTTAGACGAGAGTTTCCACCATCTTCCTCTACTCCTTCTCCTGCATGAAAGAATTACGCCGGTACGGGAGAGAACTAATACGGTATGGCATCGCAGAACTCCTATCACACACAGAGATCCAAAGAGACGGGTAAGAAGTACCGTACCAGTAAGCAATAAGGAAAGACCCGAAGCCACAATCTGCAATCCGCAATATGATACCCTACCGGCACCCGCCGTACCGTATCTAAAAACAAGAGTTACGTACAGAACAGTAGGGTACGGCGCGATAAAATAAAATACTACGATCGGTCCGATATAATACAGGTACAATACTTTGTTTTTTTCCCCCCCTCCCCCTCCCCCCCCTCCTCCTCCGCCTCCTCCGTCTTCTACTCCCCTACAACTACTCCATATTTTTCCCACGATAAACTATTTCATCGCCCCCCGATGAGGGGGGGCGTAGAAGCAGAAGAAAGGGAAAAGAAAGAAAAAAAGAAAAGAAAAGAAAGCAAAGGGAAGAAATACATAAAAATAAAAAAGGCTATGAGATAATAGATCGTGGGATCGTACTCTTTAATGTCCCCTCTTGCAGGAGGGAAAACAAAAGATATGTAGGTTCCAGGTGTAACAATGGTTTAGTGTCGTACTGTACGTACTCGAGTACTTGATCACGGGCGCAGGGCCCGCAATCGCATCATAAGATCTCACACAAAATCGATGATTTCTCACATTAGGTTTTTTTTCTTTGCCTTCCCAGTTTCCTTTTTTTTCTTTCTTCCACCTTTTTTTTATACCACCATATGCCTCTTCTTCTTTACAACATATATATTATTTGCTTTTTATATTAGGAGGGTTTTTTACGGGATGGAGTTGGGTTACCAGTTATTTGGTTAGGTACAGTACGTAACAAAAATTTAAAAAAAAATGGGCTGAGGATTTTTACAGTACTTGTACCGGTAGGGAGGCACTGGTACTGTAATAATACGATAGGTTATGGTACGATATTATGGCAATATCTTCGATTTGGAGGGGTTGTTTTCTTCTTTCCTTTTCTTCAGCAACGCCAATATGATTGATGGGGGTTGGCTTCCGCCCAACTAATTTGACCACCGCAACTAACTATTTGACCAGCACCCCTAAAAGTAACTTTTAAGTATGACAAGTGTTGCCCCCCCCCCCTGCCAAGGTATCTTGTGCTTCTATCATATCTAGCTATTAACCAGTTGTGTGAAGAGGAAGAAACGTGTTTATTTGGAAAAAGGGTGGGGGGGGGGGGATCAAAAATAAATAGATAAATAAATAAAGGTCAAAACCGGGGTTTTGGAGTTATTATACGATAGGATGGTGATGATGATGATGGTATCATATATCCGAATATAGGGGGAATACGATGGAAAAACGAATGAGGGGCTGTGCATACCGGTACCGGTATGTACTGATATGTCCAGCTTTGTCCGGAAGCACAAACCCTTCCCGCTTGCTTGCTTAACAAAGAAACCCGGGAAGTTAGAATTATTTTTGATTGGCGTATATTGTACTAGTACAGTATTGGGAACCGGAGGCAGGATACTTTTGTCCGTCTGGATTATCTCTCTTCGGTGCTGACTGAGAGGCAAGGAGGATATAGAACTCCCGTCGGGGGTACTGTACTGTACCAGCACGGTGATAGTACCATTCCTACTGACATTTTATACGGTAATAGTTATGCACATCGCTCTTATTTTATCCCTAACCCTTATGCGTATCATACTCCCATCCATCAATCAGCCACAGTGGCGGTATCCAATCACCGTTCCCCTCTGCCTCTCGTCTTTTTATGATACGGTAACTTTTACTATGCGAAGAGGGAGAGGGAAGACATGCCCATGTGGAAGGGGTATGACGTCGCGAAGGCAGGGAGGAAGGGAGGGAGGGAGGAAGGAGGAGAGGAAGGAACGCATCCATCCGCTACCGGGCCATCTCTTCCTCGCGCGCTTTGGTTGCTCGTTGTCTCGATTTTAATTGATTCGGTAACTTACCGGTAGGCGAGCTACAGTACCGTAGCCCTCGCCAGTACGATACGAGTGCTGATAAATTTCGAGGCCACCGTAGAATACAGAACCTCTCTCTCCCTCTCCCTCTCCCTCTCCTCCTCCCTCTCCTCTCTTTTCTCAACCTCCAGTGCTCATACAGCCAGCAAGCGGGTATTGAAATCCATTTTTGGATTGTCGATCATAGATTTGCCAGGTCGCGATTGTCTGCCAAAAAGGCGATCCCTTGATGGAATCGTAACCTCTTGTGGGGGAGTCACTAGGGACAGGGCTAGGGGGCAGAGAGCCAATCTCGAGTGTGGAAAGGCTTTTACAGTTTGAAAAGGCGTTGAATTTTTTCGATTTATCATACCGGATTTTTCATTTCATTTTTTTTTTATTCTTTTTTTTACACGAGAGAATGAGAGGTTCCCTCTTTCCTACTTTGTGGGTTAGCTCTTGTTGCGCGCACATGTGTGTGTGTGTATGTATGTGGTGTGGGAGAAAGGGAGGGAATAATAATAATAATAATAATAATAATATGACAGAAAAAGAGGCAGGCAGTAAAAAAAAAAAGAGCAGAGGCAGAAGTTTAAACAGCCAAGCGAACGAACGTTCGATATGATAAAGTGGGTTAAAGTGTGGCTGTTGCGCAACGGTAGGGGGAAGGTTAGGAAGAGCCTGAGCGTCCGAAAAGGGTTGTCCGGGACGGGAAGGATGAATTGGTAACGCATCTGGGTGGTGTTACCGTGGTCACTTTTTTTTTTTTTTTCCTTCCCACTTTTCCCTTGTGGCTCGTTGATACGGGGGAGTGAGTGATGGTAGGGTGAAGGGAGGGAGGAAGGAAGGGAGGGAGGAAGGGAGGAAGGAAGGGAGGAAGGGAGGAAGGCAGAGAAGGGTGCAACGCATGTATCCTCCTCCAACTGACCGCGGGGGGGAGAGGGAGCATTTTTTACCCTGGGTGTAAGATGGGGTGCGGTGGTGTGGCATGGCCATGGGCTTTCTACTGTTCCCCCCTCGGAATATGGGAATTCACGACGTTGAGTCGCTGGTACGGTACGGTAGGCGAGAGGAAGGGAGAGAAGTAGAGAAAAGGAAAGGGAAAAGGAAAAAGGAAAAAGAGAAAAGAGGGGCAGGGGGTGGGATCGGTGGTGGGAAGAGAGAGAGAGAGAGAGAGAGAGAAACAACAGAGGGAGGGAGGGTGTGATGTTGGGCGAACTGAGCAGGGATGATGATATGGAGAAGTCCCGTCCGCTGTTACTGATCTGTTACGCGTTTGGTACTTCGCCTGCTCTTGCTTTATGGTACTTTTCTTTCTTTTCTTTTTCCTTTTATTTTCCTCTATTCGGGAGGCGAGGACTTTTGGGATTTTCACCTATCGTCTTCTTCTTCTTCCTATTCATCGAACTAGTAGGGCTCTGAACTGCAGATGAACCAAAAGCCTATCGTTGTCTCCACTCTCTCTGCTGCTACCTTATTGCTGTGCCTATTCGAGCACTCATCCTATACGAGGGGAATATTAGAGCTGGTAGCCTACCGGTACCTCGGTGAAGTATGTTGGGCACTTACCTACCTACCTACCTTTGTCCTCGTCCTGTATCATAATATCGTATCTCTCACGCAAGGAAATGCTTGGCTATTAAATTAGGGCACATATCGAACTACAAGTTCCTTTCTGACCGGAAGCAGATTAGCTCATGTGTCCAGGGAAATAAAGGCCTTGAATTCGGTAAAAAGAACGAATGGGGAAGCAGCGATACTAAATCCGGTATCGAGCACAGGCATTCGAAATTCCATGTGGATGCTCTACCTCACATCCTGTCTATTAAGCCTCCGAGTTCTCAGAAAAGTGCCAAAAAAAAAAGATGGGCAAAGATTTTGACTTTTTTTTCTGTCGCTATCCCAGGCTTGGGGATACCGTTCGTGCGTAAGGAATCCGTCCTGCGGTCTCTCTCAATTGTCCCCCCCCTCCCCTTCCCCCCCCCCTTCCACCCCCCTCATCCTCTTATTCATTCTACCAAATTCAGACCATTCCCAAACCCCAATGCCATCCCCATGCTCCCCTGTCGCCTGCCTGCCTGCCTTTGTTACTTGTCCTTACCAACCCAACCCCCCTTCTGGTAGAGCGTGTACGGTACGGTACCTCCATCCTCCTCCACCCCCCCCCTCTGTCTTTGCTACCACCCCCGCTAGTACCATCCATCTAAGTTCCTCGGTCACCATTTTGTTCCGCGGCGAGGACATAAAACGAAGGGTGCCACCCACACCCAGAGTAGGCGTCACCGATTGTTTTGCATTTGTCACTTGTAGAAGGATCAGCACCACTCCTCCGGTTCTCTCTTCCACCTCCACATTTAACTATCTACACTCTCCCACATTTCTGCCTTGACCTCTTCGTCGCTTTCACTCTGCAATCATCACTCACTTGACTCGCCATCATCATCAAACAACATCAGCGTCATTTCTACTTCTCTACTTGTCTTGGTTACTGCCTGTCTCGGGTTTCGTCTGAATAAAGAGAGCTCTCCCTCATTCCACTCCCCCCTTCAGTATCTTTTTGCCTGGCCAAATTTGTCTCGAGTGCCGTCCAAAGCGTACACAATATACTTTCCATTTTCCTACGTCCCGTGTATCGTCAGCATCGTGCAAACCAGCAGCAACCAAAGAAACAAAGCTCCCAAATAAGAGGGAGCAGAAGAGCAAGCAGAAGAACGATAAGAAACTCTCTATTAAAATGAATAACCATTGGACTATATCCACATCTTCGGGACGACGAGTTTCCCTCCTTTGCGAGGAGGAAGCTGCGAGTGACTATGCATATTCCTACGCTTCCTCGTCATCATCCCCAACACCACCTCTCTCCCCGGATTACCGTCATAGACCTTACACCATCCGTCACGACTCAATCGAATCTGCTTCGTCCTCGTCCAGCTCATTAGGGTCCAGCTTGTACTCCCCGCGAACACCCCCGAACCTAAGCCTCCCACCCCTCGAGAAGCTCCTCCCCGTGCCCGAAGCCTCCTACTTCCCCAATATTTCCTCCACGCCTTCCGTGACCTCCTCACCCATACCCAGTCCCGGGATAATAATGGCAGCAACGCTGGAGGAGCTATCGCCGACGAGCTCGCAGGCGCCAACCTCCTCCGCGCCACCATCGCCCAAGTCGGCGAGCGCCGCCAACCCGTCGTCACTCAAGAGGACCTCGCGCAGGTACACCTGTCAGTGCGGAAAGTCGTTCACCACGTCCGGACATTTGGCGCGACACACGAGAATCCACACGGGGGAGAAGAATTACGTTTGCCCGGAGACGGGGTGCGGGGCCAGGTTCAGCAGGCAGGACAATTGCATGCAGCACTACCGCACGCACCAGAGCGGGTCGGCGAGTAAGAGGGCTGCCAGGAAGCGGAGGATGTCGGCTGAGTCTGCGGAAGCCGTTGTCAATAAGCCGGATATGCACCCGCGAATGCACTCGTATCACACTCCGCAACCGGTTTCCTACAGTCATTACTCAGAATCGTTTGACGGGGGGCTCACAGCTCTGGCGAACGTTGCTATCTCAGGCTATCCTTGAGCTTTCTCTCTTTTTTTTTTCTTCCTTTTTCCTTCATCCTTTTGCTTCTAATTAAAACAAAAGTGGCTTCCTTTCTTCGCTTCCTTGGTTCACTCTATTCTCCGTTCGGCGCATTGGTCACCGGGATCTATTCACTTCATTTATTGTCTTTTTTTCTTTTCATCTCTCCCTCCCTCCTCCTCCCCTTTTCTCCATCCTTCAATTCACCCGGCTTCTCTTTTTTTCCCTTTTTTTTTTTCACCTTTTTTTCACCTTTTTTCCCCTGCTTCTCTTCACCTGTAGTATTCTTGTTCCGCCTCCCCAGGCAGTTTTCGTTTTTTGAACTCGCCCTAAGCAAAGTATATTCCTCTTACCACAACCTCCCTCTACCGCTCAATTGCTCTCCAAAGGGGGAGTGGGAAAAAAACATGAAAACAAAAATAAAGAAAAAAGAGTGAGAACTCTACTCAGTTTCGTGGTTTACCTTTCCACTGCACAAGTACAAAAAAGATAGGGTTCTCTCTCGTCTTGGGCTTTTTCTATTCCATCTTGGACTGGGGCTTTTTTTTCTTCTTTTCTTTTTCCCTTTTTTAACTTTCCAACGGTTTTTCGGGTGGGGTGGGTTATTTGCTTTTTAACGGGCTTTTTTTTGATTGGACAGGGGGGTTTATCTTGCTGGATCGCATTGGGTAGTTACGGCGTACGGAGTCTGTTTTTCCCTTTTCCTTTCTCCGTTTCATTATCTCTTCCCTCTCTCTCTCCCTCTCTCTCTACTCTTCATCCATCCCTGTCTGGCTTGTTTTGTTTGTTTACGCGCCCCATCTCATCATCATCGCTATCATCATCATCACAACCAGATCATCGCCAGCATCGTGCCAAACACCACTCGACTTTTCCACTATTATGGTAACCAATATCTTCATGTTTATTTAGGTTTTGATGGGGGGGTATCTCTTTTGTACTACTAGTACTCCATCCATCTATGCCCTTTCAGTTGGTCAGGTGGTGGTGGCGGGGGGACTTTGTGATTTATTTATTTGTTCATTCAGTTATTTCTATGATATTTTTTACAACTCGATTTTTCAAATGGGAGAGAGAGAGAGAGAGAGAAGGATCCCCTCCGCGGAAGGAAGAAAAGAAATGCAAAGTTGGTTTCAATTAATTCATGATTGATTGATTGATTGATTGGTGAAAGCGATTGCTGGCCCCTAAGCTAAGGAACCATCTCCGGTTGTGTGTGGTTCAAGCTATATATATTGTAGAAATAAAAACGTTCAAGGGGGGGAGGAGGGAGGGGAGAAATGGGAAAAGATGTTATCATAATCATCATCATTCCCTTCCTATCTACCTATCTACCTATCTACATATCTACCTATCTACCTATCTACCTATCTATCTACCTACCTACGGTACCATACATATATGTATATATACAGTATGATACCGGCACACCCCTGGCTCATCTATGATAGCAATAGAAAACCCCCCCCTCCTCCTCCTCAGTTTCCCCCTCCGTCTTCCATCTTTCCACCTTTCCATCTTTCTTTCCATCTTTCCATCTTTCCTCTCTATAATACATCGCCACCGCATTTTCCCTCCCCTATAATTATTTCCTCCTTTAATAATAATAATAATAATAAATAAATAAATAATTTAAATAACGTGAACAAAGAAGTCAAGGTGGAAAGAAAAAGAAAAAAAGAAAAGAAAAGCGCGGGCTATTTTCCTTGCAGATCGACAAGACGCATTTTGTGGGGAAAACCATATCTACGGGATGGATGGATGGTATGGATGGTATGGATGGGGGTCTTACCCTGCCCATGCTAGTATAGGAAAGAGGGTCCGAGGGGTGTGGGGTTTACGGATTTAAAGTCCGCTGTCGTTACCGGTAGGGTAGGGTATGGTTTTGTTTTTTTTGTCTTTTTGCCTTCTTTCTACTAGTATTTGTATGATAATGCCTTTTTTCGTTTTCTTTATGGTAGGTAGGTTAGACTAGTTTGTTTAAGGGAGTGACGTTATTATTATTGGGTGTGGGAAAAAAGGTGTGATAGTGGGGGAGGGAGGGGTGGGAGGGGTGGTAGGTAAGCTAGGGTTATCGGCAAGGTGGAGTCGACTTAAGGTAAGGGTTTGATGACTGCTTGATAAAAGCGTGTACCTGTCCGTTTTGAGAGAGGGAAGGATAGCGGTTCCGGTATTGTGGTGTGAGTGTGGGAGGAAAGGTGGTATGGTATGGTGAGGTTTTTCGTTAGTATGGCGTTTGGGTTTTTTGTTGATGGGGTGTAACTTATGCAGTATTAGAAGGTCGTTGTACTAGTAGGTCTGAGTATAGAGGTGGTGGGGATAGTTATGCATCGAAAGAGAGGGAGAAAGAGAAGGAGAGAGGTGGTGAGAGGGGTTTACTTTGATATGATGTTCCCTCAGGTAATGTTTCAGTAAGAACCTCCCCTTTATCCGTTTCACACTTGCCTTGAAAAGTGAGAGAGGGATTTCATGCTAAGGTAGCGATGGTACCCTGATTGACAAAGGTCGTGTAGCGCGGTGTATCATATGCACCGCATCTTAATACGCCGTAGTTTTCAGGGTCCATCCGGTGTTTCTGGGTCGGGCTAGATATCCCATTATGTTCATCCCATCCCAAGGGCCTCCCTCCCCACTCTTCTTCCCCTTCCCTTCAGGGTCTCCACCTACCCCGTTCAAGTTCGGCTCTGTAGAAACGATGCAAATCTTTTCCGTAGACTAACTCAGCTATATATATATCAGAATCACTCAACAAATCTTCAGCTATGCCCCAAAAATGGTTCTCCGCGCACCGCGGCCGGTCTGCTGCCAGCGAGGCCGAGCTGATGTTGGGGCTACTGGCACCTGGGGGCTAGAAATCACCACACAAGAGTCCGGCTTCGGCTCGGTCGCGTGAGTGGTAGCGTCATCCCCACATTCCTAGAGTAGTGGGGTTGTGTTTGTTCTCGAGTTTGAGAATTGCTGTGTAACTTAGACTATTAGTTCCGCAAGTAACAAAAGTGCCATAATATTACGGCATGCAAGCACTAACCTACCATAGCAGCACTCGTGCAGTACCCAAACCCTAAAGGCATCCACTACCCCAACGTTCCTGTCCATCATTTCCATGACCCTTCCCAAGACCCGGATCTACATTACCGTACTCGAGTACGAGTACGGTATGGGAAACTTACCCTAACCCACCCAGCGCACCCAACCAAATCTAACCGTGACGTCGACCTGTCGTCACTGAAAAGCAAAGAAATTGGCCACACACACACACCTCTCCCCTGCCGCTCCTCCATTCCTCCTCGCTACGTGACGAGCTGCGTGAGTGACTTTTCTTGCCATGCCCAAAGCACCGGCAGCCGTACTCGTACGGTACACCGCATACCCCTTACCCTTTCCTTCCCGTCATACGGTAGCTACCGATTGGTCCAAGCGTGGATCACCTCTCGTTCACTTCACAACAACGCACATCAGAACCAGGGTTTTATCCACATCCTGCATCGAAATCGGCCCTAGAGTGGTCGATCGTGTTGAATTAAAGTTATTCCTTTGATCTCCTTTCCCCGCCTCCCCCCCCTTGGCGTATGCACTCGAGTATGTAGGCAGGGGTGGGGGGGTTTTCCTTCTTTCTTTCCCTGGAAATCTTTTTCTTTGACAATTTTTTTCTTTTTTCTTCCAGGGAAGGGTGGCTAGCAATCGTGAGATATCAACGAAATAAACAGACAGACATTACCCACACGTCTTTGCCAAGAATGCCCCCCCCCCGCCCCGCCAGCATATATCTTGCTGGGGTCCTCACCAAATATTCGGCTCACGGAAGCACTTTTGGCACAAATACGAGTGAGTGAGTATACCGGTATCGGAATTCCGGATTGGAGAGATCGGTTCGCAGGTCGTCAGGGCGATTGAGCCCTAGTCTATCCATAGATGCCCTGTCCACCCTTTCGATCATTTTAGGGCCTTTCACAGCCCACGGATTTATCCATTATTCCAAAAAAGAGGCTTGCATCACGCAGGATTTTCTTGTTCAGATGGCTCATAAATTTGCAGTGCCGGCAATCCCGCCGCCAGTAATCGCACGAGGTACTGGTACAGTATTACGATTACCGATGTCGTTTCTTCAAAAAGTGAAGCTCGGATATTTTTACGTATTACACCGACGCATCGAGTTTGTTGTGTTGATACCATATGAGATAGACGAGGTGAGAGGGGTGTCGGGCGGGAAAGGGTGCCGAGCGGGATAGGGTGCCGCGCAAGATAGGGCGCCCAGCGGGTTAGCGAGCTATGTCCGTCGGCTGGGCTCTCTCATTCAAGTAAGGTGCGAAATCCCCTTGAGAGGGAGGAGGGGATTCTCGCTACCCCATCGTCCTCGGCGCCCTATTAAGTGGTCAAACATAGATTAAAGCTAGTATAGGACCGTGGTTAGATACATAGCTCAACGTCAGGAAAGTGGAACAGAAAGAGGGAAGAAGCGAGAAACATGTGCGACTTTCTGTATTCAATGCTGGAATATGGGACATATCTTTTTCTGGGTTATAATAACTTACAGCCATTCTTGCAGGTTTTGACAACAAGCATTTTAGAAACCTGGGAATAATTCCATAGATAGACCTGTCACGATCCTGAGGATTACGGCACGACCTGCACGATCACAGGGCGAAAAAAGACAGGGAGAGTGAATTAAAGCCATATTCAGGGCTCAGGATAAAAAGCTGGTATCACACGGTAAAAGAGGGAGGGGTCCTTCTCTCCGCAATAGGGTAATCTCGTGATGTTTTTCTGGAAATGGTGATTCTTAAGCAGCTAGTTTAGCTGTGATGTCAACTGTTCTTCCATAAAGCATCATTATGGTCTCAATTTTATATTTATCTACTCAAGAACCCTCTTCCCCCCCCCCCCCCCCCCCCCTTCTCCCCTTTCCCTTCTTTCCCCTGCCCCCCTGCCGGGAGTAGGTAGCTCCGCCTAGGCAAGAGGTATGGAAGAAAGAGTTTGGAGAATCATCGTGATGAAGGATGGGAAAGGGTTTTTTTCTTTGGCTCGCCTTCTTTTCTTTCACTAAATGAAAAGGAATACCTTCTTGCGGGGGTGAAATGGTCTGAGGGGTTTCTCACTCAATTCCCCTCCTGTTACTACATACCGGTATGTGAATGACGTGCTAGGCTTCCGCACGATTGGATGAACACGGGCATGCATGGCTAGCGGCGTATCGTGGGGTCTTGCAAGGTGCAGTATAGTACTCGTCGAGTGCTTGTGTAGGCCTGTAACGTGTTTCACCTAGTAAGTGATCACCACCGGGTAAATGATCAGCCATGGCAACCAGTGTAAAATGAAACTTATCCTTGATTATCTTTATAAATAATAAATGAAAAACCTTGAAAATTTGTTAG